>FWPU01003175.1_pt1 | contig 42344 bp, 36 predicted proteins | sample 2228361 | NCBI WGS metagenome assembly FWPU01 (sample SAMEA103939777, study PRJEB20133) | metagenome | reverse complement strand
TGAGGGGGCAAAAAACGGCCCATTTTGCGACCGCCGGGGCGATAGCCCATCCGGCGTCCACCGTTCTGATGGCCTTTCTGGGGGATATGGCTGCCATATTGCATTTATAACTTAAAATTTGCCATTGTCAATATAATTATCCGCCCAGGACTTCGCGCAGGAGTTGTGGCACCCGGCGCAGCGCTTCGTCCAGGCGGCGGGCATCTTTGCCGCCCGCCTGGGCCAGGGTGGGGCGCCCTCCGCCGCCCCCGCCGACGACGCTGGCGACCGCCCGCACCAGTTGTACCGCATCCACCCCCTGCTGGGTCAGGTCCGGCGTCACCGCCGCGACGATCGCCGGCCGCCCCTCCAGTACCGTCCCCAGCACCACCACGCCGGAGCGGACCCGCTCCCGGTACCAGTCCGTCATCTCCCGCAGGGTCTCCATATCCGGGGCGGCCACCCGGGCGGCGAGCAGGGGCACTCCGCCGATGTGCTGGACCTGCTCCAGCAGTTTCTCAAACTGGTAGCGAGCCAGTTGCCGCTGCAGCCGGGCGATCTCTTTGCGCGCCGACTGGAGTTCGTCCTGTAACTCCAGCACTTTGCGGTTGACCTCTTCCGGCGAACAGAGGAGATGTGCGGCGATGGATTCCAGGGAGCGCATGTGCTTCTGAATCCATTCCACCGCCCCGCGCCCGGTCACCGCCTCAATCCGACGCACCCCCGCGCCGATGCCCTGCTCGGAGATGATGTAGAAGAACCCGATTTCCCCGGTCTCGTCCACGTGGGTGCCGCCACAGAGTTCCTGGCTGAAGGGCTCGTCGGGCCAGCCGATGCGCAACACCCGTACGGTATCGCCGTATTTCTCACCGAAGAGGGCAATGACTCCTTCCTCCAGTGCCTCCCGGTACGGTTTATATTCCCATATCACCGGGTAGTTCGCCAGTATCGCCTCGGTGACCCCGCGGACGACCCGGTCAATCTCATCCTGGGTGAGCATCGCCCCGTGGGTGAAGTCAAAGCGCAGCCGGTCCGGGGCGACCAGTGACCCCGCCTGCTGGACATGCTCGCCCAGAACGTAGCGCAGTTCGTGGTGAAGGAGGTGGGTCGCCGTGTGGTTGCGGGCGATGTCCATCCGCCGCTCGTAGTCCACCAGCGCCCAGGTTCGGTCGCCGACGCGCGGGGTACCCAGAACCACCTCCCCAATGTGGACGACCAGGCCGGGGATGGGCCGTTTCATGTCCTCCACTGCAATCTCCCATGTCGGCTCTTCGGCCTCGTCGCTGGGGAAGGCAGCGATGCTCCCGGTGTCGGAGACCTGGCCACCGGACTCTACATAGAAGCAGGTCTCGGCCAGAACCACTTCCACCCTGTCGCCGACGCGCGCCGTCTGTACTGGTTTGCCGTCTTTCAGAATGGCGACGACGGTCGTCTCCAGTTCCGTCGCAGTGTACGGGTCGTGCCCCACGCCGTCGGGGCCCAGGAGGCCCTTCTTCTGAAGGCTATCCAGCAGGTCGCGGTAGACCCGCAGACTCTCCTCGTCAATCTCCTCAAACATCTCCGCCGCGCGGGCCCGGGCCCGCTGTTCCTCCATTGCGGCCTGAAATCCCGCCTCGTCCACCACCAGGCCGTTCTCTTCTGCCACATCCCTGACGATCTCCAGCGCCAGGCCGAAGGTGTCGTAGAGACGGAAGACGTCCCGGCCAGGGATGACCCGCTCCCCGCGCGCTTTGACCTGAGCGATGACCTCGTCCAGCCGGGCCAGACCCGCATCCAGTGTCTTCAGGAAGCGGAGTTCCTCCTGACGGATGGTGGTCAGGATGAACTCTCGCCGTTTCTCCAGTTCGGGGAAGACGTGGCTCATCCGGCCAATGACTACTTTGGCGACCTCTTCCATAAAGGGACGGGTGAAGCCGATTTTGCGCCCGAAGCGGACGGCCCGCCGGAGGATCATCCGCAGGACGTAGTTGCGCCCCTCGTTGCCCGGCAGGACGCCGTCGCCGATGAGGAAGGTGACCGCGCGGGCGTGGTCGGCGATGACCCGATAGCCGACGATGTGCTGCTCTCGTTCCTCGGCGGTGTGGCCCAGGAGTTGCTGGACGCGGTCCATAATCGGGGTGAAGAGGTCGGTCTTGTAGTTGGAATCCACATTCTGGAGGATGGCGACGATACGTTCCAGGCCGGCGCCGGTATCCACGTGGCGGGCTGGCAGAGGCTCCAGCGTGCCGTCCTCCTTGCGGTTGTACTGGATGAAGACCAGGTTCCAGATTTCCAGGTACCGGCCGCAGTCCTGGTTGACCCCGCAGATGTGATGGGGGTCGTCCTTTCTGGAGCAGAACTCCGGCCCGCGGTCGTAGTGGATTTCGCTGCAGGGGCCGCAGGGACCGGTATCCCCCATCTCCCAGAAGTTGTCTTTGCGGCCGAAGAAGAGAATGTGGGAGGGGTCAATATCGGTCTCGGAGCGCCAGTACCCGGACGCCTCGTCGTCGCGCGGGAGTTCGCCCCGCTCGTCCTCAAAGCAGGTCGCCCAGAGCCGTTCCTTCGGGAGGCCCCAGACGTGGGTGAGCAGTTCCCATGCCCAGGCAATGGCCTCTTTTTTGTAGTAGTTGCCGAAGGACCAGTTTCCCAGCATTTCAAAGAAGGTGTGGTGATAGGTATCCCGCCCGACGTCTTCCAGGTCGGCGTGCTTGCCGGAGACGCGCAGGCATTTCTGGGTGTCGGCGGCCCGCTTGTACGGACGGGTGCCGATGCCCAGGAAGACGTCCTTGAACTGGTTCATCCCGGCGTTGGTGAAGAGCAACGTCGGGTCGTCCACCGGCACCAGGCTGGAACTGGGGACGATGGTATGGCCCCGGGCGGCGAAGAAGTCCAGGAAACTCTGTCGCACTTCGTCGCTGGTCCACTTTTTCTTCATCGGGCGCTCCTCAAAGAGAGATTTTCACTGGGCCTGCCGTTCTTCGGCCAGGTGCTCGGAAACGAATTCGTGCACGATATTGGCGATGAGCACCTGGTATGGCACCCCGGTTTCCGTTGCCTTGCGTTGAATGAGGGCAAGGTCTTCTGGGCAGAACGATGCTGACCAATCCACTCGCCTCAAAGGCGGCCATCGCGTACGCCTGGTACTCCCGCAGTTTCTCTTCCAGCGCATGAACGGAGCGCCACTCTCCACGCTCGTAGGAGTCCAGGAGTTCGCGCTCTTCTGCGTTTATACCAATTGCGTTTGGATGTGTCATATTAGAAGATATCCCTAATCATCGCCCTTCCTCCCTGCCCCCCTCCTTGACAAGGGTAGGTTTTTCGCCTGCGGCAAGGTCAGGGGTAAAAATCTATTTCCTCGCCCTATCTGGGGGGCGATGTCGCTCCTTCTCGCCTGATCCAGAAGGGCGCTGAAAGCGCCCTTTTTCCCCAGCCCCGCCGTTTACGGCGGGGCTGGAAAGACCGCCCCAAAAACCTACCCTTGTCAACCCCCTGCCCCCCCATGGGCGCAGCCCAACGGGGAGGGGGAAACCTCACCCTCTCCCCCAACCCCTCTCCCTCTCCCACTGGGAGAGGAGTTCTGCCTGCGGCGACGGGGTGAGGGTGAGGTCTCCCCCGCTGGCGGGGGAGAAGGGGGCCGGGGGGATGAGGGGGTATTGAATCGCAACTTTATCTTGAAATATGACGTTTTTATGAGCAATTGGTATTAGATTCCGTCGGGCCATCGTTTACAAGGATATACCGCGCTTCGCTTTGAGTTCTTGATTCTTTTCTTCATTCCAGACATAGGTCTTACCGGATGCCATACGCTTCAAGGTCATATAGTATCGTCAATGTATTGTAGTCTAAAGGGAAGAAACTGTCAACCTTGCAGGCTACCCGCTTTGGTGTTAGAATAAAACTTCTAGAGCGCCCTTTTCGGCCGTTATGGCGGCTAAAAAAGATGGCTGGAAGGACAAATTAACGTTCACCGCGGAGCACGCAGAGGGACTTTCCGCGGTCTGTTTTTTTGAGGCCAAAGAGGGAGCAGTTTCAACCGCCAGACCGAACAGTTACCCGCTAAATTCTGCTTCCTTCGCGTCCCGGCGGTGAAATGGTATGCGGCTGAACCGTTGCGAACGGAGAACATCCTATGTGGAGCGGACTATCGGGATTCAGTTTGCGTCGCCTGCTGATCGGGCATCCGCTGGCGACCGCCCAACTGCGCCATGAACGATTGACCAAAATCAAGGCGCTGGCGGTCTTCTCGTCGGATGCGCTCTCCTCCACGGCCTACGCCACGGAGGAGATTCTGCTGGTGTTGATCCTGGCCGGGAGCGGCGCGGTAGGGCTCTCCATCCCGCTGGCACTGGGCATCGCTACCCTGCTGGCGATCGTCGCCTTCTCCTACTACCAGACCATCCATGCCTACCCCACCGGTGGAGGGGCATACATCGTTGCCCGGGATAATCTGGGGAAGTTCCCCGGATTGCTGGCGGCGGCCGCCATCCTGACCGACTACGTCCTGACCGTTGCGGTGAGCATTTCGGCTGGCGTGGCCGCGGTCACTTCGGCCTTTCCCGCGCTCTACCCGTACCGGGTGCCCATCGGCATCTTCCTGATCGCCGTCATCACCGTTCTGAACCTGCGCGGCATCCGGGAATCCGGAACCATCTTCTCCATCCCCACCTACTTCTTTGTCGGGATGACGTTGACGATGATCGGGGTGGGGCTGGGGCGCTGGGTGATGGCCGGAATGCCCCCGGCCCAGCCCCCGCGGATAGACTACCCAGCCACCCACGCGCTGACCCTATTTCTGATCCTGCGCGCCTTCTCCAGCGGGTGCGCCGCCCTTACCGGAGTGGAGGCCATCGCCGATGGAGTTCCGGCTTTCAAACCCCCGGAGTCCCAGAACGCCGGCAGGACGCTTATCGCGATGGCCACTCTGCTCATCACGATGTTCCTGGGCATCACTTTCCTGAGCCATCAATACGGCATCGTGCCCGATGAGCACACCCACGAGACGGTCATCTCTCAACTGGGACGGGTGGCGTTCGGGGACGGCACCATCCTCTACTACTTCTTCCAGGCAGCGACGATGCTGATCCTGGTGCTGGCGGCGAACACGGCCTTCGCCGACTTCCCCCGCCTCTCCTACTTCCTGGCCCGGGACCGCTACATGCCCAACCAGTTCGCCCTGCTGGGGGACCGGCTGGTCTTCTCCAACGGGATTCTGGCGCTGGCCCTGGCCTCCTCACTGCTCCTGGTCCTCTTTGACGGCAAGACCACCCGCCTGATCCCGCTCTACGCGGTGGGGGTGTTCCTCTCCTTCACCCTTTCTCAGTCGGGGATGGTCATGCGCTGGTGGCGCCGTCGGGGACCGCACTGGTGGCTCAAAATGGCCATCAATGGGTTCGGCGCGTTGATGACCGCCGTCGTCCTGACGGTTTTCGTGGTGACCAAGTTCATCTACGGGGCCTGGATCGTTGTTTTCTGGATTCCCCTCTTCATCGGTTTCTTCCTGGCCGTCCACCGGCATTATCAGGATGTGGCCGCGCAACTCTCCCTGGAAGCCTTCGGCAGTCCGCCGCCCATCCGTCGCCATCGGGTCATCGTCCCCATCGCCGGGGTCCATCGGGCGGTGATCGCCGCCCTGAACTACGCCCGTGCCATTTCGGACGACGTGACGGCGGTGTACGTGGAGGTGGACCCCAACGAAACGCCGAAGGTGCTGCGGAAATGGGAGGAGTGGGGAGACGGCGTCCCGCTGATGGTGCTCCCTTCCCCTTATCGCTCCATCATCGGGCCGCTGGTGGAGTACGTGGACCGGATAGACGATAAACGGCGTCGGGACCAGGTGGTGACCATCGTGCTCCCGCAGTTCGTCCCGGCAAAGTGGTGGCATCACCTTCTGCACAACCAGACGGCGTTGCTCATTCATCTGGCCTTCCTCTTCCGGCGGGAGGTGATGGTCACCCACGTGCCGTTCCATTTGCATCCCGGGCGATGAGGTGAGCGTGACCCCCTCCCGCTTCGGAGGTGATGGTCACCCACGTGCCGTTCCATTTGCATCCGAACTCTCAGGAGGGACGAAAATGAACATCATCGTTGTCGGTTGCGGAAGGACGGGCTCCCTGCTGGCCCGTTCCCTGGACCGGCGGGGCCATCGGGTGGTTGTGGTGGACCCCAATCCGGAGCAGTTCAACCGGCTGGGGCCGGATTTTCGCGGCCGGACGGTCACCGGGGTGGGGTTTGATCGGGACGTCCTGATGCGGGCGGGGATTGAATCCGCCCATGGGGTGGCCGCGGTGACCAGCGACGAGATGGCGAACCTGCTGGTGGCCTTCATCGCCCGGCACCACTTTCACGTGCCCCATGTGGTGGCGCGGCTCTTTGAGCCGGAACGGGCCGCCCTCTACCAGGCCATCGGCGTGCCGGTGGTGACCGCGGCGGAGTGGCGGATGCACCGCATAGAACAGTTGCTCTGCAATCCCGCGCTGAACGTGATGGACACGCTGGGCAACGGAGAGGTGACGATCGTGGAACTGACGGTGCCCCCCGCGTGGGCAGGCCGTTCCTTCGGATTCCTCTTCGTCCCGGAGCAGGTCATCCCCACCGTGCTGATCCGCGGCGGGAGCGCCCGCATCCCCGCTCCGGACACCTCTCTGGAGGCGAGGGACATCATTCGCCTCAGCGTGGCGACGGACGCGCTGGAAGAACTGCGGGCGATGCTGATGGAAGCAGGAGGGGACGCATGCGTGTGCTGATTGTCGGCGGTGGAAAGGTCGGTTCCCATCTGGCCTCTCTGCTCCTGGCCGATGGGTACGAGGTCTGCGTGGTGGAGAACCGACCCAGCGTGCTGGCCCGTCTGTATCGGGAACTGCCCACTGAGGCGGTGATGGATGGGGATGGGACGCGGCAGGAGGTGCTGGAGCGGGCGGGAATCCGCCACACGCACGTCCTGGTGGCCGTCACCGGCGACGACGAGGTCAACCTGGCGGTGGCGATGATCGGCCGCTTCACCTTCCAGGTGCCCCGCATCATCGCCCGGGTCAACAACCCCCGCAACGCCTGGCTGTTCACCCCGCAGGCAGGGGTGGACGTTGCCCTGAACCAGTCGGACCTGCTGGCGAAACTGATCGCCGAGGAGATGTCGCTGGGGGATATGATGACGCTGGTGAAGTTGCGGCGGGGGGAACTGGCGATCGTCACCGAGCGGTTGGAGCCGGGGGCGCAGGCCGAGGGCCTGCGCATCGCCGATCTCCCCCTCCCGCCGGATTGTCTGGTGATGGCGATTGTGCGGGGGGAGGAGATGCTGGTCCCCCGCGGGGAGACGGTTCTCCAGCCGGAAGACGAGGTGCTGGCGCTGGTACGGGGCGAGGCCGGGCGCGCCCTCCACGCCCTGCTGACCCATTCGGGGGAGGGGCGGGGCTAAAACCCGCCCCTGAAGTCGGCCTTTCTAATGCCAATTGCGCTGGAGGGGGTAAGGGGGGAGGGGGGTCACCGATCTCCCCGTTGGCGGCCCACTGCTGGTTGAAAATCCGAATTTTTAAGCACCCTCCGCTGGCGGGGGAGAAGGGGGCCGGGGGGATAAGGGGGTGCTGAATCGCAACTTTATCTTGAAATATGACACTTTTACGAGCGATTGGTATGAACCATCCCGCCAGGGCAAAAACCTGCCTCTACTCCACATACACCTCCACCCGCTCGTTGTCCTCCAGGTCCTCCACGTCCACCAGTTTGCCCCCCACGCCGCTGGTGATCGCTTCGGCCAGTTCCTTCCAGTCCACATCGGCGCCCGGGGCAAAGCGCTCCGCAAATTGCAGCCCCCACCTGACCAGTTGCAGCGGGACGCTGACGTTGACTTTGGTCCGTCCGGTCGTCATGTCGGTCACACGGACGCGCAGGAAGCGCCCCTCGGTTCGGTAGGTGGAGTCGGCGGGACTTTCCCGACGACCGCTCATGGAGCGCAGGAGCGCTGCCGCCTCCTCGGCGGTGATTTTCCCCTCTTCCAGCATTTGCAGGATTTTGAGGCGTTCTTCGGATGTCATGGTAGGCCTCCCGTATTGCGTATTCCGTGTTCCGTGTTCCGTGTTTCACGTCAGTTCCGAGAGTGCGGAGGGGACCGTCGCCATCTGGTCTTCCATGTAGACGGTGGCGGGGATGAAAAACGACGCCGTTCCCATCAGCACACAGATTATGCCACCGACGATGAACCAGACCTGTACCCCCAGCCAGTCGGCCACCGGCCCGGCGACCAGCGTCCCCATGGGCATCATCGCGCCGGCGATGCTCCCGATGGCGGTGAAGACGCGCCCCTGCAGTTCCGGCCGTACCCGGGCCTGGATGATGGCCATCACCGGCCCGTTGGTGATAGGGTTCATCACCCCGGCGAAGAACATCGCTGCCAGAGCAACCAGAAAGCCCGCCGGAGGGACGATCCCCAGAACCAGCACCCCCACTCCCATCCCGAGCAGACCCATCAGCGTGGTCAGAATCCGTCGGCGGAAGCCGCCCCATCCGCTCAGGATCAGCCCGCCGGTCACGACGCCGATCCCCCACGCCGACTCCATCCATCCCAACTCCAGCGCCCCTTTGCCGAAGTGGCGGCTGATCAGGATGGGCATCAGGGCAAAGCCGGGGTTGATGGTGAAGTTGATGACCGTCGCCATCAGCAAGAGTGCCCGGACGCCCGGCCACTGCCAGATGTAACGTAGCCCCTCCCCCACATCCTGGAGCAGGGAGGACGGGGCGCCGGGCCGACGGCCCGCCGTCGGTTGCGGAACAGGGATGAAAAGGAGCGGCAGGACGGCCAGCAGCGCCGTACCCACCTCTATCGCCAGGATGCCGTAGAGGGGCAGGATGCCCCACAGCATCGCCCCCAGCGGAGGAGCGGCGATCTGCAGCGCTCCGTTCAGCGTCTGGTTGAGCCCGGCGACGCGCGCCAGATGCCGTTCGGGGACCATCAGCGACGTGGATGCCTGCATCGCCGCCCAGTGGAAGACACCGCCCACCGCGCGAATGAACATCACGACGAAGACGTGCCCGACCCGCATCGCGCCGGTCGCGGCCAGCACGGCCAGCCCGACCATGGTCAGGGCGATGAGGCTATCCGCCCCGATCATCACCATCCGGCGGCTCCAGCGGTCCACCAGCGCGCCGGCAAAGGGGCCCAGAAACACCTGAGGCAACAGGGCGACCATCGTCGCCAGGGCCAGCACCGTGGCCGACCCGGTGGTCTTCGTCAGCCACCAGACCAGGGCAAACTGGACCAGCATGCTGCCGAAGAGGGAGAAGGCCTGCCCGGTCCAGACGGTGAAAAACCGGGCCGCCCAGTTAGAGGGAAGTCCGTTCGGATTCATCGTTTCTCCTTTCGCCACCAGCGTACCAGCAGGTATGTGTTGAAGGCGAGCACCACCAGGGCCACCAGCCGCACCGGCCACGGTGACCACCCCACGGCCGCCACAGCGTCCACATCGCTCCCAACCAGCAGGGAGAAGAGTGCCAGGTAAAGCGGGTCCAGGCACAGGAAGAAGATGGCAGCGTACCAGATGCCCCCATTGACCAGCGGCCAGCGGGTCCAGAGGCGTTTCCGACTCAGGTAGATAGCGTAGCCGATGAGCACCGTCACCACCGAGGGCATCCAGGCAATGGCGAGCCAGTGTGCCCCCACCCGCTCCGCAACGGGGGTAGCGAAGACCACCTGGCTGGTTCCCCAGCCGTTCGTGAGGAAGCGGAACTCCAGCACACTCTCGCCCAGCCCCAGGGCCATCAGATAGTGCACGGTCTCGTGGATGGCGTTGTGGAGCAGAGCGACCACCGCGAATGGGATGAACATCAGCAGGCGTTTCCGAAGGTCCATAGTTCACCTCACATTGTCAGAGATTTCGGTTGGACCACTGGCCGCGGCTCCGCCCGACCGAACAGGATCAGCAGGAGCAGAGAGGCGGTCAGGTAGGTCGCGCCGGTCGTCAGAAAGAGGGGCGGGAAGCCCCAACTGCGCTGTACCAGGCCGCTGATCCCCGGCCCAATCCCCCGCCCCACCGACCAGGTTACCCCGATCATCGCGCCGATGGTCCCCCGCTCCTCCTCGCGCACCTGCTCCATAGCGAAGGCGGTGTAGAGGGGACCGGCCATGTTCATCAGGGTCGCCCGCAGCCAGAAGGCACCGATGGCCACGGGAAGGACGGGGATGAATCCCAGCGCCATCAGGAAGGGCAGAGAGGCCAGTTGGGTGAAGACAACGGTCCGCACCTTGCCCCACCGCTCCGCCAGGACCGGCGCCAGCAGGGTCGCCGCGCCCATCAGGAGCTGGGAGACGGCGAACGTCAGGCCCAGGAGCGTATCGGAAATCCCGAACCGTTGTTTGAAGAAGACGTTCAGGTACGGGATGAGCAGGCCGGCCCCCAGGCCGATCGCCAGTTCGGGCGCCAGCAGGGCCAGCACGTCCCGCCGCAGGGGGAAGGAGCGAAGGGAGAGGGCAGAGCGGCCGCCCTCGGGCGCGGAAGAGCGCTCCTCCCGAATCATCAGCAACGGGATTATGGAAAAGGCCATCACCCCTTCGGCCGTCAGAAGGGTGGCCCGGTAGGCGGTGGCGCTCTCCGCCGGAACGTTCAGGAGACGGCCGAAAAGGGACGGGAGCGGCCCGCCGATGGCGCTCCCCAGAAAGGCCATCAGCATGGAAAGGCCGGATTGCAGGCTGAAGAGGGTGGCGCGTTCGTCGTCGGTGGCGTTTTCGGCCATAAAGGCCGGTCCGGCGGACATAAAGAGCGCGTTTCCCCCGCCGTAGAAGACGGCCGCCGCGACCAGTGGCCAATCCACCGGCGAGAGGGCCAGGAGCAGGGTGCCGATGAGGGAGCAAAGCCCGCCGATAATCATCGCCTGCTTCCGCCCGACGCGGTCCACCAGAATCCCCATGGGGATTCCAAGGACCAGGGCCGAGAGGCTCATCGTGGACATCAGCAGCCCCAGAAAGGCGGTATCGTTGCCCCGGGCCAGGACGAAGAGGTTCAGGAAGAGGATGAAGACGCCGTTGCCCAGCGCACTGGTGGCGGTCATCAGGAGAAAGAGTTTGGCGTTGCGTCGGAGTCCCGCGGCGCGACGAATCTGACGGGCAAGAGAGTTCATTCGTCACCTCGCGATCAGAGTGTGTTTGAACTGGAGTCTGGCGAATTTTCCGGGTGCTATGATTTCCGCAGTTTTTCGGCCTGCTGGACAGAAAGCCGGTAGCCGGAAGCAGGAAGCCGGTAGCCGTCAGGCTTCCCGCTGTCTGCTGCCTGCTACCTGCTGCCTGCTGAGTATAACGATTTTCGTTGCTCAAAGCCGGTCTGTGACCGGCGTCCGGCAATCGGCGGGTCGCAGGCCCGCCGAGAGCGCCCGCCGGGAGCGCAAAAGAGCATTTCGCCAGAGTCCAGTTTGAAAAAACGGTTCATAGTCAGGCACGCAACGCAGTGGAGTGCCGTTTTGAGGGTATACCGTACAGACGCCCCTCCGCTGCGCTCCGTGGCTTACTACCAGCCATAGTCCCGGGAGATTTCAGACACACTCTCAGCGTCCTTCCAGGGCGGCGATGAGTTCGGCGGCCTGCTCCGGGGTGATTTTCCCCTCCTCCACCAGTCGGAGCACCCGCAGGATTTCTTCCTGTACAGCGGCCGGACGGGCCGGCTGGGGGCGTTGCCCGCTGGCTCGCTCCCAGCGCCGCCGGGCCCGTTCGGCCTGGATACGGGCCCGCTCCGCTTCCCGCCGCGCCCGCTCGGCCTCCCGTTCGGCCTGCCGGCGCGCCCGTTCGGCCTCCCGCTCCGCGGCCTCCCGCGCCTGCCGGGCGTAGCGCTCCATCGCCTCGCGCGCCCGTTCGGCGGCCCGTTCCACCTGCCGACGGATCTCCTCTCTATCCACCGCCCGCAGGGCCTCCGCCAGACGGGCTTCCATTGTGACCATCGCCTGGGCGATGCTGGCCTCTATGGTCGCCCCGAGGTTCTCCATCCCTGCCGCCCACACGCCCCATTCGGCCTCCTCGGCGACTTCCGGAAGGAGCAGGATGTGCCCGGCGGCGGCGATTTCCAGCAGGGCCTCTCCGTCTCCCAGCACCGCCACGGTCGCGCCCGGCTCTTCGGTAAGGCCCAGGCCGGGGACGGTGGAACGGATATGGCCCCCGGCGCGCAGGGTCAGGCGGATGCTGGCATCGGCGGGGATGATGATGCGGGCCTTGCCGCCGACCTGGAAGCGGTAGACCGCGCCGGGGGTGTACGGCGGGCGCAGGGTGAGGTCGGCGCCGACGGTCCCGGCCGTCGCGCCGCCCCGCAGAGCCGCCGCGTACAGGTCCCCCCGCACCGCACCGACGGTGAGAGGGCCGTCCACCTCCCGTAGCCGCGCGTCCCCGAAGACCTCGCCGATGCGCACCGGCCCGGCGGCCCGGTGGATGGAGAGGTCGCCGGAGATTTCGCCCAGGTCCAGCGGGCCCACCTGGCGCAGCGCCGCGTCACCGGAGACCGCGCCCACGGTCAGCGGGCCCCGCACCCGACCGACGCGCAGGTCGCCCCGGACGGCGGAGAGGGTCAGACGGGCCTCTGCGGGGCAGACCAGGCGCGCGTCGGCGCGCAGGGTCAGGAAGAAGGTCTCCCCTTCCTGGCGGAGAGAGACGGCTTCGGCGCCGTCGCTCAGGGAGATCTCCAGACGTGGCTCATCGGCCCCCTGGACGGTCAGGTCGCCCACGCACTTCTCCACGACGAGCGCGGGCGAGGGGGAGGTTTCTACTGTTTGAGTCCACATCATTCCTCCGTAAGGAAGTAGACAAGTAGCAAGTAGCAAGTAGCAAGTAGCAAGTAGCAAGTAGACAAGGGGGCTTCGCCTATCCTGCCAGGGGCTGTTGCCGGGACGGCGCGGTTGCCGGAGCGGGGTACCGCTCCTGCAGTTGTTGCCCCCAGTCGGTCAGGCGCTGCCCCAGCCAGCGCAACGCCCGGCAGTGAAGGGCGTCCCACGGTGCACCGGCGAACGCGGCAAAGCGGGCTTCTTCGGTCTCCCGCAGCAGGTCTCTGTTCCCCTTGGAGTGAGCGATGATCTCCAGCCACGTCATAGTTCCACCTCCTGGGCGGAAAACGTAAGAAGACTTGTGTTCTTTGTGTTGCCCTTCGCGTCCTTTGTGGTTTCCGGCTACAGCATCCGGAGGGCCTCTTCGGCGGTGATTTCCCGGCGGGCGAGCCGCTGGAGCACTTCGCGGCGGCGCTCCTCGGCGGCTTCCCGCTCCTCCCTCACCTCATACCCCAGGGCACGGATGACCTCCTCCAGCCGACTGCGGACGGTGGGATAGGAGATGCCCAGTTCCTCCTGGACGCGGTTCAGTTTCCCCTCGCAGCGGAGGAAGAGTTCCACGAAGTCGGCCTGCTCGGGGGTGAGCGCGGCCAGGCGCCCCAGGGTGAAATGGCCCTCCAGCGCCGTGCCGCAGTTCGGGCAGGCCATCCGGGTGACGCGCAACTCGTCGTGACAGACCGGGCAGTGAGTGGGCACGGGGTACATCGCGACCTCCTTGAATAATCTTTAGTCAACTGTTGAAGATTTTAACACAAGACTTAATTTTTGTCAAGTGGTCAAGCAAGATTGGGCAGGAGTAAAACGTGAAGCGTAAAGCGTATGGAGGCCTTGACGGAAGACCCCGTCGGGGTATAATGAGAACAGTTCCTGAACCTGCTATCTGCAATGTTGAATCTGCAATGTTGAATCTGCAATGTTGAATCTGCAATGTTGAATCTGCAATCTTGAATCCGCAATCTACCCGGAGACCCGAATGAGGAATCGGCTTGGAGGTGTTCTTATCTGGATTGGAACGCTGCTGATGCTGGCAGGATGGGTCATATTCGGCCCTGCGCTATCGCCAGCCATACTGCCTTTCCCCGCTGCCCCCCAGTCTGCGACTCCGGTGTCTACCGACCCGCCCCTCACCCCCACTTTCACTCCCACCCCGTACCCGACGCCCACTCCGGCGCCGACGCCCACGCTCATCCCGACGCCGACACCCCCTCCGCCCACCCCGACACCTGTCCCTTACCTGCCCACCCGCGTCGTGATTCCCTCGGTGGGCATAGACGCGCCCGTTGTCCCGACCCACTGGGAGACGCAGGAGGTAGCCGGAGCGCTGCAGCCGGTCTGGATCGTCCCCGACGCGCCCTACGTGGGCTGGCATGAGACGTCGGCCCCGCTGGGCCGTCCGGGGAACACCGTCCTCAACGGCCACAACTGGCCGGAGAACGGGCCCTTCCGGCTTCTCTACAAGGCTCAGATAGGCGATACCGTCATCCTGTACTCCGGGGCGATTCCCTTTGTCTACCGCATCGCCGAAGTGCTCCTGTTGCCGGAGGCCGGGCAGCCGCTGGAGGTACGCCAGGCCAACGCCCGCTACATCCAGCCCACTGATGACGAGCGAGTCACGCTGGTGACATGCCACCCCTACGGAAGTACTCGCTTCCGGCTCATCGTCATCGCCCGGCCCGATCAAACGCCCCGCCATGGCCGCATACTGGAGGAACCATAACTCCACCTGCAGACTTGCCCACTTGCCCACAGACCTGGAGGCCGGAATGTTCTCTAATTTGCTGGACCACCCACTGATTTCCCGCACCCGACGGAACCATGCGCTGGAGCATGCGACGATCCATGTCCTCTCCCAGCGCTTTCGCAACCTGCGGGTGGTGGGACGTTCCACGCCGCATGGATTCACCCTGTACGGTGAACTGCCCACCGACGCGGTGCAGGAGGCCGCGCAGGAGGCTCTGGCGCGCCTGCGGGCAGGCCAGCGGGAACTGGCCGTTCACCCCACCTGTGGGACCAACGCCGTCGCGGCGGGCACCCTGGCTGGCCTGGGGGCGTTCCTGGTGCTCACCCCGCGCCGCCGCAACGTGGCCGAATGGTTGAGCCGCATCCCCACCGTCCTGCTCATCACCACCCTGGGGTTCATCATCGGCCAGCGGCTGGGGCTGATGCTGCAATCCCGGTTGACCACCGACCCGAACGTCGGCGATATGCGCATCGTCGCCGTACTGCGGGAAGAGCGCGGGCCGATCGTCTCCCATCACGTCTACACCGAAGGATAAATGGACGGCCCCCGCTTCTACATCTTCTACGGCGAGGACGAGTTCACCCGCAGCGAGACGGTGGCGGACCTGCGCCGCCGGATGGGCGAATGGGGGGAACTGAACACTGTCCATCTGGACGGCCGTTCCGTCACGCTGGAGGAACTCCGCAACGCCTGTGAGACGGTCCCCTTTCTGGCCAACCGGCGCCTAGTGCTGGTCACCGGCCTGCTGACCCGCCTGGCGCGCGGGAAGGAGCGGGGGCTTCTGGAAGGGGTGCTCCGTCTCCTCCAGAGCCTGCCGGATACGACCCGCCTGGTTTTCGTGGAGGACGGGGACCTTCCAGAGGATCATCCGGTCCTGAAATTCGCCGCCGGGCGGAAAGAGGGGTTCGTCCGCCGATTTGCCCCCCCCTCCCTGGAAGCACTGCCGGGGTGGGTTCAGCAGCGCGCCCGCCATCATGGCGGCGAGATCGGGCGAGAAGCGGCCGCCCGCCTGGCCCAGATCATCGGCCCTGGCGACCTGCGCCTCCTGGACCAGGAAATTGCCAAACTGGTCACCTACGCTGGGCCCGGGCAAGCCATCACCGCCGACGATGTGGCCCAACTGGTGCCCTACGTTCAGCAGGCGGTGGTATTTGACCTGGTGGACGCGCTGGGGCGTCGGGATGGACGGCAGGCCGCCCTGGTGCTTCACCGCCTCCTGGACGCTGGGGAGAACCCGATGGGCATCCTGGCGATGGTCGTCCGCCAGTTCCGGCTCATCATCATGGCCCGAGACCTGGCCGGACGCGGGGAAAACGCGGCCTCCATCGCCCGCCTGCTGGGAATCCACCCCTTCGTCGCCCAGAAGGTGGTTGCCCAGAGCACCCACTTCACAATGGCACAACTGGAGCAGGTATATCGCTACCTGCTGGACCTGGACCTGGCCATCAAGAGCGGCGACCTGACGCCGGAGGCGGCGCTGGACCTGCTGGTGGCCGGGCTGGGAAGCAGTTAAGGAGGAACGCATGACCCGACATCCGCATCTGGACCCTTCGCCGTTTCTGCTGGAGGGCGGGCCGGTGGGCGCGCTGCTCATCCACGGCTTCACCGGCTCCCCGCCGGAAATGCGTCTGATCGGCGACTATCTCCACCGGCGCGGGCTGACGGTCTTCGCGCCCCTGCTCCCCGGCCACGGGACGAAGGTGGAGGACATGAACCGCTGTCGCTGGACCGACTGGGCGAGGCACGTGGAGCAGGCGCTGGCGGACCTGCGCGCCCGCTGTACGAAGGTCTTCGTCGGCGGGCTATCTATGGGCGCCGTTCTCACCCTCTACCTGGCCGCCCACCACCCCGACCTGCCCGGCGCGATCGCCTACGCGCCGGCCACCCTCGTCGCCGACCGGCTCATCTACCTGACCCCCGTCCTGAAGTTCTTCATCTCCAAACGGCCCAAGTCACCGGAGAGCGACCTGACCGACCCGGAGGCCGACCTGCGCCTCTGGAGTTACGAGGAGAACCCCGCCGCCGGGGCCCACGAACTGCTCAAGTTGACCCTCCATGTCCGGCGGCTGCTTCCCAGAATCACCTGCCCGCTGCTGGTGATGTACAGTACCCGCGACCAGGCCATCCACCCCCGTAGCGGCCCGTACACGTACGAGCGCGCCGGGTCAAAGGACAAGGAACTGGTCGTCCTGCACAACTCCGGCCACTGCATCACCGTGGACAGTGAGTGGGAATTCGTGGCCGAAAAGACCTGGGATTTTATCCGGAGACACACCTGATGCCCGACCTGTTTGCCCTGTTCCCTGCCCTGGAGGGCGCCCATCCATTGCTGACCGGGCGCCGCATTGCGCTGATCGGCGTCTCGGCTATCCTGCGGGACGACGCAGGCTGGTACTTTGAAATCCAGCGCGCCCGCTACTGGGCCCGCCGCGCCGATGGGACAATATCGGTGGGCATCGGCGGCATCGGTGGAGGCCTGCACGCAGGGGAGGGTGCCGTAGGAGCCCTACGGCGGGAAGTACGTGAGGAACTGGGGGTGGACCTGATCCTGGAGACGCCGCCGCACACCGTTCTGGTCCACAAATGGCGAGTGGCGGGGTATCTGGATGTGGTTTCTAACTGGATGTCCGAGGCCTGCCCGTACATCGTCAACCTGCTCCCACCTCAACTGGGGGGCGCTGATACGCCCGACGCGCTCGCCATTGTCACATTTCTGGGGTATCCTGTGGAACGTCCGCGCCGGGGCGACCTCTTCGGCCTGCTGACGGTGGCCCATTCCGCGCTGGAGGAGTTTCTAGCCGCCGCCGAGTGGCCTCTGGAGGTCCTGCAGGCCCATCCAGGCATAACCCTGGACCTGGCAGGGAGCCTGCCAGCGAACTGCGTCTTCCGCCCCGTCCTCACTGCCCGCGCTTTCCGGGTGGTGATGCGGGAGGCGCAGGGCAATTCCTGCGGGGTTGCCCTACCTGAAGTTCGGACATAAGTTCGGACAACCGGGAAGAATGGGGTTTCGGGGCGGCGGCCGAAGGCCGCCGCCCCGAAACCCCATCCCTTCTCGGTTCTCCGAACTTATGTCCGAACCTCACGGCGTTCATTTGCCCTCTCCCACAATCTGTGCTACAATATTTTTCACGACCATGCGCTTTGATGTGCTGACCCTCTTCCCGGGAATGTTCACCGGTCCGCTGAAGGAGAGCATCATCAAGCGGGCCCGGGAGCGGGGCCTTATTTCGGTCTACCTTCACAATATCCGCGACTACGCTGCCGGGCGCCACCGTATCACCGATGACACCCCCTATGGAGGCGGGGGCGGAATGGTGATGAAGCCTGAGCCCATCTTCGCCGCGGTGGAGGCGATCCTGGAGGGTGAGGAAGGCGTCCCGATCATCCTTCTCAGTCCCCAGGGGCGATTGTTCACTCAGGAAGTGGCGAAAGAACTTTCCCGCCATCCCCGCCTGGTACTCATCTGCGGACGGTACGAGGGGGTGGACGAACGGGTGCGGGAACATCTTGCCACCGACGAGATTTCCATCGGCGATTACGTTCTGAGCGGCGGGGAACTGGCGGCGATGGTGATTATAGATGCCGTGACCCGTCTCCTGCCCGGCGTCCTGGGAGATCCGGGGGCTGCCTTTGAGGATTCTTACGCCTGGGGCTTGCTGGAATATCCCCACTACACCCGCCCGGCGGTTTTCCGGGGGTGGGCCGTGCCGGAAGTGCTCCTTTCAGGTAACCACGCCGCCATCGCCCGCTGGCGGCGGGAACAGGCCCTGCGGCGTACCTGGGAACGCCGCCCCGACCTGCTGGCAAAGGCCCGGCTGACTCCGGAGGATCGGAAGTTCCTGGCCCGCTTGCAGGCTGAACGGGAGCAGGCGGAATCGGACGCTGACTCGCGGGGGAACTGTTCCGAACAGGCGTCAGATTTGAACCTTTCAGCCCTCTAAACCGTATATTATGAGGGAACAACGCACCGATCAATCCGCAACGCGTTTATCCCTGGACGGGGAGCGCATCTTTCGCCTGCGCCGAGGCGATATAGAGGCGTTAGGGGAACTGTACGAAGAGTACAAAACCCCGATCTTCCGCACCGCTCTGGCGATCACCCGGGATTCGGGAGCGGCGGAAGACATTCTGCAAGAGTGTTTTGTCCGTCTCTTCGCCAGCGCAGACCGCGTCTCCACCGACCGGCCGATCGGCCCGTGGCTCTATCGGGTCGCGGTCAACCTGAGTTGCGACTGGATTCAAAACCATCGCCGCTGGAGCCGCATTTCGGAAGGGCTGGAGCAGTGGCTCCACTCCCTTCGTCCGGCTCCCGAAAGGGAGGTGGAGAACCGGGAACTCCAGGAGCGGGTGCGCGCCGCTATAGAGAACCTCCCTCTGGCACAACAGGTGGTCGTGGTGCTCTTTTATCTGGAAGGACTGAGCCTGAAGGAGATTGCCGAAATCCTGGGGGTGCCGGAAGGGACGGTGAAATCTCGTCTGCACTACGGACGGGAGGCCCTGAAAGAGGCGCTGGCGGAATGGCAACCCCGGCGTGGTGTGGTATATGAGTTGACCTGAGCCGCTTTTGGGACATGAAATCCTCCGAGCCGGTACAAATGGATACACTGGACCTGCTGATTGCTCAATCGCTGCAATCCCGCTGGGGGAAAGCGGCGCCTTCTCCGCGCGTCTGGCGACGGATCCGCCGACGGGTTGCTGCTCGGAGCGCTCCAATCGTCCGCGTGTGGGATCCTTCCCCAACACCTTACTTCCCCCATCCGATGGACCTGGTCTTCCCGTTGCCTTTCCCTGCGGCGGACAGTCTGGTCCTGCGGCGATATGATTTCGCCTTTCCGCGGTTCGCCTGAACCCGCTGCGGAGTGCTGAAGAGAAATCCGGACCTTAAGGAGCAAATATGGCCATTTTGCTGGATGTCAGGAACCTGGTCACTCGATTCTACACTCAGGACGGCGTCGTCCATGCAGTCAACAGCATCTCCTATACGATGGATGAAGGGGAAACCCTCGGCGTCGTGGGAGAGAGCGGATGCGGCAAGAGTGTCCACGCTCTCTCTATTATGCGCCTGATCCCCAGCCCGCCGGGGAAAATTGAGAGCGGCGAAATCTGGTTTGATGGACGTGATCTCCTCAAGTTGAGCGAGTCCGAAATGCAGCGGGTGCGCGGGGCGGAGATCGCTATGGTCTTCCAGGACCCGATGACCTCTTTTAACCCCGTCTTCACCATCGGTTTCCAGATTATGGAAGCCCTGAAACTCCACCAGGGGATGGACGACAAGCAAGCCCGTGAGCGGGCCGAAGAACTGCTGACTATGGTGGGGATTCCGGAAGCGAAAACGCGCCTGGATGATTACCCCCACCAGTTCTCCGGCGGAATGCGTCAGCGGGCGATGATCGCGATGGCCCTTTCCTGTAACCCCAAACTCCTCATTGCCGATGAGCCGACCACTGCGCTGGACGTCACCATCCAGGCCCAGATCGTGGACCTGGTGAAACGGCTCCAGGAACAACTGGGGATGGCAGTGATGTGGATCACCCACGACCTGGGAGTGGTTGCCCGGTTGGCGCAGCGGATCAACGTAATGTATGCCGGGTTCATCATTGAGCGGGGATATATAAAAGATATATACAAACGTCCTCGCCATCCGTACACTATAGGGCTGCTGGGGTCGCTCCCGCGTCTGGACGAGGCGCCGGGCACGAAACTGGTCTCCATCCCGGGCCTCCCGCCCGACCTGATTGACCTGCCCCCCGGATGCCCCTTCGTTGTCCGCTGCACCTACGCGGCGGACCGGTGCGTGGAAGCCAACCCCCCGCTGATGGAAGCGGATGGTACTGATCACACCGTCGCCTGCTGGCGCTGGGAAGAAATCGCCGGAAGGAGCCGATAAATGGCTGCAGAACGAGTCCCCCTGGTCCAGGTCCGTCATCTCAAAAAGTATTTCCCCATTACCCGCGGGGTCATTTTCCAGCGGCATATCGGCGATGTCAAGGCGGTGGATGACGTCAGTTTTGACATCTACAAGGGCGAAACGCTGGGGCTGGTCGGCGAAACCGGTTGTGGAAAGACCACGGTCGGGCGCACCATCCTGCGCCTCTATGAGCCGACAGCAGGGGAGGTTATTTTTGAGGGGGTAGACCTTCTAAAACTGAAAGGCAACGATCTGCGCCGAATGCGCCGCCGGATGCAGATCATCTTCCAGGACCCGTATGCTTCCCTGAACCCGCGGATGACGGTAGGGGCCATCATCGCCGAGCCGCTGGAAATCCACGGAGTGGCGCGGGGCAAGGAGAAAGAGGAGCGGGTACAGGAACTGCTGCGCGTGGTGGGACTGAACCCCTATTTCGTGAACCGCTACCCCCATGAGTTCTCCGGCGGGCAGCGACAGCGCATCGGCATCGCCCGCGCCCTGGCCCTCAACCCCGACCTGATTGTCTGCGATGAGCCCATTTCCTCGCTGGACGTCTCCATCCAGGCTCAGGTGGTCAACCTGCTGGAGGAACTCCAGGAGCAGTTCGGCCTGACCTATCTCTTCATCGCCCACGACCTGAGCATGGTGCGCCACATCAGCGACCGGATGGCCGTGATGTACCTGGGCAAGATTGTGGAGTTGGCCGACCGGGATGAGATTTACCTCAACCCGCTGCACCCCTACACTCAGGCGTTGATGAGCGCGGTGCCCGTGCCAGACCCGGAGGTGGAGGAGAAGCGGCAGCGGATTATCCTGAAGGGAGAAATCCCCAGTCCGGCCAACCCGCCCAAAGGCTGCAACTTCAACACCCGCTGTCCGGTGGCGATGGACGTCTGTTTTGAGGCCGACCCGGAGTACCGGGAGGTGAAACCCGGGCACTGGGTGGCGTGTTATCGGGTCTGAGGGGGCAGGTCGTAAATAGCAGGCAGCAGGCAGCGGGTAGCAGGCAGCAAAGGGTTACAGAGTCGCAGGGGCGCAGGGGACGCCGCCATACCGGCGAAGAGGAAGGAGCATGTTTCGGTCCGAAGGAAACCCTACAGGGGCTGAGGTTACCTGGGAGGACCTGCTTCGGATACTGGAGGAGCATCCGGAATGGCGGGCGCGCCTCCGGGAAGTGGTGCTGACCCACGACCTGCTCTCTCTGCCGGAGGTGGTCCGGAAACTGGTGGGAGCCCAGCACGAGACCGCCCTTCAGATTCAGGAACTGGTGGAGGTCCTGAAGCAGACAAACTCTCACATCCGTGGGCTGGAAGCCGCGGTCAGCGGCCTGCTGGAATCGGTGAAGGCTATGGCCGAGTCGCTGCGGACCCTCAGCAGCGACGTAGCCCGAATGAAGGGCTTCTCGCTGGAAATGCAGTACCGGCAAAAAGCCCACGCCTACTTTGGTCGCCTGTTGCGTTCCGTTCGGGTGATGACCCCGATGGATCTGGAGGATCTCCTGGAGCAGCACCTGACGCCCGATGAGGTGGAGGACCTGCTCCCGCTGGACCTGATCGTTGCCGGGCGAATCCGTCGCCACCCTCGGCAGCCGGAGGTGATGCTGGCGATGGAGGTTTCCTTCACGGTGGATAAAGAGGATATCCGTCGGGCGCGGGAGCGGGCTCTGCTTCTGCGAAAGGCCGGACTGCCGGCGCTCCCCGCCGCGGCAGGCGTTTACATCCCACCGGAAATGCGGGAGATCGCCCAGGCGGAGCGGGTGGTCGTGTTTGAGGACGGCCGGGTTTTCCTGTGGGATGAGATCGTCCAGGAGTTCCTGGGGGAGTAACGGTACGTCTGCGTTCGGTAGAGGAGCATCGGCGAGTCGGTAAATCGCCCGTGCGCCGAGGCTTCATTTGAAAGGAGGTGATGCCTATCGCCCGATAAGCCGAACTGCCGACCCAACCGATACCCAATTTTCCGATACCCAATTTACCAAACAAGGAGGAGAAAAATGTCCAGGAAGTGGTCTATTGTGGCCATTGTGGCCGTGCTGGCTTCGCTGGTAGTTACTGCCTGCCAGCCTGCGGTGCAGACCGTGGTGGTGACCGTGCCCGGCGAGGCCAGGGAAATCGTGGTGACGGCGACTCCGCCGAAGCCGACCCGCCCCAACATCCTGCGGGTCAACCTGGGGCCTGGGGATGTACCGACGCTGGACCCCGCCCTCGCCACCGACACATCCTCCGTCCAGATCATTGACGAGATCACCGTCGGCCTCACCCGCCTGGACGAGGTCACCCTGGAAGTGAAGCCGGGCATGGCCGAGAGGTGGGAGGCTTCGGAGGATGGGCTTACCTACACCTTCTACCTGCGCCAGGGCATCCCGTGGGTGCGCTGGAACGGTCAGGAGGTGGAGCAGGTGCTGGATGAGGAAGGGAACGTCCGCTATGTGACCGCCCACGACTTTGAGTACGGCATCAAGCGGACCTGCAACCCCGACACCGCCTCCGACTACGCTTACGTGCTGGCCTTTGCCATAAAGGGCTGCAATGAACTCCTGAATGCAGAGAACTGGGCGAGCCTGAGCGATGAGGAGAAGCAGGCCCTGATTGACGGCGTGGCGGCCAAGGCGCTGGACGATTACACCCTCCAGGTGACCTTCACCACCCCTGCGGTCTACAACCTCAACATCGCCGGGATGTGGGTGGCCCATGCTATGCCGAAGTGGGTCATTGAGGAGCGGGGCGACCGGTGGACCGAGCCGGGCTTCAACCAGTCCTACGGCCCCTTCACCCTGAAGGAGTGGGTGCACGACTCCTACATCACCATCGTCAAGAACCCCTTCTGGCCCGGCTTTGAGAACATCCCGCAGCCGGCTATTGACGAGATCAAGTTCACCATGCTGGATGCGTCCCCGGCCTTCGCCGAGTATGAGGCGGGCAACCTGGATGTGGCGGGCGTGCCGCTGGCGGATATGGACCGCGTGAAGGCCGATCCGGTCCTCTCCAAGGAACTGGTGATCGGCCCGATGGCCTGCACCTACTACTATGGCTTCAACACCTCCAAGCCGCCGATGGACAACGTCCATCTGCGCCGAGCGCTCTCCCTCGCCATTGACCGCCAGGGGTTGGTTGACAACGTCCTAAAGGGCGGTCAGCAGCCGGCCCAGTGGTTCTGCCGGCCCGGTATGGCCGCCTGCCCGACGCCGGATAAGTACCCCGACCTGGGCGTCAAATACGACCCCGAAAAGGCCAAGGCAGAACTGAAGGCCTTCATGGACGAGATGGGCTACACGGACGTGAGCCAGATCCCCGAGATCATCCTCATGTTCAACACGTCCGAAGGCCACCGGCGGATCGCCGAGGCCATCTCCCAGATGTGGAAGGAGGTCCTGGGCATCCAGGTGACCGTCACCAACCAGGAGTGGAAGGTCTACCTGAAGACCCTCCAGGAAGATTCCCCGCACGTCTGGCGGCTGGGCTGGTGCATGGATTACCCGGATGCCAACAACTGGACCCGGGAGGTCTTCGCTATCGGCGGGCATGAAGAGAACGCCACTCAGTGGCGCAACGAGGCGTTCACCAAACTCCTGGAGGAAGCCGCTCTGGAGAAGGATCCCGCCAAGCGGCAGGATATGTACGCTCAGGCCGAGCAGATCCTGGTCTGGGAGGATGCGGCCATCGCCCCCATCTACTGGTACACCCGCGTCACCTGCACCAAGCCCTACGTCAACCGCACTTTCTCCCAGCACGGCCACGAAATGTTTGAGAAGTGGAGCCTGCAGCCGTAACGGACTGTTCGTCAAAAGGGCAGGGCCCCTCCGGGGCCCTGCCCCACCATTTTGGGAGGCTCTGGAATGGGTAGATTTATCATCCGTCGTTTTTTGTGGACTTTGCTGGTGCTTCTGGTCCTTTCGCTGGTCACTTTCGCCCTGACGCGCGCGGTTCCTGGTGGCCCCTTTGACCGGGAAAAGAAATTGCCGGAAGAAATCATCCGGAACTTAGAGGCCAAATACCACCTGGATGAGCCGTACTGGAAGCAGTATCTCCGCTACCTGGACGATGTATTGATTCCTAAGATTACGAAGGGCGAACCGAAATCTCTCCTGGAAGAGAGCCTGATTGACATCAAGTTGTGGGATGACTACCATTTTCGGTGGATCAATCTCGGCCCCTCCTACAGTTCCCGTAGCCGAACGGTAAACGACATCATCCGGGAACAGTTACCGGTATCTACCCAGTTGGGAATCGTCGCGCTCACCATTGCCCTGCTGATCGGCGTCCCGATGGGAATTATCGCGGGATTGAAACAAAACACCATCTGGGACTACCTGGGGATGAGTGTGGCGATCTTCGGGGTCTCCGTTCCGGTTATCGCGATGGGCCCCATCCTGGTCTGGATATTCGGCGTGATGTTGCGCTGGCTTCCGCCCACCGGTTGGGGAGCCAAGCCCCCGTACATTCTCTTCTTCATCCCCAGAGACCTTTCGTGGAATTTCTGGCGGTACGTGATTATGCCCGCCTTTGCTTTGGGGTTGGGGCAATCGGCGATCATCGCCCGGTTGACCCGTGCCAGTTTGCTTCAGGTGATTCGTGAAGACTACATCCGCACCGCCCGCGCCAAGGGCCTGCCGGAGCGCCTGGTGGTCCTGCGGCACGCCCTGCGCAACTCCCTGATCCCGGTCGTTACGGTGCTGGGACCGATGTTCGCCGCGATTGTCACCGGCACCTTCGTCACCGAGCAGATTTTCGGTATCCCCGGCCTGGGAAAGTATTTCGTCACCAGTGTCACCAACCGGGACTACCCGGTCATTATGGGCACTATATTGCTCTACGCGGTTTTCCTTGTCATAGCGAACCTGGTAGTGGATATCACCTACGCGTGGCTGGACCCGCGCATTCGGTACGAATAGGAGGATGGGAATGGCGGAAGCAAGTCGTGTAGAGGCCCTCCGAACTGCTCTTCCCCAGCGACGAAAAACGGCCAGTCTCTGGGCCGATGCCGTTTACCGGTTGAGCCGTAATAAGGCGGCGGTCATCGGATTCACCATCGTCGTCCTGTTAACCCTGACCGCGATTTTCGCCAGGTACATTGCTCCGTATCCCTACGACGTGCAGGACCGCCCCAATGCCAACTCTGTCCCTTCCTGGATGCTGTATGTGTTCCCAATGATGAAACCGTACGCGATCGTTTCGGATAAGTTTCCGCTGGGGGCGGACTACGTTGGTCGGGACATGCTCAGTCGTCTGATTTACGGCACACAGATCTCCCTTTCTGTCGCGTTTGTGGGACCGCTGATCGCTCTGTTCGTCGGAACGGTGTACGGCCTGATCTCCGGCTTCTTCAGCAAGTGGGTGGATAACGTGATGATGCGCTTTGTGGACCTGATGTACGCGTTTCCGTCCCTGCTGCTGATCATCCTGATGATGGCTTTCTTCCGCTCCACCTTCGCCCAGAGCGAACCGGGCACCTTCGCGTATGTGATGAACAAAATTGACGAACGCTTTGGCGGAATGTTGTTTATCTTCATTGGTATCGGCCTGACCGCCTGGATGGGCACCGCCCGGCTGGCCCGGGGGCAGGTCCTCTCCCTGCGGGAGCAGGACTTTGTGATGGCGGCGCGGGCGTTAGGCGCCAGTAACACCCGGATCATCTTCCGCCATATCATGCCGAATATCCTTGGTCCCCTGGTGATTACGGTCACGCTCGCTATCCCTGGTTACATCACCACCGAAGCGTTCCTCAGTTTCATCGGTCTGGGCGTGAATCCGCCGACCCCCAGTTGGGGTTCTATGATTTCCGATGGCAGCCAGGCCATCCGTACGTACCCTCCCCAGGCCATCCTGCCCGCCCTGGCCCTTTCCATCACGATGTTCGCTTTCAACTTCCTGGGGGACGGCCTGCGGGACGCGCTGGATCCTCGCTTGCGAGGAACCCAGTAATCCGGGAAACTTAACGGGAAGGGGACGGCCGGGAAATAGGGTCCGTCCCCTTTTCTTTGTCTGCGGGGAACCACTCACCGCAGAGTCGCAGAGCCCGCAGATTATAGTCCGCGGTCCACAGTCCGCAGTCCACAGTTCAGGGCCTGGTCTCGGGTTTTTATAATCTGTGAAAATCCGTGGCAAAGGAACTCTGCGCCCTCTGCGTCTCGGCGGTAAAAAAGGATGTGCGGCTAAACATTACGCTTGCGGAAAGCGAGATTCCCCTATGACGGATGTCCAATCCTTCGCCCAGCGGCTGATCGCCAACGTGGAGCGGGTCATCGTCGGCAAGCGCGCGCCGGTGGAACTGGCGGCTATCGGCCTGCTCTGCCAGGGCCACCTGCTCATTGAGGACGTCCCCGGCACCGGCAAGACGATGCTGGCCCGCAGCATTGCCCGCTCCCTCGGCTGCTCCTTCCGCCGCATCCAGTTCACCCCCGATATGCTCCCCAGTGACGTCACCGGCGTCTCCATCTTCAACCAGGCCACCCGCCAGTTTGAGTTCCGCCCCGGCCCCATCATGGCCCAGATCGTCCTGGCCGATGAGATCAACCGCGCCACCCCCAAGACCCAGGCCGCCCTGCTGGAGGCCATGGAGGAGCGCCAGGTGACCGTGGACGGCGTTACTCGTCCGCTGCCGCGCCCCTTTATGGTGCTGGCAACCCAGAACCCCATTGAGTACGAGGGGACTTTTCCCCTGCCGGAGGCGCAACTGGACCGCTTCTTCCTGCGTATCCGGCTGGGGTATCCGGGGATGGAGGAGGAGATCCAGGTGATGGACCGTCAGCAGTTCCGCCATCCGATAGAGGATCTGGAACAGGTGGCGTCGGTGGAGGACCTGCTGCAGGCTCAGGAGGCTATCCGGGCGGTCTACGTCTCGCCCGCGGTCAAACGGTACATCGTGGAAATCGTCCGGCGGACACGGGAGCATCCGGATGTCTATCTGGGGGCCAGCCCGCGCGGGAGTTTGACCCTCTACCGGGCCGGGCAGGCGCGGGCGGCCATCCACGGCCGCAAGTTCGTCCTCCCCGACGACGTGAAGGCACTGGCGCTCCCCGCCCTGGCCCATCGCATCATCGTTGGCCCTACCGCGCGAATGCGGGATGTGACGGCGGAACAGATTGTGGAGGAAATCCTGCAGAAGGTCCCGGTGCCCGGCGGCGACCCGCTGGGATAACCGGACGCAGTCCACAGTCCGCAGTCCACAGTCCGCGGTCTACAGTCCGAAAAAGAAGATTCTACAGGGCTTGGTCATTGGTTTCATAATCTGTGAAAATCTATGGCAAAAGAACTCTGCGTCCTGTTGAAGTGTCCTCATCGCTCCGAATTGTTCTGATCCTTCTGGCGCTCAGCGCCGCCGCCCTGGCGGTGACGGGGAATCCCCTTTATGCCCGCCTCCTCTACCTCTGGGGGTTCCTGATCCTGGTCTGCCGGGTCTGGTCGGCGCTGGCGCTGCGCGGCGTGGAGGTCCACCGCCGGGCGCGTACGTTACGCGCCCAGATGGGGCAGGTCTTTGAGGAACGGTTTGAGGTCATCAACACCGGCCGCCTGGTCCGCCCCTGGCTGGAGGTGCGTGACCTCTCCTCTCTTCCCAACTCGCGCGGCTCGCGCGTGCTGACGATGCTGACCCCCCGCCAATCGTATCGCTACATCTCCCGCACCCGCCTGACCTCCCGCGGAGTCTTCGCCCTGGGGCCCACGGAACTGCGCTCCGGCGACCCCTTCGGCCTCTTCCCAGTGCGCCGCATCTTTCCTGCGATCGCTTCTCTGGTCGTCTATCCGATGACCGTGGAGGTGCGCTCGTTTCCGTCCCCACCGGGCCTGCTCCCGGGCGGGGAGGCCATCCGCCGCCGCACTTATCAGATCACGCCCAACGCCGCCGGGGTGCGGGACTACGCCCCCGGCGATCCGCTGAACCGCATCCACTGGCCCAGCACGGCCCGCCGGGACCGGCTGATCGCCAAAGAGTTTGAACTGGACCCCCAGGCCGAGGTGTGGATTTTCGTGGACGGGGAGCGCGCCGTCCAGTGGGCCCTGCCGGCTGCTCCGCCTGTTCCGGCGGAAGAGGTGCTCTGGCAGCCGTTCCGGGCGGTCACCCTGCCGCCCTCCACGGAAGAGTATGCGATGACCATTGCGGCATCGGTGGGGCAGCATTTTCTTCGCCGGGGGCGGGCGGTGGGACTGGTCTGTGCGGGGGCGGACCTCACCGTCCTTCCTCCCGACCGGGGCGGACGGCAACTGCGCAAAATGCTGGAAGCGCTGGCGGTGGTGCGGGCCGACGGCGATATCCCCTTTTCGGTGCTGCTACGGGTACAGGCCCGCCATCTGCCGCGCGGGAGCACCGTTGTCCTGGTTACCCCTTCCAGCCGGCGGGACGTTGCCCTGGCGGCCGACGAACTGGCCCGCCGCGGCCTGCGCCCGGTGGTGGTGTTGCTGGATGCGGTCTCCTTTGGCGGCCCCTCCCGTTCCGCCGACCTGGCCGCGGCCCTGCAGGCCCTGCACATCTCCGTCCTGACCGTCGCCTGTGGAGCGGATCTTTCCGTTGCGCTGAGCGAGGGGTGAGGAAAGAAAAAAGGGGTGGGGCGGCAGATTCGCCGCCGTCCCACCCCCAATTCATCCGATCCATAGTGAGTCACGAAGCGCAGCGGGAGGGGCGACGCATGCGTCGCCCTTACAGCCTGCGAAGCAGGGTTGTGCTGTAGGGGCGGCTTTGAAAGCCGCCCTTACCCGGGGGCACCCTCCGGCGGGGGTGGCTCAAAGCCGGTCTGACCGGCGTCCGGCAATCGGCGGGTCGCAGACCCGCCGAGAGCACCCGCCGGGAGCGAAGAAGAGCATTTCGCCAGAGTCCAGATCACTACTCACCGGAATAACTACCCGGTGAGTTCGGTGGCCTGAATATCCAGAGCCGTAGAGATTACAGGAAAGGCAATGGTTCGCTTTATCTGTCACCGTCTGTTGCGGGCGCTCATTACCCTTATCCTCTTCCAGACGTTGCTCTTCTTCCTGCTTCAGGCAATGCCCGGCGATTTTGTCAGCACCCTGATCGGGCTGACTCCGCCGATGCGGCAGGGACTGCGCCACGCGCTGGGATTGAACGACCCACTATGGCAACAGTACCTCCGATGGATGGGGAACTTCTTTACCGGGCGGCTGGGCACGACACTGCGATTCCCTCATCAGTCGGTTGGACGGATTCTCTGGGCGCTTACCCCGCGTACTCTTTTCCTGTTCCTTCCTGCCTCCGTCATCTCCGTAGGGTTGGGCTACTGGCTGGGGAAGCATTTGGGCGGGCGACATCGTTCCTGGAGTCGTCCCATTGCCGTCTTAACCGGTGGTGCGATCCTTGCCTCCACTGCGTTTCCTCCCTGGCTGGCCTTTCTGATGATCCAGATATTCGCCATCCGGTTACGCTGGTTCCCGGCAGAAAACGTGATCAGCCCCAACCGATGGGCTGGCGTACCGGTTTCCGCGGATACGGTGATCCTGGCCTTGCTGCTGACCGCGGTCTTTCTGGGGCTCGCCTTCTGGCTTGTTTGCCGGCTAACCCGGCGTTCCCTTTTCCGCTGGATCGGTGGTATGGCTGGACTGGCTGGAACGGGAGTGGTCTGGTATCTTTCCGGCTGGGGCTCTCTGGCTCTGGACCTGCTCTGGCATCTGGCTCTCCCGTTAACCACCGTAGTAGTGCTATCCATTGGGGAGCCAATGCTTTTAATGCGCTTTACGATGGATCAGACCGCTGGGGAAGACTATGTGCGGGTCGCCCGGGCGAAAGGCATCCCGGCACGGATGGTGCGTGACCGGCATATGGCCCGTCTGGCTTTCCTGCCCGTGCTGGCCCGTTTCCTGATCCAGTTGCCCTTCGTCCTTCTGGGCAGCCTGGTAGTGGAGATGGCCTTCTTCTGGAAAGGGATCGGGCGAGAGTTGCTGATCGCTATTGATTTTCATGACCTGCCGGTAGTGATGGGAGTCTTTTCAGTGGTGGGGACATGGATGCTGGTATCCCATGTTTTACTGGATATTCTTCATGCCTGGCTGGACCCGCGGGTGCGGGCAGTGACAATCCCTCTGCGCTGGAACAGATTGTGAACGCGGGCAAAACCAAACCCACTAAGAGAACGCGATTCTCTTCCCTTCGCCGTCTTTGCGGCCATCCTCTGGGGGCCATCGGGCTGTCCCTCATCGCGCTTTTTGGCCTGATGGCCCTGGCCCACCCGGTGTTAATGGCGACGGTTTGGGATCGGACAACTTACCATCCTCTGGTGGGGTTTGACTATGAGGTGGCTTTTCATCCCGCGCCGGTTTCCTGGCGTCATCCGCTGGGAACGGACCCCCTGGGTCGAGATGTGCTCAGTCAGTTGCTCTACAGCGCTCAGACGTCTTTCTCTGTGGGGATCGTGGCCGGGGGGATTGCCGCAGCACTGGCGACGGTCGTGGGGCTGGTGGCGGCGTATGCTGGCCGCTGGGTGGATACGGTACTGATGGCGGTGAGCGATGTCTGCGTGCTGATGCCACCGCCAGTGGTGCTATTGATCGTGGGATTGGTGCTGGACCTGCACTGGCTTCCCCTGGCGGTGTCTTACGGCGCTCTGGCCGGACTGGGGGCCCCGGCCATCATTCTGCGGGCTCATGCCCTTTCGGTCACCGTACGGCCGTTTATAGACGCGGCGCGAGCGGCCGGTGGAGGAGGGGGGTACATCCTCCGGCGACACCTGTGGCCTTTTGTCCGCCCCCTTTCCCTGCTCTTTCTGACCTTTACCGTGAGCGGGGCGGTTCTGTGCGAGGCGATCCTTTCGTTCTTTGGGCGCACCCCCATCCGACTCAGCTGGGGGACAATGATCTGGTTCACCCAGGTGACCTTTCGCTGGTCTCCGGCGGGAGAGCCATGGCATGCGCTCATCCCCCCTGTTCTGGCGATCACCCTGTTCTGCAGTGCATTCTATATGGTCGGACGGGCGATAGAAGAGGTGGCGTAAATTGCCCCAACAAAAAACGGGGACCGGAAGGTCCCCGTTTTTTGTTATACCAGATAACAGGCTACGTAATGGCCTCCGCCTTTATCTTCCAGAGGTGGATGGACATCCTGCGCGCACCGATCCACAGCGATCGGGCAACGGTCATAGAAGCGACAACGGGGCAGCGGATCAATGGGGGTGGGAATACTCCCTTTGATCTCCATCGGCTGCCGTTTCACCCTCGGGTCCGGGATCGGCACGGCGGAAATCAAGGCTCGCGTGTAGGGATGAAGCGGGTGGCTGAGCAACTCTTCCGTCTCGGCTTGCTCCACGATTTTCCCCAAATACATCACCGCAATTTCCTCGCACATATAGCGGGCTACTGCCAGATCGTGGGTGATGTACAGATACGTTACCCCCAACCGCTGTGCCAGGTCCTGCATCAGGTACATAATGCCCGTGCGGATGGAGACATCCAGCATAGAGGTGGGCTCATCGGCGACGACGAAAGTGGGCTGGATAATGAGGGCACGGGCGATCGCCACCCGCTGGCGCTGCCCGCCAGAGAGTTCGTGGGGAAAACGGAACAGAAACGACGAGGGCGGAGTCAGCCCGACCAGTACCAGCATTTCCGCGACCCGTTCCTCCCGTTCCAGCACATCGCCGATTCCCTGGACGACCAGCGGCTCGGCGATGGTATCAAAGACGGTGAGGCGGGGATTGAGAGATTCATAGGGGTCCTGGAAAATCATCTGGACCTGGCGCCGGAAGGCTTTCAGTTCCTTTCCCCGTAATGTGGCAATGTCCACCTCACCGCCATTCGTTTTCAAATAAATGTGGCCTGCAGTGGGATCCAGCAAACGAACCAGCAATTTACCGGTGGTGGTCTTCCCGGAGCCGGATTCACCCACCAATCCCAAACTCCTTCCGGGGGCGATCGCAAAGTTCACATCCTCCACCGCGTGGATGAAGGAGCGGGATTCCCGGAAGAGGCCGCGGGTTAGTGGGAAAAACTTGCTCAGTCCTTCCACACGAACTAAACTCTCTCCCATTTCAGCCTCCCAACGGGTGCCAGCATGCGGCAAAGTGCTCCCCCCCATAATCTTTGAACGGGGGTCCCTGTTCCTGGCAGATGCTGGTAGCATATGTACAGCGAGGGTGGAAACGACAGCCGGTCGGTGGATGGAGCAGATCGGGGGGCTCCCCGGGCAACATCGCCAGTTGCCGCCGGGGGCCGATGATGCTCGGGAAGGCCGACATCAGCCCTGCGGTGTAGGGATGGATCGGGTGATGGAAAATCTCTTCCGCGCAGGCCTTTTCCACCAGTTTGCCCGCGTACATCACGCCAATGCAATCGCTGACTTCGGCGATCACGGCGATGTCGTGGGAGATATAGATCATCCCCATATTCAGTCTCTGCTGGATATCCCGCAATTCTTTCAGAATCCGGTCCTGCACGATGACATCCAGAGCCGTCGTCGGCTCATCGGCGATGATGATATCGGGGTTGCAGGCCAGAGCCATCGCGATCACCGCCCGCTGGCGCATCCCTCCGCTGTACTCATGGGGATACTGGTCCATCAGGGCAGGATCCAACCCCACCAGACGAAAAAGTTCCGCGACCTTTTCCCGCGCCGCGGCGTATGAAAAGCCCTCCATATGATATTCCATCGCCTCAATAATCTGGTCTCCGACTTTGTAGACCGGGTTAAGGGAGTTCATCGCGGCCTGGAAGATCATAGAGATGCGGCGCCAGCGGTACTCGCGGACTTCGTCCTCGGTGAGCGGAACCAGGTCCACACCGTTCAGGTAGATATGTCCCCCTTTAATGTGGGCATTATCGGGCAGAAGTTTGAGCAGACAGATCGCCACCGACGTTTTCCCACAGCCGGATTCACCCACCAGCCCCAGCGATTCTCCCCGGGTCAGGGTGAAGGATACATTATCCACCGCTGACACCTCACCGGCGCGCGTGGTATAATGCATGGTCAAGTCATCCACTTGAAGAATTGGCTCTGCCACGTTTCCCTCCTACCGTTTGCGCAGCCGCGGATTCACCACTTCATCCAGGGCCCGCCCGACCAGGTAAAACGCCGCACACAGCAGAGTGATGGAGAGACCGGCAGGGACGATGAGCCACCACGTCTTGGTGTTCAGCAAATACCCGGCCGTCTGCGCGGTGTGGATCATCAGCCCCCAGGACATCCGGATGTTTAGCAGGCCGAAGAAAGAGAGGGCCGCCTCGGAGAAAATCGCTGAGGTGACGGTGAACATCATGTACAGAAACGAGAGGGGAAGGAGATTGGGGACGATATGGCGCCAGATGATATGGGCATGGCTACCCCCGGCCACCCGAGCGGCCTCAATGTAGGTGCGCACTTTAATGGTAAGCGCCAGGGATTTGATGATAATGGTGGTTCCGCCGAAGCCGGAGAGAAGGCCGATCACCAGGGCCAGTTTGGGCAGGTCCAGTTTGAACAGCGCGCTGAGGACAATCAGGATGGTCACGAAGGGGAGCATGATGATCAGGTCGGCCAGGCGCATAAAGAACGTATCCAGGGCACCGCCGAAGTAGGCCGAGATGGCCCCGATCGTTGTCCCGATGGTGACGGTAATCAGGGCAGCCACCAATCCCAGGATGAACTCCGAGCGGGTGCTGAACATCAACTGGCTGAGCACATCCCGCCCCAACGGGTCGGTTCCCAGGAGATGGCGAGGTGAGGGGGGAGCGGGTTGCATCGTCTCCTCATACGCGTAGCCCACCACGGGATCATACACTGTGGGGTCCCAGACGTACTTCATCAAGATAGGGTGAGCGATGGCCATCAGGGCGAAGAAGAGGATGATCCCCAATCCGATTAAACCGATGCGATTTTCCGCAAAGAGGCGCCAGTTTGTGCGCAGGGAGCGGGCGAAGAGCCGCAGACGGATTTTCCACAGCGGTTGCTGCCGCAGACGCTGGCGCTCCTCGGGGGAAAGATATACCTCTACCCGTCGCTGTAAGGTTTCCTGCATTCTATCCCTCCCTAACCATACCGAATTCGGGGATCCAGATACGCGTATAAGATATCGGCGACCAGGTGCGCCAGCAGAGCCAGCGTGCCGGTGAAGACCAGCCCGCCCATAACCAGGGGGATGTCCTGGGATAAGGCGGCCTCCAGCAGGGTCAGGCCCATCCCTGGCCAGGAGAAGATGGTTTCCGTGATCACCCCGCCGTCCAGAGCGAACGCCAGGCTGAAGATAAAGGAAGTCACCACTGGCAGCATCGCGTTCCGGGCAGCATGTTTATCCCGAATGATCGCCTCGGGGAGCCCTTTCGCCCGGGCGGCCATAATGTAGTCCTCTCGCAGCGTTTCCAGCATGCTGTTGCGGGTTAAGAGCATTGTCCCGGCAAAGGAGATGCAGGTCAGGGTAAACACCGGCAGCACCAGGTGATGAAGGATGTCCAGAATATAGCGGGTCAGGCCGGTCGGGGTCCAGTAGGCGGCCAGCCCCAGCAAGGCCAGCCCGGCGCCCAACCATCGCATCCACCGACGGCGCTCTGGGGAGACTCGGGGCACAATTAACAGCAGCCAGAGGAACAAGCCCACCAGCGCGATCAGGGCGGTCAACAGCATTCGCTGGAAGAGCACCGTCGCCTCAATAGGTGCCTCCCGCCATAGCGTGGGGGTGATGAACTTCCCGATGGGGAAGAGTTTCAGTGTGGCCGCGAAAATCCAGATCATCATCAGGCCGAACCAGGGGGTGAAGACGGTGTACAGGGTAACCCCTCCGACGGTCGCCACGTATTCCAGGGTCCTCCCTCGTTTCCAGGCCAGAACCTTGCCGGTGAAGAAACCGATGGTGAAGGAAACCACGGTGGCTGTCAGGAAAAGCACCAGGGTGCGCGGGGCGCGCTCCAGGATAATGCTGATTACTGGCCGGGGGTAGTGGGCGAAGGAGATTCCCAGATTCCCGCGCAACAGGGAACCCATATAACGCAGGTATCGCTCGTGGGGCGGGCGGTCCAAACCAAAAGTTGCTTTCAAGGCTTCCCGCTGTGCCTGGGTTAACTTGGGGTTGGATAGAAAAATCTGCGCGTAATCCCCCGGCTGCGCCTCCAGCAAAAAGTACGCCAGGGTGATGAAAATGAAAAACGTCAACACAATCTGGATCAATCGGCGAACGATATACCGGCGCATGTCCTTTCCCCTCAATTAGTATGCAGGGCGGGCTTATTAGCCCGCCCTGCACATTGGAGCCGGAGCCCGTTATTTAATCACTACTGTGGATGGCAGCCCGCTCACAAACTGGAGACCGCCGAGGGTATCGGTGTACGGGTACTCCACCGACGCCGCGCGGTAGGCCTCCACAATGCCGGTGTCAAAGAGGAGGACGTAGGGAAGTTCGTCGGCCAGAACTTTCTGGATCTGGTCGGCAATGGCCTTGCAGGACTCCAGCGTGTCGCAGGTCTTGATCTGATCGGCCAGGGCGTCAAACTCGGGGTTGGAGTAACCACCGGCATTGTTGTCCCCGAGGCCCGCGCGCTCGCTGTGGAAGAAGTCCCGCACGTAGTCGGGGAAGATGGAGAGGCTCCAGCCCAGAATCCACATGTCAAAGTTCTGCTCGTCGAAGACCCGGGTGACGATGATATTGAAGCCGGTGAGATTGGCCTTGACCGGGATTCCGAACTCTCTGAGCCACTGCTCAATCCAGATGGCGAAGGTGGAGCGCAGCGGGTCGTAGCCGGGGCTGGGCGCCAGCAGTTCCATCTCCGGCACCGGTTCGCCGTTCGGCATAATGAGCCGCCCACCGGGGACCACCTGGCGGTTGGCCGCATCCCATGTTGGCTTCACGCCGCCTTCCCAGGTGTATCCGGCCGCCTCCAGGATTTCAATGGCCTTGTTGACGCGCTCCTCCCGGCTCATCGGCGTGCCGTCTTCTTTCAGACCCCATTTGGGCACGTCGTCGGTGTACCAGAAGGCGTTGCCCTTGGGCACGAAGGAGTAGAGCGGGAAGGCCACCCCCTGGAGGACCGTCTTGGTCACGAACTCCTTGTCAATCAGGACGGCCACCGCCTGCCGGAAGGCTTTGTCGTTCATCGGCGGCTTGCGGCAGTTGAAGCCCAGATAGCGGAAACCGTTGGTGTTGTTCTCAATGACGGCGAGGTTGGGGTCTTCTTCTACCTGGGCCCGCAGACCCCGCTGCAGCCCCAGCGGGTTGAGGACGAAGTCAATCTCCCCCGCCTTCAGGGCCAGCACCGCCGCATCCTGGGTGCCGTAGAGGGTGTAGATGGCCGAAGAGGCGAACGGCCCCACCGTCCACTCCTTATCCACATCACCCGTGGGCTCGCCGTAGCCGACGAACTCGTAGACCCCTTCCTTGAACTCCTTGTAGGCGCCATTCTTGTATTCAATGACCTTGGCCTCCTTGAAGAAGTAGTTGGGGTTGGCCGTGTTCTCGGCGAACGCGCCAGTCTCCCACTTGGAGAAGAGGTACGCGCCGGCCAGCGGCTCGCCCTCCGGCACGTGGCCGAAGAGGGTGTTCAGCGCCTCCGCCTTCTTCTCCTCATAGGCTTTCTTCTCCTCTTCAGGAGCATCCGCTGCCGGTGGGGTCAGCGCGGCTACCGCAGCCTTCGCCTGCTCCACAATGGGCTCCCAGTAGGCCTTGGAGAGGATGGGGCCCTGGAGCGCGCCGTACTCGTGAACCGCCAGGCCGGGCTTGGTGTGGTAGATGAACTTGACGGTGTAGTCATCCACCGCCTCCACCTTCTCCAGATAGTTCGGGTCGTAGATGCTGGCCCAGTTGCCCGGCAACTGGAGTTCCAGCGCAGTGTTGGCGGTGAAGGCCACGTCGTGAGCCGTGACAGGGTTGCCATCGCTCCACATCACACCCTGTTTCATTTTCACCACACTTACCCACTTATCCCCTTCCTGCTTCATGGGTTCAGGCATCCCATCGGCAATCCCGGGGACAAACTGGAAAGTGCGGTCGGCAAGGCTGTAGAGCGATAACCGCTGAGGGTTCAGAACATAGGCGTTCCACACGGTCGCCTGGGGCCCCAGATAGGCCCAGTAGTTCGTGGTGGTGAGGTCGGAGAAGATGCCCACGCGGTAGGGTTTCGCCGGTACCGGTGTTGGCTGCGGCGGCGTGGTCGGCTGGACCACCAGGGGCTGGGTGGGCGGCGGGGTTGTCGGCGTCGGCGTCGGCCGGCAGGCCGCCAGCACCAGGCCGACAACCAGCAGCAACGTGAGTGCAAGCAGTCCTCGTTTCATCGTGTCTCCTCCTTGAGAATTTGCTGGAATGGTGGGGTTTCTGAACACCATAGGGGCATGCGACTCTCCTTCTCCCAGGCATCACCTCCTTTCGCAAAGAGTGGGCGGGTATATATCTCCATGAAATAATACGGTTTGCCCCCGCAAAAGGTTCAATTGCGTATCGCGTGTCGCCTTGCGACTTTGCGGCTTCTGGGGCTTGTGCAGCAAATCCTTTCAGCAGAGCAGCGTGCCCGCACCCTGCTGCCCGCTATTTACTTCCTGCTTTCCCCACGCCGTGGTATAATTGCTCCTGCAATGAACGAATCTCCGAACCGGCCCATCCACGTGGCCGTCAACGCCCATTTGCTCTCCGGGGACCCATCCTACCGCAGCGCGGGGGTCCATCAGTACATCGTCCATCTGCTGCGCTACCTGCCCCAGGCCGGATGCCGGGTCACGGCGCTCCTGGGGCCGGGGGGGCGCTTCTCCGGCCCCGGTGTGACGGTGCGCTCCACCCGCTGGCCCACCGGCCGGCCCGCCGCGCGCGTCCTCTGGGAGCAACTGGCCCAGCCGCGGGCCCTGCGCGCGGTCGGGGCCGACCTGCTCCATGCCCCGGTCTATGTGGGGCCGCTGGTTTCCCCCTCCCCGGTCGTCGTCACCGTCCACGACCTGAGTTTCATCCGCTACCCCCACCTCTTCCGCCTGGCCAACCGGCTCTACCTGCGCGTCTTCACCCGCCTCTCCGTCCGCCGCTCCCGACGAATTATCGCCGTCTCCGCCCACACCGCCGAGGAGACGGTCCGTCTGATGGGCGTCGCGCGGGAGAAAATCCACGTTGTCTATCATGGCGTGGACCCCATCTTCCGGCCCCGTCCCCCGGAGGAGGTGGCCGCGTTCCGGCAACGGCAGGGCCTGCCCGAACGCTTTGTCCTCTTCGTGGGCACCCTGGAGCCACGCAAAAACCTGGTCCGTCTGATAGAGGCTTTCGCCCGCTGCCGGGCAGACGCCGGGACGGCCCTGGTCCTGGCGGGCGCCCGCGGCTGGTACGACGAGGAGATTTTCGCCGCGGCCGACCGGTTGGGGTTGCGCGACCGCGTCCTCTTCCCCGGCTATGTCCCCAACGATGAACTCCCCCTCTGGTACAACGCGGCCGCCGTTTTCGCCTACCCCTCCCTCTACGAGGGGTTCGGCCTGCCGGTGCTGGAGGCGCTGGCCTGCGGTACTCCCACCCTCACCTCCGCCACCTCTTCCCTGCCCGAAGCCGCGGGAGACGGGGCGCTGCTGGTGAACCCTTCCAGTGTAGAAGAGATCGCCGACGGCCTCCACCGCCTGCTGACGGATGAGCCTCTGCGAGAGACGTTGCGGCGGCGGGGCCTGGAACATGCCGCCCGTTTCACCTGGCCCCGTACCGCCGCCGAAACCGTCGCCATCTATCATCAGGCTCTGACGGGAGAGAAGCCATGATCCGGAACGGTCGTGTACCCTGGTGGATCGTCCTGGTGGACGTGATCACCACCATCGCTGCTTTCCTTGCCGGCTACTGGGTGCGCTACGACCTGCGCTGGTTTCTGGACGTGGCGTACGACGCGCCCCTTTCCGCTTACGTCCCCTTCCTGGTCCTCTACGTGGTCATAGTGCCCATTTTCTTCGTGGTGGACGGCGTCTATCGCCACTGGCCGCGCTCCTGGATGGACCAGGTCTACCGGATCACCAACTCCACCGCCAAGGCGACCGTCCTGATGCTGGCGGTCACCTTTATCTTCCGTCCGCGATACTATTCCCGCGCTATGCTGGTGGAAGTGGGCATCCTGACCATCCTGCTACTGGCGCTGGTGCGCTGGATAGAGAGCATCATCATCGCCCGCCTGCGGGCACGCGGCATCGGGATCAAATGGGCCATCATCGTTGGTGCGGGGGAGGTGGGGCGGACGGTGATGCGTACCATCGTCGCCTGCCCGGAACTGGGCTATCGGGTGATCGGGTTCGTGGACGACAACCCCGAAAAGGGGTACACCGACATCGGCCCCTTCAAGGCTCTGGGGCCTCTGGAGAACCTTCCCGCGGCGATTGACCGCGAGCAGGCCGACGAGGTCATCATCACCCTGCCGTGGATGTACCACCGGAAAATTATGGGCATCGTTCACGAGTGCCAGCGGCGCAACGTCCGGGCGCGCATCGTTCCCGACCTCTTCCAGATGAGTCTGAGCCAGGTGAATGTGGAGGACCTGGGCGGGGTGCCCCTGATCAGTGTGCGGGAGGTCTCCATCAGCAAAGGGGCGCTGCTGGTGAAACGGGCGGTGGACATTGTCGGGGCGGTGGTCGGGCTGACGCTGGGGGCGCCGTTGCTGGCCCTCATTGCCCTGGCCGTCCGGCTGGATAGCCCCGGCCCGGTCATCTTCCGCCAGACGCGGGTGGGGCTGCACGGGCGGCTCTTTGAAATGTACAAGTTCCGCTCCATGCGCGTGGGCGCCGAGGAACAGCAGGATATGCTGGCCGAGTTCAACGAAGCCGATGGCCCCATCTTCAAAATCAAAGACGACCCCCGCCTGACGCGCGTGGGGCGGATTCTGCGCCGGATGAGTCTGGACGAGTTGCCCCAATTGGTGAACGTGCTTCGGGGGGAGATGAGCCTGGTCGGGCCGCGGCCGCCTATCCCGTCCGAAGTGGAAAAATACCAGGAATGGCACAAAAAGCGGCTGGAGGCCCCGCCGGGGATGACCGGCCTCTGGCAGGTCAGCGGCCGCAGCCGCCTCTCTTTTGACGAAATGGTCCTGCTGGATATTTACTACATAGAGAACTGGTCGCTCTGGCTGGACCTGAAGATTCTCCTGCGCACCATCCCGAAGGTCCTGATGGGGGAGGGAGCATACTAACGACTACCGACTCCCGACTACCGGTTATCCTGTTCCTGCTCCTTTTCCTCGCCCTGGGCGCCCATCAGTTGCACCTGCCGGGCCTTCACTACGACGAGGCGAAGGAAGCGGGACTGAACGCTATGCAGTTGCTCACCGGTCAGCCGGTGACGGCCTTCCGCGACGCGACCGTTGCCATAGGCCCCCTGCGGGTCCCGCTGATGGTCCAGGACTACATCGGCGCGCTGAACGTCTTTCTGGCCGTCCCCTTCCTGGCCCTGGGGGGCGTGAACGCCGTCGCGCTGCGCTACCTGCCGCTCCTCACCGGTGGCCTGACCTTGCTCCTGACCTGGCACGTCGCCCGGCGGCTGGGGGGGACCATGGCCGCCCACGGCGCGGCGCTCCTCCTGGCCGTCAACCCCTCTTTTGTCTTCTGGAGCCGGCAGGGGGTCTTCGTTACCAGTATCACCGCCCTCTGCCTGATGGCGGGGCTGTTCTTCGGCCTGCGCTGGTGGTCCCGCCGCCGCCCCGCCGACCTCTGGCTGACCGCGCTCTTCGGGGGGCTGGGCCTCTATGCCAAACTGCTCTTCCTCTGGGCGGTCGGGGCGGCGGTTATTGTCGCGGCCGTCGCCGCGGTTCTCCGACGGCGTGCCCCGCCGGCCCGGAGCCCGACGCTGCCGGCGCTGCTGGCCTGGGGCATCGCCGCCCTCTGCTTCCTGCTCCCGCTGATCCCCTTCGTCCTCTTCAACCTGCAGACCGGCGGGACGTTTCAGTCGGTTCTGGGCAACCTGGAGCGCTCCTACTACGGGGTGAACAACCGGGCGCTGCTGCCCAACCTGCTGGTCCGCCTGGGGCAACTGCGCACCCTCCTGCGGGGCGACCATTTCTGGTACCTGGGCGGCGTCTTCACCAATCCGTGGGCGCCCTACCTGGCGGGAGGGCTGGCGCTGGCCGGGCTGCTCTGGGCGCCGCGCGGGCGGCGCTGGACGCTCGCTCTTCCGCTGGCCTTGCTGGCCCTGATGATTGTACAGAGCATATTCACCGTCAGCGACCTCTTTGTGACTCACTACGCGCTGCTCCTGCCCCTGATCCCGCTGACGGGGGGGCTGGCGGCGGCGGCTGTCGCCCGCGGCGGACAGGGGAGCGGCGCGGGATGGCGCCTGGGGCTGGCGCTTGTTGCCCTCTTCCTCTGGGCCGGGGGCGATCTCTGGACGACGGCGCGCTATCATCAGGCGCTGGCCCGGACGGGGGGACACGCGGCCCATTCCAGCGCCATCGCCGACCTGGCCGCGTACATCAAAGGGAACGCCTGCGGCCCTGTTGTCGTCCTGGATTGGGGGATGGCGGCGCCGGTGGAGTTTCTCACTGCCGGGGCCATCCGCCCGCTGGAGGTCTTCGGATACGAAAATCTGGCCGAACCCGATGCGGGATTCGCCGCCCGGGTGGAGGGTTTCCTCTCCCAACCCGACACGCTCTACCTGGCCCACACTCCGGAGGACACCGTTTTTCGGGGACGGGTGGAGGCGCTGGCAGCGATGGCCGGGGAGCGGGGTTTGCAACTTCAGGAGGAGCGCGTGGTCGCCGAAAAGAGCGGCCGGCCGTTGTTTGTGGTCTACCGTCTAGTTCCCGCCTGCTCTTCGGGGCCAGTGGAGATCGGGTGTTGTGAGGAGAAGCAGAGATAATGCACGGCTTCAGCAAGTAGGGGTTTCAGGCGAACGCCCCCTTAACTAATTGACAATGGCAAATTTTAAGTTATAAATGCAATATGGCGGCCGTATCCCCTGGAAAGGCCGCCGGAACGGCGGACACCGGATGGGTTATCGCCCCGGCGGCCGCAAAATGGGCCGTCTTTTGCCCCCTCATCCCCCTTGTCCCCCCTCTCCCCCTGCCCTTCGGGCGGGGGAGACCTCACCCTCACCCCGTCGCCGCAGGCAGAACCCCTCTCCCTCTCCCACTG
>FWPU01003173.1_pt1 | contig 42357 bp, 36 predicted proteins | sample 2228361 | NCBI WGS metagenome assembly FWPU01 (sample SAMEA103939777, study PRJEB20133) | metagenome | reverse complement strand
GTCTAGTTCGACCAAGACAAAAAACCTACCCACGAAAGGGGGGTTGGGGGAGGGGTGAGGGAAAGCAACAACGGCGCATCCGCCTGCCCTTCGTACCCGCAGTGGGGGCAGGTTATGGTGTGCAGGATGCCGGCGCGGGCCTTTTCCAGCAGGTCGGGGCGCTCGGCGGCATCTACGAGGAGCCAGATTTCGGCGGTGAACGACTGCCCACAGCGGGGGCAGGTCAGGTGGGCTGATTCGGCCAAAGATGTAGCCACGGTTTCCTCCTTGCCCGGTGAAAGCTTTTGCCCCTTTCTGCGGCGGCTGAATCGCCCTAAGGCAGGGCAGGTCTGGCAACGCGCGATAGGGGTGCTGACATTATACCCCAAAGAGGCGTCGGCGTCAAAAAGGTCTTTGGGAGCATCAGTAGGACAACTCCTGCGGAGTTGTTCTACTTCCCGAGGGCCGGCTTCTGCAGCCTGTATGTCCCCAGGATGTTACGCTCTCGGTCTTTGGGACCGGTTCTCAGGCTTTCAGGAGGGCACGATCAGGCTGCTCAACCAGGTCCACAGCCGCTGGCCCGGCGTCGGCCGGATGTCGTCGTGGGCGGTTAGATCATACTCGTTGGCGGCCAGCTCCCGGCCGCCCTGGAGCAGCCGGCAGGTCACCCGCCAGCCATCGCCCGGCGGGAGGAGCCAGCACACCCGGTCCACCACCACTGCCGAGTCGGCAGCCACCTCCAGGGTGCGGGTGGCGTCGGCCACCACCTGGCCCGCGCCGTCGTGCAACCGCACCTCCACCTGGCAGTCGGCCAGCGCCTGGTGGTGGTCGTTCAGCAGCCACACCTCGGCGCGCAGCTCATCGCCGGCCCGGTAGCGTTTCAGCGGATAGTCGAGGCTGATCAGCAGCGGGCTGAACAGCCGGCGGACGGTCTCGTAGGCCGGCTTGGGCCGGCGGTAAAAGTCGAGGAGGGCCCAGGAGATGGCCGGCCACGGCTCGTTGAGCTGCCAGACCAACACGCCGCCGCAACCGTGGGCCTTGCGCCGCCGATAGTGCTCGATGGCGATCTGCAGGCCGTGGGCCTGGGCGCGCTGGCTGGCCTGGACAAACTCCCCGTAGGGCAAATTGCCAGTTTGCCCTGCCGGCAGGAAGGGGCGGGCGTAGCGCCACAGCTTTTTCAGACCGGCGCCGTGATAAGCCCACGATGGCCCCGGCGGCCACAGCTCCTCTGCCGGGATGAAACGGCGCAGGGTCTCTATGTCGGGCGGGGCTTGCAGGCCGAATTCACTGGCAAAGAGGGCGCTATCCTGGCGATAGGCCGCAGGGGGCTGAAAGTGGTGCCACACCCGCCAGTTGTGGTGGTCCCCGTCGTCGGGGGATGCGGGCAGGAAGGGGCGCGTCGGGTCCTCGGCGGCCACCACCCGATGCAGGGTTGTCACCAGCGGCCTGTTGCGGGCGGGGCTGAACTCGTTGCCCCCGCACCACAGGGCCAGGCAGGGGTGGCGCCTCAGATCGCGGACGATGGCCCGCGCCTCGGCCTCGACCAGGCGCAAATAGTCCGGCGAGCGGGGGTAGCGGGCGATAAAGGCGCAGGCAAAGGGGAACTCTTGCCAGACCAGGATGCCCAGCCGGTCGCACAGGTCGTAAAAGGCCCGCTTTTCGCGCAGGCCGCCCCCCCATACCCGCAGCAGGTTCATGTTCGCCTGGCGGGCCAGGCTGAGCAGGGCCTGGTAGTCCTCTTGGGTCACAACGCCGGGTAGGATGTTGGCCGGCACCCAGTTGGCCCCCCGGGCATAGATGCGCCGCTCATTGACATAAAGTGTCTTGCCTTCCAGCCTGACCTGCCGCAGGCCGACCGTCTGCGTCGCCGCGTCGAGGAGCCGCTCGCCGGCCCACACCTCGGCGGTCAGGCGGTAGAGGTCGGGTTGGCCGTGGTCCCACGGCCACCACAGGCGTGGGGCGGGCACCTCCAGCGTGGCGGTGTAACGGCCGGGGCCGGGGATCAGTTCTACCGGCTGCTCGACGACAAGGGGCTCCGCCTCGAACGTCTCGCCGGTCAGGGTGCAGCGCAGTCGGGCGGGGCCGGCCTGCCGGGCGTCGGCCTGTACCTGAACGGTGAGCATGGCCCGGTCGCCGGCCGGGCGGTATTGCACATCCAGGCCCTGGATCAAGAGGTCGCCGCTGATCACCAGGAACAGGTCGTCCCAGATGCCCATCGTCCGCAGCGGCGGGGCAAAGTCCCAGCCAAAGCTCATCTGGCACTTGAGGGTATCGCGCCGATGGGGGAAGCGGTCGGGCAGGCCGGTGACCAGGCCCTCGAGCCGGTTCAACAGCTTTTCCAGGCGGCTGCTGCGGTCGGTTGGCAGCCAGCGCGAGCCGACGATGCGCACCGCCAGGTGGTTGTGGCTCTGGATCAGGGGGGTGATTTCGTGGACCTGGGGCGAGAACATGCCTTCGTGTCGGCCCAGGTGTTGGCCGTTGAGGAACAGGTCGCTGACATAATCCACGCCGCGCAGGACGAGGTGGACCCGCCGCTCCGGGGGGAGGGCCAGGGGGAAGTGGCGGCTGAGCCACCAGCAATGGTCGTCCACCCACTGCGCCGCCTCGGCCTGGCGGCCAAAATGCAGGTCGGGCAGGCGTCCGGCGCGCAGCAGGTCGGCGCGGAGGTTGCCGGGCACGGTGGCCGGCAGCCATTCGGCCACCTGTTCCAGCTCGTGCCAGGAGGGGCGATGGGGGTCGGCGGCGGAGGGGGCTTGCCCCAGTTGCCAGTCGTCGCCGTTAAGCTCTAAAATTTGGCGGGTCATTTCGGTGCCTCTCTGACAAAAAACCACCGGATCGCGCCCGATCCGGTGGCTAGAGGTCGTAGCCCCGCTGTGCCGTGTGCCTTGTTGGTTTTGAACCTGTATAAACAGGTGGGAGTCTACCCATCGGTTACTGCCTTGCCCTCGGCGAGGCTATCGCATCCCCTCTGGTGCCCGACCCCCTTTTTTCGGGTGTTGGCTCAAACCTCTCTACAGGCATCACGCACACAGCAGGGTTTCATCAGCTCCTATCATACCACAAAACGGCCAGGAGTGCAAATTTGGCATGGGCTGCTTTACTCGGCCAGGCGGATGTGCAGCTCGCGGAGCTGCTGCTCGGTGACGGCCGACGGTGCGTCGAGCATCAGGTCGGCGGCGTTCTGGCTCTTGGGGAAGGCCATCACCTCGCGGATGTTGGGCTCGCCGGCCAGGAGCATCACCAGGCGGTCAATGCCGGGGGCGATGCCGCCGTGGGGCGGTGTGCCATACTCGAACGCCTCCAGCATGTGGCCGAACTTTTGCCGGGCATCCTCCATATCCAGGCCGATGAGCCGAAAGACCTTTTCCTGCACCTCGCGCTGATGGATGCGGATGCTGCCGCCACCGATTTCATAGTTGTTGCACACCAGGTCGTATTGCTGGCCGCGCGCCGCGCCCGGGTCGGTGTCCAGCAGGGGGATGTCTTCGGGCATCGGCGCGGTAAAGAGGTGGTGGCTGGGGTCCCAGCGCCCTTCCTCCTCGTTCCAGTTAAAGAGGGGAAAGTCAATGATCCAGGCCATAGCCAGCACCTTGTCGTCGCGCAACCCCAGGCGGTCGGCCAGATCGACGCGCAGCCGGCCCAGGGCTTCGGCAACGACGGCCGGCTTGTCGGCGATGAACAGCAACAGGTCGCCGGGCCGGCCCTCCATCCGGGCGATGAGGGCCTGGATCGTTTCCTCGCTCAGGAACCTGGCAAAGGAGGAACGGATGCCATCCTGGCCGAGGGCCAGCCAGGCCAACCCTTTGGCCCCGTAGGTTTTGGCCAGCTCGGTCAGCTCGTCCATCTGTTTGCGGCTATAACCGGCCAGCCCTTCGGCGCGCAGGCCCTTCACCTGGCCGCCGTGGGCCACCGCCTCGCTGAACAGGCCAAAGCCGCAGCCGGCCACCACCGGGCTTACGTCCACCAGCTCCATGCCAAAGCGCAGGTCGGGGTTGTCTTTGCCAAAGCGGGCCACGGCCTCGTGGTAGGTCAGGCGGGGGAACGGCTTGAACAGCAGCTTTTTGTCGCTGATCTCCTCGACGATGCGGGTGTACAGCTCCTCGATCAGCTGCAGGATGTCCTCCCGCTCGACAAAGCTCATCTCCAGGTCGAGCTGGGTGAACTCTGGCTGGCGGTCGCCGCGCTGGTCTTCGTCGCGGAAGCAGCGGGCAATCTGGAAGTAACGCTCAAAGCCGGCGACCATCAGCAACTGTTTAAGCTGCTGGGGCGACTGGGGCAGGGCGTAGAACTTGCCGGGGTGGACGCGGCTGGGCACCAGGTAGTCGCGTGCGCCTTCGGGGGTGCTCTTGGTCAAGATCGGCGTCTCGATCTCGATAAAGCCGCGCTCGCTCAAAAAGTCGCGGATGAATTTGACGACGCGGTGGCGCAAGATCAGGTTGCGCTGCATCCGCTCGCGGCGCAGGTCCAGGTAGCGGTATTTGAGCCGCAGGCCCTCCGCTTCGCCGGTTTCGCGGTCAATGTAAAAGGGGGGCGTTTTGGATGGATTAAGGATCGTCACCGCGTCGGCCAGCACTTCGACCTCGCCGGTGGGCATGTCGGGGTTCTCCTGGCCGGGCGGGCGGCGGCGGATGGTGCCCTGCACCTGGAGGACCCACTCGGCCCGCGCCTGGCTGGCTGTGGCAAAGGCTGCCGGCGCGTCGGTTTCGTCGAACGTCACCTGGACGATGCCCGACCGGTCGCGCAGGTTGATGAACAGCACGCCACCATGGCTGCGGTAGCGATGTACCCAGCCAGCCAGGATGACGCGCTGGCCGACATGGCCGGCGTGTAGCTGGCCGCAGTTGTGCGTTTTGAGCATAGTCACCTCTGTTGGTCACCAGATTGGGCGGATGATACACCGGGCCGGGAAAAAAGTCAAGCTGAAAAGTCTAACGAAATGCTAATATTGGTCTAACCGCATTCTAACACAGGGCGTGTACTCTAGGGGCAACGTGGCTCAGCAGGGCGCGATTTATGGTGTAATGAGGGAGGAAAAAATGGGCAAGATTATCGGTATTGACCTGGGAACCACCAACAGCGTGGTGGCGGTGATGGAAGGTGGCGAGCCTACCGTCATCCCCACGGCAGAGGGCGGTCGGCTCTGCCCGTCGGTGGTTGCCTTTACCAAGAATAACGAGCGGTTGGTAGGCCAGACAGCGCGGCGGCAGGCCGTGGTCAACCCGGATAACACTGTCTATTCGATCAAGCGGCTGATGGGCCGCCGTTTCGACGATCCGGAGGTGACCAAGGCCCGCCAGGTGTTGCCCTACAAGATCGTCCAGGGCCGGGCCGGCGACGCGCGGGTGTACCTGCCCCAAACCGGCCGGGAGTACACGCCGCAAGAGATTTCGGCCATGATCCTGCGCAAGCTCAAAGAGGACGCCGAAGCCTATCTGGGCGAGCCGGTGACCCAGGCGGTCATCACTGTTCCGGCCTACTTTAACGACTCGCAGCGCCAGGCGACCAAGGACGCGGGCCAGATCGCCGGCCTGGAGGTGCTGCGCATCATCAACGAGCCGACGGCGGCCTCGCTGGCCTACGGCCTGGACAAGAAGGAGGCCGAGACGATCCTGGTCTTCGACCTGGGGGGCGGCACCTTTGACGTGTCTATCCTGGAGGTCGGCGAGGGGGTGGTCGAGGTCAAGGCTACCAGCGGCGACACCTTCCTGGGCGGCGACGACTGGGACCAGCGCATTGTGGACTGGGTGGCCGACGAGTTCAAAAAGGACCAGGGCATTGACCTGCGCCAGGACCGCCAGGCGCTGCAGCGGCTCAAGGAGGCGGCGGAGAAGGCCAAGATCGAGCTGTCCACCGTGCTGGAGACCGAGATCAACCTGCCGTTCATCACCGCCGATGCCAGTGGCCCCAAACATTTGCAGATCAAGCTGACCCGTGCTAAACTGGAGCAGCTCACCGAAGACCTGGTGCAGCGGTGCCGGGGGCCGTTCGAGCAGGCGCTCAAGGATGCCAAACTCACGGCGCGTGATATTGACGAAGTGGTGCTGGTGGGGGGCGCTACCCGGATGCCCATGATCCAGAACCTGGTGCGCCAGTTGACCGGCGGCAAGGAGCCGCACAAGGGGGTCAATCCCGACGAGGTAGTGGCGATCGGGGCGGCCATCCAGGCGGGCGTGCTGGGCGGCGAGGTGAAGGATGTGCTGCTCCTGGATGTGACGCCGCTGACGTTGGGGGTGGAGACGTTGGGTGGAGTGATGACGCCCCTCATCGAGCGCAACACGACCATCCCGGTGCGCAAGAGCGAGCTGTTCAGCACAGCCGAGGATGGCCAGACGGCGGTTACCATTCACGTGCTGCAAGGGGAGCGGGCGATGGCTGCCGATAACATCACCCTGGGGCGCTTTAACCTGGAAGGGATTCCGCCTGCACCGCGCGGCATGCCGCAGATCGAGGTCACGTTCGACATTGATGCCAACGGCATTCTCAACGTGACGGCCCAGGACAAGGCGACGGGCCGGGCACAAAAGATCACCATCACTGCCAGCACCAACCTGAGCAAGGAAGAGATCGAACGAAAGGTCCAGGAAGCCAGGCGCTACGAAGCCGAGGACCGGCGGCGTCGGGAGCTGGTTGAGGCGCGCAACACCGCCGACCAATTGATCTACCAGACCGAGAAGGTGCTGCGCGACCTGGGTGACAAGGTGCCCTCCGGCGACCGGTCCCGCATCGAAGGGATTATCGGGGACTTGAAGCGGGCCAAAGATGGCGACGACACGGCGCGCATTCGCCAGCTAATCGAGCAGCTGCAGCAGGCCAGCTACGCCATCGGCCAGCAGATGTACGCGCAGCAGCAGGCCGGCCCCGGCAGCTATGGCCCAGGGCAGCCGCCGTACAGCAGCGGCCCGGCGGGCGAGGAGTTTGTGGACGGTGAATTCCGCGAGGTATAATCGAAGGGCCGGCTTGCTGCCGGGCTCTACCGGCCCAACAAGATTTCCGGCAGGGGTGTGATGGAAAAAGCGGTGAGGATTCCGGTGAAAGAGACGCAGCCCGCCGTGCCTCAGGTTGAGCGCGGCGGGCCACCGGTGGCTGTCGGCGCTGAGGAACAGGGCCAGCCGCCGTCGGTTGCTGCCGGCGACCTTCAGGGGGAGCTGCAGGATTGGCGCGATCGGGCGTTGCGCCTGCAAGCCGAAATGGACAACTATCGCAAGCGCCAGCAGAGGTTGGCCCAGGACCAGATCGAAGCGGAGCGCCGCCGCCTGCTGCACGCCTTTCTGCGGGTGGTTGACGATCTGGAACGGGCGCTCGATCTGGCCGCCGGTAGCGATGGGGGGCTGCGTCAGGGCGTTGAGCTGACCCATCGGGCGGCGCTGCAATTTTTGCAACAGGAGGGGGTTGAGCGGCTCAAGGCCCAAGACCAACCGTTCGATCCCACCTGGCAAGAGGCGGTCGGCACTGTGAACCACAGCCACGCCAACGCTGCCCTCCACACGGTGGTCCAGGTGCTGGAGCCGGGCTACCGCCTGGGAGATCAACTGCTCCGCCCGGCCAGGGTGGTTGTCGCGGTGTAGGGCAAGAATTTTACCGAGCATGGCCTATCTTGCCGGTTGGAGTGGGTGAATGGAATATAAGGATTACTACAAAGTCCTGGGTGTAGACAAAAGCGCCACGGATAAAGAGATCAAGCGTGCTTTCCGCCGCCTGGCCCGGCAGTACCACCCGGACGTGAATCCCAACGACCCCAAGGCCGAGGAGCGTTTCAAGGAGATCAACGAAGCCTATGAGGTGCTGTCCGATCCGGAAAAGCGCCGCAAGTACGATCAACTTGGAGCGGATTGGTATCACTGGCAACGGATGGGGGGCCAACCGGGTGACTTTGACTGGAGCCGCTGGACCGGCGGCATGCCGGGTGGACGGGTCCATGTCCGTTACGGCACAGCAGAAGACCTGCGCGACCTTTTTGGCGACAGCAGCCCATTTTCCGACTTTTTCAGCCAGATCTTTGGGGGGATGGGCGGTGGTCCCGACCTGGGTGGCTTCCAGCGCCGGGTGCGGCCACAAAGGGGACAGGACTATGAGCAGCCGGTGGAGATCAGCCTGCAGGAGGCGTATCGTGGCACGGTGCGCGTGATCCAGAAGGATGGGCAGCGCCTCGAGGTCAAGATACCGGCCGGCGCCAAGACCGGCACCCGCGTGCGGGTGAGTGGAGAGGGGGCGGCCGGGGTGGCCGGGGGGCCGGCCGGTGACCTGTACCTGCAGGTGACCGTCCTGCCCGATCCCCGTTTCGAGCGCAAGGAAGATGATCTGTATGTGAACGTCTCGGCGGACCTGTACACCATGGTCCTGGGCGGTGAGGTGCGGGTGCCGACTATGGAGGGCGAGGTGGTCCTGACCATCCCGCCCGGCACGCAAAATGGCCGCACCTTCCGGCTGCGGGGCAAGGGGATGCCCCGCCTGCGCAATCCGGAACAGCATGGCGATCTGTACGCCAAAGTCGAGGTACGCCTGCCGACACGGTTGACGCCCCGGCAGCGGGAGCTGTTCGAGGAGCTGCGGCGGAGCGGCGCAAGTTGCTAAGGAGGGCGGAAAGGTATGTTTCGCAAAATCCTCTTTGCTAACGAAGGGTCATCGGCGGCGGATCGGGCGCTGCTCTACGTGGAACATCTGGCCCGGCAGAGCGGGGCCGAGGTGGTGGTGCTCCACGCCTATGAGGTGCCCCAACGCTACGCCTTGACCGATGTATATGATGAGCTGTGTGCCGGCTTTGAAAAGGCCGCCTGGGCGGTGGTGGACGATGCGGTTGAGGAGCTGGAGAAGGGGGGCGTGTCCTCGCGGGGGATCATCCGCCAGGGGCCGGCGGCACGCGCCATCCTGGAGGTGGCCGACCAGGAGAACGCCTCGCTGATCGTCCTGGGCACGCGCGGGCCATCCAGTGCGGCGGAGCTGCTGTTGGGCAGCGTCAGCACCGAGGTGCTGCGCTTTGCCCGCTGCCCGGTGATGGCCGTGCCCTAGGATGGGGGCAACGCACCTGGCGATCCTGTATAGCGATCTCACCCGTATTTGACATTATGGGCAACCTGGGGTATACTCAACCCGCTGAGTGAATGTGGCAGGACCCGTCGGGAGAATTTACAGGCAAGACCGCTGGGCACCTCTACAGCCCGGCGGTCTTGGCTTTTCGGGACAGGTCTGCAAACTTGGAGGAGTTGAGAATTTCATGCCAGGCTTCAGAGATCGTACATTGGAATGTGCCGACTGTGGCAGGACATTCGTCTTCACAGCCGGCGAGCAAGAATTTTACCAGGAGCGTGGCTTTTCAGAGCCCAGGCGTTGCCCTTCCTGCCGGGCGGCGCGCAAGTCTGACCGCTCCGGCGGCGAGCGTTTCGCCGACAGTCGCTCCGATTCGGTTAGGGGTTCCTCCGGCTCTGACCGGCGAGGACGTGGGGACCGCGCACCCCGCCAGATGTATGAGGCAATTTGCGCTGACTGCGGCAGGCCAACCCAGGTGCCGTTTGAGCCCCGTACCGGCCGCCCTGTGTATTGCAAGGACTGTTACCAGAAGCACAGAGATCGCTAGCTTGCTTTGACAAGGGCGCTGCCCCGAGCGCCCATAGGCGCGAACTTGTAGGCTGACGATTGAAATCGCGCCTCGAAGGGCCTTTGGCCGGCTGTCTGCCTGCGCGGACAGGGTGTCTACGCTAAAAGCCCCCAAGGTGCGACTTGAGTCGCTATGCTATACCCGAGCGCCTCTCAAATCGGACGCTGCCCCCTGCCGAGGTAGCCGGCCAGGGCGATAGCGGCCCAGGTTGCGGCCACGGCAAACGCTGCGGCGTACCCTTGCGTCTGCACGATGATCCCTAAGCCGAAAGCCCCAACCCCGATCCCGGCATCGAAGCAGGTATAAAGGAGGCCAAGAGCAGTGCCGCGCGCCTCTGGAGGGACGGCATCTATTACGGCAGTGTCAAGTCCGGTGCGCACCAGGCCCCAGCTCAGGCCCAGGCCCGCGCCGGCAGCCAGCAGCGCAGCGTTGGAGCGGGCCAACGCCAGCCCGGCGGTGGCGATCACAACGACGATCATGCCGGGCACGGCCACAGCTCGCCGCCCCAGCCGGTCCGATAGCCGGCCGGCGGCTGCCTGACAGGCGATCATGGCCAGGGCAAAGGCGGTAAAGTATCCCCCAGAGGCTGTCAATTGCCTTGCGGCGGCAAAGGGCGACAGAAAGCCCAGCACTGCACCGTAGGCTGCGGCCAGGCCGGTGCTGCCCAGGGCGGCTGCCTGTATGGGGCGCAGCCGGACGGCGGTTCCAAAGCTGAAATGGCCCACCAGGCGCTCCGCCGCCGAACGGGGGGCCGGCAGCGGCAGAAGGGCCAGCAGGCCGATGGCGCCAATGGCTGCCGCCGCCACAAAATGGGCCGGGTAGCCCCACCGGGCCTGGACCAGCGCCCCCAGCGCCGGTGCAAACAGCAAGCCCACGTTGTTGGTCACGCCCGACAGGCCGATCGCCTCGCCGCGCCGTGCCGGAGGGGCCAGGTCGGCCACCAGGGCGGTGTAGGCTGTGGTAAAGGCGGCCAGGCCCACACCGCGCAACAGCCGCACCACCAGAAAGGGCCACACCGACGGCGTCAAGGTGTAGAGGATCGGCTCCAGAGCAAAAAGACCCGCTCCTGCCATCAGCACCCCTTTGCGCCCCCAGCGGTCCACCAAATGGCCGATACCCGGCCGCACAAGGACGGCGCTGAGCGTGGGCAGGCCGATGGCCAGACCTATCTGCGCCGCGTCCCCACCGAGCTGCTGCATGTAGCCGGGCAGGGTGACAAAGGTCCATTGGAAGCTGGCAAAGAAAAAAAAGTTGGCCACAAAGGCCAGATAGAAGCCTATGCCATAGTGTTCGTCGTGAGACATTCTAACTTGACATACGTTTGGGAGAGGGGCCGGGAGGTGAGGGCTGGCTACTGACCAATCTAACAATGTCAAGCCAATCAGGGCGGGTCGGGTACCAAACCGGGTTAGGGCAGGCCCACCGCTGCTTTAACCTCGTCAATCACCTGGCTGGCAATGGCGTGCGCCCGGCGTGCGCCGTCGGACAGCACGTCCCACACATAGTTGGGGTCGGCAGCAAAGCGCGCCCGTCGCTCACGGAGCGGGGCAAAATAGTCGCTCAGGTTTCGGGCAAACAGCTTTTTGCAGTCCACACAGCCGATGGCTGCCGATCGGCAATCGGCTTCGATCTGGGCCACCTCGCCGGGCGAGAAAAAGCCATGCAGGCTAAAGACGTTGCATACCTCAGGGTGACCCGGGTCGTTGCGGTAGCGACGGGCCGGGTCGGTGACCATCATCTGCACCCGCTGCCAGATTTCGTCCGGCTCGGCAGCAATCTCGATGTGATTGTCCAGCGATTTGCTCATCTTGTTTGCGCCGTCAATGCCCAGCACCTTGGGAAAGTCGGTGTGCTTGGCCTGGGGCTCGATCAGCACCGGCCCAAAGTGGTGGTTGAAGCGGCGCACGATCTCGCGGGTGAACTCCAGGTGAGGGGCCTGGTCTACGCCTACCGGCACGGTGTCGGCCTTGTACAGGAGAATGTCGGCAGCCATGAGCACCGGGTAGCCCACCAGTCCGTAATTGACGTTGTCGGGTTGCTGACGCACCTTCTCCTTAAAAGTGGGCAGCCGGGTGAGCCAGCCCAGCGGTGTGACCATCGAAAGGATGGTATGCAGCTCGGTGACCTGCGGCACGTGGGACTGGACAAAGAGGATCGTCTCTTCGGGCCGTATGCCGGCAGCCAGCCAGTCGAGGGTCATCTCATAGGTCCACTCCTTCAGCCGATGGGTGTCTTCCAACGTGGTCAGGGCGTGAAGGTCCACCACGCAGTACACACAATCGTACGAGTCCTGGAGCGCCACATAGTTACGGATGGCTCCCAGGTAGTTGCCCAGGTGCTGACGGCCGGTAGGCCGCGCTCCGCTGAATACCCGCCCTTGTTTTGCCATGTTCGACCTGCTCCTCTGCTGTTGGTAGAGGCGACGTACATGCCGCCTTTGCGAACAGCATTATACTCAAAAAGCCAGGCCAAGGCAAACAGCGACCCTGCCAGAAGAGAGTGAACCTTTAGAGCAGGAGATGGCTGCCGGGGGTGAGGTCGTGGGCACCCCTCCGCAGGTGGCTTTCCGCTCTCACGGGCAGGGGCCAGCCAGGGTGAGATGGTTGGCCAACTCGACAAAATCGGCCTCTCTGCCGATCACCGGTAGGCGCTCCCCGGTACTGAGGTCGTACAGGCCGACGATCAGGCGGTAGGGCACGTTGCAGGGCGTTTCGGGCGGCAGTTCCAGAACCAGATTGTCGGCCACCACTTCGCCGGGAAGCCACCACCGGGTTGGGTAGCCTCCGCCCCGGGGCGCCGAGTCGGCCTGAGCGCGGATGTTGCCGGCCGGGCCAAGCAGGTGGGCAAAGACGGCATAGTCGGCACCAGGGCGTTTTTCAGCCTGCCAGTAGAGCGTAATCCCCAATGTCTCCTGCCCCTTGCCTCCTGCCCCTTGCAGATCGTAGCCCAGGAGGCGGATCTGACCGCCAAAATCGGCGTCGAGGGGGTGCTGGGGAGCGGGAGCAGCAAAGACACGCGGTTCCTGGACCGGTTTGCCGCCCTCGACGTGCAACAGGCGAGCCCAGGTGTCGTTGTCAAAGAGGCGGATGATCGTGCTCGATGATTCGACGCGGATGGGCAGGCGCCGGTCGGCCTCGGCCCAATCGCTGCCCTGCACCACGCCCAGGCCGACGCTGTAGGTGGGGCCAACGCCCCACGGCAGGGTGCCGGTCTTGACGATTTCGCCCACCTGCCACCGTTCCGGCGGGTACCAGAGGGTGGCCACCAGGGGGCGCAAGGTGGTGTCTTCGATCGTCTGGCCGGTGGCGTCGTCAAAGTAGAAGGGATGGAGGCGTAAGCCAGACGGCAGGGGGCGGAGGGCGCGCCAGTAGAATTGGAGGCTAGAGGTTGCAAGTTGGAGGTTAGAAGTGAGGTCAAAGCCCAGGCATTCGAGGGCAGGTTCGCCGTCGAGGAGGAACTGCAGGCGCAGGGGGTACGGGGGCCGGGGGTCGGGGGCACGAGCAAAGTCATAGAAGCTGTCGGGCAGGGTCTTGTCGGGTGCGCCGCGCCGCAGCAACAGCCAACCGGCGGTGGCCTGCTCTATGCCATAGTCGCCGGTCAGCAGGTTCTCCACGCCGGCCTTCAGGTCGTTGGGATGCAGCGGCCAGGAGTTGGTGACATCCAGCCATACATAGTCGGCCTGGTGGAGCGGTGCCGGCAGCCCATTTTCTACCCGGTCAATGACGAAAAGCTGTCGGCGCTGGCTGGCGTGGGGGTTGAGGTAGGGCAGCGCCGCCAGCGAGGCTTCGGTCGGGATGCGGCCGGCTATCTCTTCCCCCAGGCGATGGTGGTCGGTCACCTGCGGCCAGCTCCCGGCAAATCGGGCGGCCAGCGGTGTGTAGCCGTGGGCCCGGTGATACAGCAGCGTCGCTGCCAGGACCAGGGCGGCCAGGAGGAGCGGCAGAGGGCGCACCCGCGCCAGGCGACGGGTTAGCCATGCTGTGCCATAGGCGGCTGAAACGACGACGATAGGGGCCAGGGTGACCCCGTAGTGAAACCCTTCCAGTTGGTGCATAAACCCATCGGTGCTGAGCAGATTGGTGGCCAGTGTTGGCGCAGCCAAGATGAGCACCTGGGGGGCCAGGAGCGACAAGAAGCCCAGCGGTGCCAGCAGATCGCGCAGGTAGATCAAGGCTCCCGCAGTGCGCAGCTGGTCCAGCACTATGCCCGGCCGGGTAACCAGGGTGATGGCCATCGCCAGCGGGCCGTCCCCAAGGTAGGCGTAGCGGCTGGCGAAGGGCGAAACCTCCTGCGTATCAAAGTGGGGCATTATCCAGCCCACCGCCCCCAGGAACCACACCCCGGCCCCGATCACCGTCGCCAGGCCAGCGCGCCACCGGCGGCGCACGATCAGGGCGTACAGGCCAAGCATCATTACCAGGAGGGGCATGTCCTCTTTGCAGCTCATGGTCAGCACGGCCAGGAGGGTGTACCACCCCCACCGCTCTGTCTCCAGGCAGTAAAACGCCCACAGAAAAAGTGTTGGAGCAAGTGAGACGGCGTGAAAATCGAACAGGTTGGCCGATTGCAGGGCGGGGAAGAGCAGATAGGCGGTGGCAAAGGTGAGGGGTAAGATGTCAAACGTCAGGCGTGAAGCGTCAAACGTCAGGCGTGAAGCGTCAAACGTCAGGCGTGAAGCGTCAAACGTCAGGCGTGAAGCGTCAAACGTCAGGCGTGAAACGTCAGCGGCTCGCCGGGCCAGCAAGTAGACCGGCCAGGCACCGAGGGCTATGACGACGGTCTGCAGCAGCAACAGGGCGCGCGGGTCGCTCCAGACGAAGTAGAGGAGGGAGATGGGCAACAAGATCGGCTCGACGTGGGTGCCCAAACGGTTGGTCAATCCTTCGATGTTGGTCATGGCCAGGAGGTGGCCGTGGCGGGTGTTCCACACCGCCTGGTCCACATTGCCCAGGTCGAAGGCGGTGGTTTGAAAGGCGTTGTGCTTTTGCACCGTCAGGCTGCCAAAGAAGGCGATGTAGGTGGCAATGAGCGCCCAGACGGCCCATTCGATCCGCCAGTTTTTCAGGCGTGCGATCATCAGGGGGACTCCAGACCGATGGACAAGGTTGTCAGCAACACGGCATCTCCCAGCAAGGTGCCGTTGGCGTCCACTGCCGGCAGCCGCTCGTTGCCGGGTTGGAGATAAAGGCCAACGAGGAGGCGATAGGTGCCGGGTGGCAGATCGGCGGGGAGGGAAAGGGAGTGGGGATCGAGCACGACCTCGCCGGGCAACCAGATGGAGGAAGGGCAGAGGGGATCGCCGGGCGGGGCGTCATCCTGGGCGACGATCGTGTCATCAGGGGCGACCAGGTGGACAAAGACGGTATAGTCGCGGTCTATCGGGGCTATGGCTTGCCAGTGGAGCTGGATGGTGGCCGGTGGATCTTGGTCATAGCCCAGGAGACGGATCTGGCCGCCGAAGGTGATGGAGGCAGGCAGGGTGGGCGGAGGTGGTGCGGTTGCTCCTCCCACCGTCAGGCAGGCCAGCGGCAGCCGGTCGCCGCCGCCAACGGGCAACAGGTCGTCGGGCCGGCCGGTGGGATACAACCCCAGGTCGAGGCGGTAGCGGCCAGGCGGCAGGTCGGAGGGCAGAAGCAAGCGGTGACGGTCGGCGAAGGTCATCTCCGTGGGCCAAAAGTCGGGTTGGTAAAGGCCACGGAGCACCGGTTCGTCCACGCCGGCCGCTCCTGTCCCGTCGGCCTGAAGCAGGTGCAAAAAGGCGGTGTAGGCCACCCCTGGCCTTGTCAGGGCCTGCCAGTCCAGTGTGATTTCTAGCTCTTCACCAGGTTTTGGGCTGGCTGATGACAGGCCGAACCCGGTCAGGGCCAGTGCCTCGTCGAACTCGGCGCGGCGCTCGCGCCGGATGGCCGGCTGGGGCGGTGGGCCGTATCCCTGGCCGCGAAAGATCAGCACCCCTCCCTCGCTGGACACCAGGGCCATGTGATCCAACACGGTCTGGATAAAGTCGGCGTCGTAGCGGGTCTGGAAGCGCCAGGTGTCGATCACGAACCAGACGCGGGGCGCCGTCGCCAGCAGGTCCACGAGCTCGGCGGTGCGGGTGAGCACCGGTGTGGCGGTCCACAGGTCGGCGGTCAGGCCATCGCCGGGGCGGTTGACGACAAATTCTTTGTAGCCGCGCTGGATGGCAAAATAGTCGCATTCTGCCAGGTAGAGTTGGCAGGCGCTGGGCGATATGGTCAGCACGCGGTCCCCGGCCTGCCACTGTTCCCGCAGGTGGCGGAAGGCCAGGTCGTAGCCCAATTCTGGTTGGTAAGCCCGTTGCCCGCTGCTCAGGCCGACATAGAGGGCCACCACGAGGGCCAGGAGGGCGGGCTGCCAGCGCCATGTGGACAACCCCGTCGGCAGCCGGTCGAGGAAGCGGCATAGCGCCTCTCCGCCGCTGAGGAAAAGGATGGGGAGGAGGAAAAAGAGATAGCGCGTGTTTTGCCATGTCGGGCCGGCCAGGGTGAGGAGCGGGGTGAGGGTGGTCAGCAGGACGGCATACAGGCAGGTCAGGGGCGATCGTCGGTCAAAGCGGGGTTGAAAAAGCAAGTACAACCCGGCGAGGGCCAGCAGGGTGAAAGGCAGGCGATGCAGGTCGGTGAAGAACGGGGCAAAGGCTCGCGGCCCGCTGAGCGGCTGGGCGGGCAGGGTTATATAGAAGCGGTTTTCTTGCTCAAAAGCTTCCATATGCCCTGGCTGGCCATATTTGTAGATCAGGAAAAAGATCCCGGCTCCCACCCCGGCCAACACAAAGGGCAGGATGACGCTCCATCGCCACAGGCGGCGCCACGGCCAGAACAGGAGCGTGATCAGGCCCAGCGCCGGCAGCAGGAGGGCGGCCTCCAGGTGGGTAAAGACGGCAGCAACAAACAGGGCCATGGCCAGATAGCGGTCACGGGGGCGGTCGTCGGCCAGGCCGCGGTAGTAGAAATAGACGATCAGCAGGGTGAGCAGCTGCAGCAGGCCATACATCCGCGCCCGCCCGCCCCAGATGATGCAGTCGGGGTCCACGGCCAGGGCTGCAGCGACAAACAGGCCCACCCGCTCGTCAAAGAGCCGCCTTCCAACCTGGTAGGCCACCGGCAACCCGACCAGGCTGACCAGCAGGCCGGGCACGCGCGCCACGGTTTCCTGGAATGTGCCCAGGGCGAAAGGCACTGCCAGATAGGTGAACACAAAGCCGTGGGGGTAGATGTTGCCGGAAGGAAAGATGGGCAGGCCGCGGCTCAGGATCTGGCGGGCGGCCCAGATCGTGTTGAACTCATCTACCGACAGGCTGATCTCCCGGATGTAGCGCCAGCGCAGTACCAGGGCCACGCCCATCAGGATCAGCAGGGCGGTCCACGAGGGCCACGGCCGGGCCGCCGATCCGGTCCTGTCTGTTTTCAACATGATTCACCAGGCACAGGCTGTTCTCCGGCGGAAGAGGGCAAGGTGCGGACGGTCAAGCATTCTCTCCCTGTTCCTCCAGCCAGGCCACAGTGCCAATTTCGGCCCGCCGGCAGAGGGCTCGATAGCGACGGGCCATCTCTAGCGGCGGGGCCTGGCTGAGGAAAAGCTGGCAGGGAAAGTCAATACACAACCCGCAATGCTCCAGGCCACGCTCGCCGACGCAGCATTGAAACAGGGCGCATTCCCCCCGCCGCGTCTGCCCCAACTGGTAGCCACAGCCGCAACACAGTCCATCCTGGTACGCATCACATCGCCCGCAGTAACGGCCGCAGACGGCAGCCAGCCGGCGCTTCAGGCACTCACACGGCATCAGAATCGCCTGATCAGATCGGGGATCACGTCGGCCTCTCCCCGGGCAGTGCCTTCGGTCAGGGCAGCATAGGTGCTCTGGAAGTGCAGCAGCTGCCGGTTGTAGCCATCAGGGTCGCTCAGGGTGAGGCTATAGTACAGGGCGAACAGGATGGCGGCGACGCCGGTGGGGGAGGGCAGATAGCCTTCTTCCGTCGCCGAGCAGCAGAGCAGGATTTCTGCCACTGCAGCAACGGGGCAGTCGGCCTGGGAGATGACGCCTATGGTTCTGGCCCCCATTTTGCGGGCCAATTGCAGGGCGCGGGTTGCGGCAAAGGCATACGCCGTGAAGCCGATGCCGATAACCAGGTCCTGGGGGCCCAGTTCTTTCAGGGCCAGGGCCAGGTCGAACGGCCCTTCGTCGAGCACGATCACCTCTGCCCGGGTCATGCGCATATAGACCGCCAGCGCCTGAGCCAGGCCCGCGCCCACCCCCTCGCTGACCAGGTAGATGCGCCTGGCCGAGCGGATGGCGGCGATGGCCTGCTCGGCTTGTTCCAGGGGTAGGTTTTGGATCGTTTTCTCTAGATTGGCCCAGTCGCGCCACAGAATGTAGGCGAATGGCTCCTGGGCGCTCTCCAGCCGTTCGATCACCGGAGCCCGGGCCGCGTGCATCTCCGCAGAGACGCTCTCCTGGATTTCCCGGATCAGTTGGGCATAGCCGTCGTAGCCGAGGTGCTGGGCAAAGCGGGAGACGGTGGCCACATCCACTCCCACCTCCTTGGCCAACCGGGAGGCACTCATAAAGGCCACCCGGTGGTGCGAGGTCAGGATCAGGTCGGCGATTTTCCGAAAGTTGGGCGACAAGGATGAGTAACTGCGCGTGATTCTTTCCCGAAACATCCTTGCGCTTCTCTTTAGAAATACATATATTTGTCCCAGACCGGCGGCACCCGGGTTCCTGCTAACAGCGTCAGAGCCAGGTAGCGCGGGCGGCGGGGCTGGCGCTGCAAAGACATACCCGCTTCGGCCGGGGTCCGGTTGCCCTTGCGCCGGTTGCACGGCCCGCAGGCGGTGACGACATTCTCCCAGCAGGTTTCCCCTCCCCGCGAGCGGGGCAGAATGTGGTCTACGGTCAGGTTGGCAGCGCCTGGCTGGTTGCCGCAGTACTGGCAGGTGTAGTGGTCACGGGCCAATACGGTTCGCCGCGCCAGGGGAAGGGCAAAGTGGTTGGGAATACGCACGTAGCAGACCAGGCGGATGACCAGGGGAACCGGCAGGGTGATCCGCTCGGAGCGCAGCCAGGCTTCGGCAGCCTCGACCACTTCGGCCTTTTCTTTGAGCAGCAGGATCACAGCCCGGCGCACCGAGACGATGCTCAACGGTTCATAGGTTGCATTCAAGACCAATACCTGGCTCATCTTCCGCCCTCAGCCCTCAACCTTCAGCCAGCGGCGGCCAAAAGCGGACCGCCGGTAGCTGAAAGCCCTGATGGGCCCTGCAGGATTCGAACCTGCGGCCAACCGGTTATGAGCCGGTCGCTCTGCCGCTGAGCTAAGGGCCCACTGGCTCGGGGGTGAGGATTCGAACCTCAATACAGGGATCCAAAGTCCCTTGTCCTGCCATTAGACGACCCCCGAACATCCCACCGGCGCTATTCTAGCACAAGCCCCGGAAATGGTCAAGCCTGACCAGGGTTTCGATGGCCTCCTTTGCGGAAAGGGTGTAGCCGCTGTTCCCGATCATCTTCCCAGGCGGGAGTTTTATGGCTTCTGCTCAAGAAGTTTAATGTCATGTTTGACATTTTGAAATTTTAATCTAAAATCTATGAATTACCTCTTGACAAAATTAAAGTTTTGTGTTAAAATATTGCAGTGAGGTACAAATTTTTGGGCGTCGTACAGGATAGAGAAATGGAGGAGGGGATGAGATGTGCTACCCGGATTTGTGGACGGCCAGGGCGATGATGGCCTTACGGCTCGAACGGCAGCCACCCTGGATCGAGTTTGAAGCCCTGCTCGGCCGGGCAGAGGTCCCTTGGCAAAGGCGACGGGTGGGGCCTGTTTTTCGGCTGATAGGGCAGGTGGGCCGCTGGTTGGTGGCCTTGGGCAGGCATCTGGAACGGTATGGTCAATTTCGGCCTTCTGTCCAGATTGGAAAATAACCGTTGAGATACTTGGGAGGTGAACGATGTATCCTGTCATTGGCAAATGCCCGGTCTGTGGCGACACGATGACCGTGGCCCGGCTCCATTGCCGCAATTGTGATTCGGCGCTCGAGGGACAGTTCAGCCTGGGCCGTTTTTACCGGCTCTTGCCGGAGCAACTGACCTTTGTCGAGACCTTTATCCGCTGTGAGGGCAAGCTGACGCGGGTGCAGGAGGAGCTTGGCATGTCCTATCCCACGGCCCGCGCCCGCCTGACCGACGTGATCCGGGCCCTGGGGTATGAGGTGCGCGAAGAAGCACCGTCCGCGTCGGTGGAGGAGCGCAAGGCCATTCTCGAACGGCTGGCCGCTGGCGAGATCACCTCGGCCGAGGCGGTGGAGCTGTTGAAAGGAAGGTAGGGGGATGTTCGAAAAGCGGATCCAGATTGAGGAGGGCGGCCACCTGATCCTGGCCGAGATGAGCAGCGATGTGGGGCTGTATGGTTGGGATCAGGCCGAAGTGCTGATCCGACTGTTCGATGGTGAGGAACAGGACCTGACGGTTGAAGTAGGGGAAGGCGGGCCGACACTCTCGGCGCGGATGGCCTGTGAGCTGCAGGTGCCCCGCCATGTGCCGGTCACGGTCCGGCAGGTGATGGGCAACCTGAAGGTGAAGGGGCTGGCTGACCTGAACGCCGAACAGGTGCGCGGCAACTTGAAACTGAACGAAGTCGGCCAGGTGGTCGTGGCCGAGGTGTACGGCAACCTGAAGGCCGACGAGACCGGCTCGCTGCGGGTGGTGGGCACGGTCTATGGCGATGCTCAGCTCGATGAGATTTCCGAGGCCAATCTGCAAAATGTGCGCGGTAACCTGCAGGCCAAAGAGTCGGACCGGGTGCGTGCCTCTCGCGTCGGTGGCAACCTGCAGGCCAAAGATCTCGGGTCATTAGCTGCCGATCAGGTGGGGGGCAACGCGGTGCTCAAAGAGATCGAGGGGCAGGTAACCCTTGACCGGGTGGCCGGCGACCTGGTGGCCAAACAGCTTAGCGGGGGGGCCAGGGCTGTTCGCGTCGGCGGCAACCTGGTGCTGAACGGGGCTTTGGGCACGGGCTGTAGCTACCACTTCCAGGTGGACGGCGATGCCGTGTTGCGCTTGCCGGAGGAGGCAAGTGCCCATCTGACCCTGGCGGCCCAGGGCTCCATCTTGTCTTCCCTCAAACTGGCCGATGAGGAACGCGAGGGGCACCGGCTCACCGGCCGGCTGGGCGATGGCGGGGCCGAGGTCGCGGTTGAGGCTGGGGGCAACATCCTGCTGGGAGGCAGTGGAGCGGCGGGGCGCGTGGACCTGGGAGAAGAGATCGCCCGGCAGGTAGAAGAGGGGCTGCGGGCTATTGACCTGGAGGCCATTGGGCGGCGGGCCAGCGAAGAGATGGAGCGGGCTATCTCTCGCCTGCGGGTCAAGCTGGAGAGTGTAGACTGGGACCGGATCGGCCGCCAGACGCAGCGGGCCATCGAGCAGGCCATGGAGCGGATCGAACGCGATGCGGAGCGGATGGCCGAGCGGGCTGCACGGTACCAGGAGCGGTGGGAACGCCGGGTTGAGAGAGAGTCGCGCCGCCCGGAGCGGTGGGAGCGGAAAAGCCAGCAGGCCACGGCCATGACCGGCGCAGAGGGCTGGCAGGCCGGAGAAGCGGATGAGCCACCGGGGCCGGAACCGAACCTGGACGAGGAGCGGCTGAGCATCCTCAAGATGGTCGAGCAAGGCCAGATCACGCCTGCCGAAGCCGAGTTGCTGTTGGACGCGCTGGGCTAGCCTGCCGTTCAGCACAGCGCCTGGTCAGCCTGGCAAAGACCTGGGACCCTTTGTCAGGCTGACCGCTGCACCTTACCAGCATCCTATATCCACTATGGCGATTTTGACCGGCTGTGTTATAATAAAGCCACTATGCCTAGAGGTCAGACAAGGAAATGGTGGTAGAGGCTGTAGCACGACAGACACAACAGACATCGGGCAGGTTGCGCCCGCTGGACCCCGCCCGCGATCTGGGGGCGATTACCACACTCATCGCGGCAGCTTTTGCCCAGGAGATGGACGAGCCAAGCCGGAGGGCGCTGCGGGAACTGCAGTGGATGGCGCGCCTGTCGCCTCTGGTCTGGTGGCTAGCCCAGGTTGACCCCTCTTTCCATGAATCTTTCTCCGGCTTTGTCTGGGAGGAGCCCTCGCCCAAGGGCAGGCGGTGGCAGGTGGTGGGCAACGTCAGCCTGAATCGAGCGCCGGGAAACCGCCAGCGGTGGGTCCTCTGCAACGTGGTAGTGCGCGATGACTATCGCCGCCGGGGGATCGGCCGGCGGCTGACAGAGGCGGCGGTTGCCGAGGCGCGGGACCTGGGAGCGGAGGGGGTTCTCCTCCAGGCGTACCAGGACAACCTCCCCGCCCTAAAGCTGTACACCGATCTGGGCTTCCGGGAGGTCGCAGGGGAAACCGAGTTCTGGCTGGATGCCGTGGACGCGGTGGCCTTCCTGGATGCCCCCTGCTATCAGTTGCGGGCCTGGCGCCCGGCCGATGGGCAGGCTGCCTATGATCTGGCCAGGCTGGTTACCCCGGCAGTCCAGCAGTGGTTCAGGCCGATCCAGGCCGGGGAGTACCGGCTGAATTGGCTGGCGCGCCTGCTTGAGGCGGCCTCGGACCTGATGGCCGGCCGGCGGGCCTATCGCTTGGTTGCCCTGAAAGATGGCCGTCTGGTAGCGACGATGACCGTAGTGGCCGCTTTTCGGCGGGGTGAGCATCAACTCTCCTTACTCGTCCATCCTGACCACACCGGCCAGGTAGAAGCGGCCTTTGTCAGCCGGGCCCTGCACATGCTGGCTGCTATCCCACCCCGACCGGTGCGGGCTGTGGTGGACAGGGAGCACACCGTGACCGCCAGAGTGTTGCGGGAATATGGTTTCCAGGAAAAGCGAACACTCCTCACTCTGCGAAAGGATTTTGCATAAGTGAAACGTGCGGGAAACGATCGAACCCGGATCGCCTATGGGCGGTTGGTTCGCAACCGAAGCTTTATGGCCCTGTGGCTGGGCCAGACGATCTCTTTTATCGGAGATTACTTTTACTGGCTGGCCGTCCCGATCATGGTCGAGCGGTTGACCGGTTCGGCGCTGATGGTGGGGCTGTCGGTCATCTCGACCGCGCTGCCGATGCTGGTGTTGGGTCCGGTGGCCGGTGTCTTTGTGGACCGCTGGGACCGCCGCCGGACGATGATCGTTTCTGACCTGCTGCGGGGGTTGCTGGTGCTGTTGTGCCTGCTGGTGCGCCGCCCGGATCAGGTGTGGATCTATTACCTGGTTGGCTTTCTGATGTCGTGTGTCAGCCGCTTTTTCTTCCCGGCACAGAACGCTGCTCTGCCTCTCATCGTGCCGGATAGGGATGACCTTTTGGCGGCCAACGGTCTGATGCAGATCGTGCAGACGGTCGGCCTGCTGGCCGGGCCGGCGCTGGCCGGCTTCTCCATCGGGCTGTGGGGTGCCCAGGTGGCCTTTGTCGTGAACTCGGTGAGCTTTTTCATCTCGGCGGCGGCCATCCTGAGCATGAAGGTGCCCCATACCACGATCGGTCGGCAAGCGGCCGGCGGCAAGATGGCTGCAGTGTGGGCCGAGCTGCGCGATGGGGTGGCCTATCTGTTCGGCAGCCGGACGTTGGTGGGCATCTTGCTGTGCATGTCTGTCGTGCAACTGGGGATCGGGGCGGTCAACGTCGTCTGGGTGCCGTTTATGCAGCGCACCTTTGGCCTTGGCCCTGAGGGGTTGGGGGCCGTGGACGCAGCGCAGGGGGCGGGCATGGTCGTCGGTGGGCTGATACTGGGGTTCGTCACCGCCCGCTTTAGCAAGAAGGCGCTGGCCGGCTGGGGCATCCTGATCATCGGCGCGTTGATCGCCCTGATGGGCCTGGCGCCGGCCTTTTCGGTGGTGAACCTGTGGCCTGGGTTGGGGGGTGAGGGGCCGGTGGCCGAGATGGCTGTCGGCTACCGACTGCTCTACATGCCGTTGCTGCTTTTGCTCTATAGCCTGTTGCTGGGGGTCGCCCTGGTTCCCGCCCAGTCGGTGCTGATCACCCTGATGCAGTTGGCCGTGCCCGACCTGAAGCGGGGGCGGGTGGGCAGCGCCCTGAACGCCCTGACCATGGTCGCCGCGTTGCTTTCGATGGCCGGGGCAGCGGCGGCGGGCGAGGTGGTGAACCTGCGGGCAATCTATGTCGTTGCCGGGCTGATCACGGCCGCTGCCGGGCCGGTGGCGCTGGTTGTGATCCGGGAACCGGGGCCGGCGGACGAGGGATCGGTGGCGGCGGTGGAACTGCTGCCCGACTGAAAGGGGAGGGGATGGAAGAGGAACGGTTGCAGATCCTCAGAATGGTGGAGGCGGGTCAGATCGGCGTGGAGCAGGCCGAGGAACTGCTGGCGGTGCTGGAGGATAGGGGGGTGGAATCGCAACCAGAGGTCTCGGCCGAGGCACCGGCCAGGGAGCTTGCCGGCGCTCAATGGGCCAGGTTCTGGATCTATCCGCTGTTGGCCGGTGGTGGCCTGTTGATCCTGGGGGCGCTGGTCCTGGGCCTGGTCTATGCACTGGCCGCAGCATCCGGCTGGCGTGTGTGCGGCTGGTTGCCGATGATCGCCGGCTTGTTGGTTATGCTCCTGGCGCTGTGGAGCCGGCGGGCCAAATGGCTGCACGTGCGCTTTAGCAAACGGGGTGGGCGCAGGAGGGCTTTGAGCTTCCCACTATCGCTTACCCTGGCGGCTTGGGGGGTTCGCCTCGCCCGGCCCTATGTGCCGCAACTGAAAGATACGGTTGTAGACGATCTGATTATCGCCCTGCGCGATAGCACCGCCCGTGGGGAACCCCTCTTTATTGACGTGCAAGATGGCGAAGAGGGTGAACGGATACAACTATATGTCGGCTAGGTGGCTGCTGAAAAAGCACCGGGATTTCGCTGCAAGAGAGGTTGCAATACCCATGTGATCTGGGGAAAAGCCAGAAAAGGAGGGAGACAAAATGGCGACAACTGAAGAGAGGATGCAAATTCTAAAGATGGTGGCGGAAGGCAAGATCTCGGCCGAGGAGGGGGCCAAGTTGCTGGCCGCCCTGGAGCCGGAGAGGAAGAAGGAGCCGCCCCCGCCGCTGGGGGGACCGAGTGCTCCCCGCTGGTTCCGTGTCCGCGTTACCGATATGGAATCGGGCAAAAACAAGGTGAGCGTCAACCTGCCGATGAGCCTGGTGGACGTGGGGGCACGGATGGGGGCCCGTTTTGCCCCGGAGCTGGAGGGGGTGGACTTTCACGACATCATTGAGCAGATCAAGAGCGGCGCACAGGGCAAGATCATCGAGGTGGAAGACACCGAAGGCGGCGAACGGGTCGAGATCTATGTCGAATAGGGTGGCAAAGGGTTGGGAAGAATAAAGTGAGGCCCTCTCTGCCAGGGTGGGGAGAGGGCCTCTGCTATGGCGGGCGAGCCACCTCACGTCATCTCTTCTTGCGGCGTTTCTTGGAACCGCTGGTAAAGCTGTACAGGGGCAGCAGCAGCGCCTCGGCCTTGGTTGCCAGGCTGACGCGGGCGCTCCACAGCGCGGTGCGGACCCGGGCCACCGGCTGGGCCAGCCGCTCGCGCATGGGCCAGTTCAGCACCGGGATGAAAGCCGGTTCCTGCGGTTCCCAGTGGACCACCGCCGAGGCCCAGGTGAGCCCGGCGCCGAAACCAACAAGCACCAGGTGATCGCCCGGTTTGACGCGCTCCTCTTCGATGGCATCCACCAGCGCCAGGGGAATGGAAGCTGCCGAGGTGTTGCCATAGCGGTCAATGTTGATCATGATCTTTTCAGGGGGCATCTTGAGCTTGCGGCGGGCCATTTCGATGATGCGGTCATTGGCCTGGTGGGGGATGATCAGGTCCACATCGTCGGGCGTCAGGCCGCTCTTGGCCACAACCCTGGTTACCGAGTCGGCCATCACCCGCGTGGCAAAGCGAAAGACGCGCTGCCCATCCATGCGCAGGTAATGGAGCCGCTGGTTGATCACCTCGTGGCTGGGTGGGTTGACGCCGCCGCAGCCGGGGAAGATGAGCGCATCGTACTCTGAGCCGTCGGACCCCAGCTCAAAGCCCATCAGCCCGGTGGGTTGGTCGCTGGCTTCCAGCACCACCGCCCCCGATCCGTCGCCGAACAGGACACAGGTGGTGCGGTCGGTCCAGTCTATCCCCACCGACAGGTGCTCGGTGCCGATGACCAACGCGTTGCGATAGGCTCCGGTCTGGATAAACTGGCTGGCCGTGACCAGGGCATAGACCCAACCGGTACAGCCGGCCAGCAGGCTAAAGGCTGCGGCGTTGGTGGCCCCTAGCTGGTCCTGGACCATGCTGGCCACTGCCGGCACCAAATAGTCGGGGGTCGAAGTGGCGACGATGATCAGCTCCACGGCGTCTGGCAGCAACCCGGCCACCGCCAGCGCCTTCCTGGCTGCGGCCACAGACATGCTGCAGCAGGTCTCGCCGGGTCCAGCAATGCGCCGCTCGCGGATGCCCGTGCGGGTGCGGATCCACTCATCGCTGGTGTCTACCATCTTTTCCAGGTCAAAGTTGGTGAGGACCCGCTCGGGGACATATTTGCCCCACCCTGTGATCCGTGCATATTTGCCCATTCCTTTCTACACCTCCCTCCGATTTCGATCGCCGTATGTGGCGTGAATTGTTCCCAAAATTCCCAAAAATTGGCCTAAAAAAAGTTCGGCTTACCCTGTGGCCATGTGGCTGGCCCGGCTGTGGCGGTAGCGCAGGATGAAGGCAAGCACCACCCCGGCCACCGAAGCCACCGATCCCACCGCCGCCGCGCCGATCAGGATGCCCCGGCGGTGTTGGCGAAAGAGGCTTGGTTCCGGTTCGGCCTGACGGCACCGGGCTTCTCGGACCAGCCCGCTGTGAAGCTGGCGGCCAAAGCTGGCATCTGGCTTGACGGGCACCAGAATCCCCTGCAGCTCTTCGGCCAAGGTCAGCAGCCCCTCTACCTGATCGTGCCGGCCGGGCCTGGGGCGCGGCAGGGCACGAGCGCCCAGCAGCCGGTCGGCATGGCCGGCCAGCGTCTCGATTGCATTTCTGTTCATTGCCTCCTCCTTCAGGCTGGCGCTTTCCGCCATTGGTGCGGCTTTTTCCGCCGATCCCTTTACCAAACCTGATACGCGACCAACCCCAGGGTCCCCGGTCCAAAGTGCACTACCAGCGAGGTCGCCAGATCGACCAGGAACGTTTCCTGGCATCGGAACACGGCCTTGGCCATTTCCAGCAAAGCCTGGCCCTCTTCGGGTGCCTGGGCGTGGACGGCTGCCAGGTTTACCGCTTCCGATGTGCCTACCCGCTCGACCATCATTTCGATCATGTGGCTGAGGGCCTTGCTGCGGGTGCGGACCTTCTCTCGGACATCAATCAACCCGTTCTCCAGGGCGACGAGGGGCTTGATGTTGAGCAGCGAGGCCAGGCTGCTCTGCAACTTGCCCACCCGCCCGCTCATCTGCGCAAAGCGCAGGTCTTTCATCGTCAGGATGATGTTGATCCGGGGCCGGATCGCCTCCAGGCGGGCCAGGATTTGGGGCACCCCTTTCCCCTCCTCGATCATCCGCGCCGCTTCCAGGGCCATAAAGCCCAGCCCAGCCGAGCCACAGGCGCTGTCAAAGGGGTGAACACGAACCCGATTGGCTACCATCTCTTTGGCCATTTGGGCCGACTGGTAGGTGCCGCTTAGCCTGGCCGTGACGTGCATGGAGATGATATCCGTAGCGCCGGCCGCCGCCAGCCGGATATAATGCTCCTCAAACTGACCGGCAGAAGGCTGTGAGGTCTTGGGCAGTATTCCCAGCTCATCAATCCGACGGTAGAACGTCTCCCGGTCAATGGTCACCCCATCCAGGTAGGTTTCGGTTCCGAACTGGATGTTGATGGGCACCACGCTAATATCGTACCGCTGATACATTTCAGCCGGCAGGTCACAAGTTGAGTCGGTTACAATCTTGATCATTGGATTCCTTCTTGTCCTGCAATTATGGCAGCTCATCGCCGAGCTCCTGCCGCAAGGCCAGCAAGGTGCGGTGGTAAAGCGATTTGATGGCCCCTTCGCTGCGGCCCATGATCTGCCCGATTTGGGCGTTGGACAGCCGCTCGACAAACTTGAGAATCAACAGCTCCTGCCGGTCGGCAGTGAGGCGGCGGATCGCTGCCAGCAGAGCTTCACGACGCTCGTTCCTGACAACCTGAGAGAAGGGGCTTTCGTCGGCTTGTCGGGTGGTTGGGGCTATCTCCAGGGAGACGACCTTGCGCCGGTTGCGTTCGCGGTGCCAGTTGGCAACCACGTTATGGGCGATCCGGTACAGCCAAGACGAAAAGGGAACCCCCCGCTGAACGTAGTGGGGGATGTGGTGCAGGGCCTGATAAAAAACTTTGGCCGTCAGGTCCTCGGCGTCGTGGTGGTTGCCGGTACGGTAGTAGACATAACTATATATCTTGTCAACGTACCGTTCATACAAGAGGGCAAAGGTTTCTGGATCGGTTTTTGCCCGCTCGACCAGGGCTGCCTCGTTTTCAGACTCTTCCACCGGAATTGCCTCATAGGCGCCCGTCGGTCTCGCTTACTAAAACACCGACCGGCGCGAATGGTTGCGCATAAGTATAGCAGAGATGGGAACTGCGGTCAACTATGCCGGAGGTTGTAGGCAGGGCCCCCTTTTTTGCCTATTGACGGCAGGTGGGGTATAATTGCCCTATCCTGAGGAGTATTTACGTCGAGATGGAACCCAGCCCTGACCTGGAGGTGCAGGTCGCCGTTGCCAAGGTGAGCAAATATGCCGTGACTGAAAGTGGCGACACGGTGGAAATGATCGAACGGCCTTTTGGTGGACTGTCGTTGGTGCTGGCCGATGGCCAACGCAGCGGCAAGTCGGCCAAGGCGATCAGCAATATCGTGGCCCGCAAGGCGGTGTCGCTCCTGGCCGATGGGGTGCGCGATGGGGCTGCTGCCCGCGCTGCCCATGATTATTTGCGCACCATGCGTGGCGGCCAGGTGTCGGCTGCGTTGATCATCATCTCGGTGGACCTGGGCACGCGGACGGTTGTCATCTCCCGCAACAGTCACTGCCCGGCCATCGTCTTTCGGGGGGCAGAAGGGGAGCTGCGTCTATTGGATGAGCCCAGCCAGGCCATCGGCATCCACGCCCGCACCCGCCCGGTCATCGCCGAGCTGCCCATTGAACCCGATCTGCACATTGTTGCCTTTAGTGACGGGGTGCTGTTGGCGGGGGAGCGTTACGGCGAGCGATTGGACGCGCCGGCCTTTGTGCGGGGACATCTGGCGGTCGGCGAGGGCGAGGCGAGCGCCTCTCATCTGGCCGAGGCCTTGCTGGCCCGCGCTCTGGAGCTGGAGCGGGGGCGCCCTGGCGACGATGTGAGCGTGGCTGTCTTTTCTATTGTCCCTCGCCGGCAGCCTGACGACATCCGTCGCTTGGCGGCCCGTTTTCCGATCTAAGAGTTGCCATGTTGACCTGGCGCTACTCCTGGAAGCGCTACCTGCTGGCTAGCTGGCGCGATGTGCGCGTCCTGTTGCGCCAGTTCCGTGCGCCGCTGGCCCTATTTGTGCTCAGCATTTTGGTGGGGGGATTGGCCTTTGACCTGCTCTATACCCATTCCCAGGTTCAGGACCTGACCTTTTCCGAGGCGGTCTATGCCATCTTTTCCATGATCTTTTTCGAGCAAACGATCCCTTTCCCTCAACAATGGTATTTGCAGGTCTTTTTTTTCGTGATGCCAATCGTGGGCCTGGGGTTGATTGCCCAGGGCATTGTCAATTTCGGCGTGATGCTGTTCAACAAGGCAGCCAGAGAGGATGAGTGGCAGGTGGCTATTGCCTCTACGTACAGAGAACACATTGTTGTCGCCGGCATTGGGCGGCTGGGCTTTCGCATTGTCCAGCAGTTGCTCAGCTTTGGCGAAGAGGTGGTGGGCATTGAGATCAACCCCCAGTCCGAGTTCGTGCAGCGGGTGATGAGCTTGAAGGTGCCGGTTATCATTGGCGATGCGACTCATCCCGACGTGTTGCGGCAGGCCGGCGTGGAGCGGGCCTGCGCCATCGTAACCTGTACGGAAAATGATCTCGCCAACCTGGAGATCGCCCTGATCGCCCGCGAGATAAAAAAAGATATCCACGTGGTGCTGCGCATGTTCGATGACGACATGGCACCCAAAGTAGCACGTGGCTTTAACATTCCCACCACCTTCAGCACATCGGCTTTGTCGGCGCCGGCCTTTGCGGCGGCAGCGACGCGGGCCGACATTACCCATGCTTTTTATGTAGATGGTCAACTGCTCAATGTCAGCGAGATAACGGTCAACGAAGGGTCATCGCTGGTGGGCCAGCGGGTTGGAGACCTGGAACAACATCTGGACCTGTCGGTGATCCTGCATCGGCGGGGTGGGCAGGTGGACCTGCACCCCAGAGCCGAGATCACGTTGCAGGGCGGGGACCGTATCTGTGTTTTCGCCACTCTGGACGTGCTGAACCGTTTGGGGCGACTGAATCGGGCGTAGGGCAAGATGGCGTCTTGCTCCACAAGGCCGATGCGCATCAAAGTCGTGGGGCCCTGTGCTTCGGGCAAGAGTGTGCTGGCTGCCCGGTTGCGGGCGTTGGGATATGATGCTTCTTCTGCAGCCCAGGACCATTCCTACGTTCCCGACATGTGGCGGCGATTGAATCCGCCAGATATCCTGATCTATCTGGACGTGACATTGGAAGCGGCTCATCGCCGTGGGCGCGTTGGTGTCGGCTGGGATCAGAAGTACCTGGATGACCAGCACTACCGGCTGCGGCATGCTCGTGCTCACTGCGATTTTTACCTGCTCACCGATGAACTGAGTGAAGAAGAGGTGTTGGCCGAAACGTTGAACTTTTTGCGCCAGATTATCCCTTGCCCTACCTCTCTATCACCACCGCAAACCGCCCTGCAGGAGGAGGAGGAAAGGACCGAGTTGGTTGGCTGACAAATTCGGCGGCATTTGCCACAGCGCGTGCGGACTGCGCCCCCATCGGTCTCGGCCGTTGATTGCAAATTTGTCAGCCGATCAGGATGAGAAAGTCATGGACCCCAAAACAGACCGTAGTCTATGGGGGATCGTTGCCACATTGTTGTCCACCCTCTTTTCTGGCCTGGCACCGATTATCGGCAAGCTGGCTTACCAGGCTGGCGTGGACCCCTCCACGCTGGTGGCGTTGCGCACGATGTTGGCTGCTGGCCTGTTATGGTTGTTTTATGCTCTGTTTTGGCGGCGTTACATGCGTATTAGTTGGCATAACCTGATCGGCTGCATAGGTATGGGCATTGCCAATGGCATCGGGTCGCTGCTTTACTACAACGGCCTGTCGCGGATGGATGCCTCGCTGGCCCATCTCCTCTATTCGATGTATCCCTTTTGGGCCTTTATCTTTCTCTCAGCAGCGGGGCATCCGGTATCGCGCCTGGCGGTCTTGCGTTTGGGGCTGGTGCTGTTGAGTGTTTTCCTGCTCACCTGGCAGGGAGCCGGGCTGGTAGAACCGCTAGGGGTGACGTTGATGATCGGTGCCGGGGCACTGTACGGCTGGCACCTGGTGCTGGGTCAGTGGACGCTGGCCGATGTCCATCACCGCACGGTGACGCTTTATGTCCTGACGACCATGGCTGTCGTAGTCGGCATAGCGCGCCTGGCGCAGGATCAGCCCCTGGCGACGATCTCACCCCAGGGGTGGACAGCTATTCTGCTCCTGGCGATCCTGCCTACGGCGTTGGCGCGGCTGCTTGTCTTTTTTGGGCTGCGGCGGCTGGGTGGGGTCCAGGCTTCGTTGCTGGGCATCGCCGAGGTGCTGGTAGCCTTGGCCTTTGCCTTTATCCTGCTGGGAGAACGGTTTACAGCGCAGCAATGGCTCGGCGCCGGGTTGTTCCTCATCAGCGTGTTGCTCATCGGGCGCGATACCAGCCTGCAGATTGCCGATGAGGAGACCTGGTGGCAGAGCCTGTTCCCGGAAGTGGATATGGAACGTCAAACGTCAAACGTCGATCGCGATCGGAACGCCTGACGTTTGACGTTTGACGCCTGACGTTTGCCGTTTGCCGTTTGACGCTTGCCGTTTGCCGCCTGACGTTTGCCGCCTGACCTCCGGCTATTTTTCTTTCAGCGTCGCTAAAATCTCCTCTAGCAGGTCGTCGTCAAGGAAGGAGCCTTTTTGCAGCAGCGCCTCGATCTGCCCGCTCAGGCGGCGGCGTTCACTGGCGGTTAGGGTCTTGGCGGTGATGACGATGATCCGTGTGTCGGCCAGGGTCTCGTCCCCCTTGATCGTCTCCAGCACCTCAAAGCCATCCACGTCCGGCATCATCAGGTCCAGCAGCACCAGGTCGGGGCGATGCTCGCGTATGACATCAATCCCCTCGCACCCGCCCGAGGCCTCAAAGATCTGGTACTCGCCGCGGGCCTGGAGCACGCGGCGCAGCAGCCGCCGGGCATCGGGATCATCCTCGACAATGGCGATGCTCTGCACGCGGGTGTCCAGGCGGTCCAGCGAGGTGAGCAGTCCCTCTTCGGTGCCTTCGGCCCGGAAGGCGGCGCTGGCGTCGAGGCTCTGTGCCCAGGCATCGCCCAACAAGAACTTTTCCACGGGGAAGGTGTGGCCGGAGCAGTTGACCACCACTATCTCGTCGGGGCGGATGGTACCGTTGCTGACCATTTTGAACAGGCCGGCAAAGGCCAGGCCGGCAGCCGGTTCCATCGAAATGCCATCCATCTTGGCCATGACGTGCATGGCCCGGAAGGCCTCTTCGTCGCTGACCGCTTCAAAGACGCCGCCGTGCTCCCTGATCACGCGATACAGGTAGGTGTAGGCCAGACCCGGATAGCCGGTGGCGACGGTGGTGATGACCGTCTGGGGGTTCACCACCGGTTCGGCCACCTCCAACCCCTTGTGGAACGAGTGGACCATCGGCGCGCAGCCGCTGGCCTGGATGCAGGCCAGCCGGGGCAGGCGGTCTATCAGGCCCATGTCGTACAGCTCTTTGAACCCCTTCCACACCCCGACCGGCCCCAAGCCGCCACTGACGGCCTGTATATACCAGTCGGGGGCTCTGAATTTTGGATGTTGGACATTGGATATCGGATATCGGATAGGTTGGGGCAAGGGCCCGGTATCTACTAGCCAACCGAGCTGCTCGGCGATCTCAAAGGCCACGGTTTTCATGCTCTCTTTGGCGGCAAAGCTTTTGATGCCCTGGTCGAGGTGCAGGCCCTTGCGCCGGGCAAAGTCGGCGGCCACCTTTTTTGTCTGATCGTAGGTGCCGGTGACCTTGATCACCTCGGAGCCATACAGGGCTACTTCGCGCATCTTGTCACCGGGGACGCTGCTGGTGAGAAAGGTCCATAGCTTGATGCCGGCTAGGGCCGAATAGGCCGAATAGGAGATGGCCACGTTGCCTGTTGAGGCCACTACCGCCTCGGTAATCCCCTGTTCCTTCATCACCGAGATGGCCAGCGCGGCCTGTCGGTCCTTAAACGAGCCGGTGGGTCCTTGCCGCTCATCTTTGACAAAGACATGGGGCCGGCCGAGCATCATCCCCAGGTTGGTGGCGGGCAACAACGGGGTGCCACCTTCGCCCATAGTCAGGATGTTGGCCGGGTCTTGGAGGGGGAGCAATTCCCAGTAGCGCCACATGGTGAACGGCCGCGTGGTAAGCAGGCCGGGCAGTTGTTCCTTCAGCGATTCATAGTCATAGCGGGCGTCCAACCATTCGCCGCCGCACCTTGGGCAGGCCAGCAAGGGCTGTTTCAGCGGCTCACAGAACCGGCACGCCGGGCACTCGATCCAGATTGATTTGGTCATACAGTTTCCTCAATCGTCAATCGTCAATCGTAAATTGTCAATCGTCAATCGTCAATCGTCAATCGTCAATCGTCAATCGTCATTTCACGTTTTCCGCTCAACTTTTCTCAGTGCTTCCAACACGTCGTCGCGGGTGACCGGCTTCTGCAGACAGGCCGCTGCGCCCAGGCTCAAACCTTGATCCAGGTTCTCAACGATGCTGCACAGGATGACCGGGATATCACGGGTGAGCGGGTCTTCTTTCAGGGAGCGCAGCACCTGCCAGCCGTCCACGTTGGGCATCACCACATCCAGGGTGATGGCGTTGATCTGCGATCTTAGCTTTCGGGCCATCTCCAGGGCCTGAGATGATTGGGTCACGCCCACTACCTGATAGCCGTCGTTCTCCAGATAGCGTTTCAACAGGGTGATCACCCCGGCATCGTCATCTACGGCCAGCACCACCTTTTTGTTGGGATCCAGTCGGACCTCTGCGGGGCTCTCTTCTTGGCTGGGGCGTGATCGGTAGATAGGCAGGGTGAAGGAAAAGGTTGAGCCTTTGCCGGGTTCGCTCTCCACCCAAATCTGGCCGCCATGCATCTCGACAAAGCTGCGGCTGATGGCCAGGCCCAGGCCGGTGCCGCCGGCGCGCCGTGTCGTCGAGGCATCCACCTGTTGGAAGGGGATGAACAGGCGTTTTTGGGCCTCCGGTTCGATGCCGATGCCGGTATCGGTCACGTGGATGGTCACAAACTCGGGGCCGGCTTCGGCTTTTAGCAGAATGTAGCCTCGTTCGGTAAACTTTTCGGCGTTGGACAGCAGGTTAATCAGCACCTGGCGCACGCGCTGGCTATCGGCCCAAACCGTCGGCAGGCTGTCGGGCAGATCGGTCCGCAGCTCAATGGGCCGGTCCTTGACCAGGGCCTTGGCGACCGACAGCGCGCCATCTATAACGGGCAGCAGGGATACCTCGTCAAAGTTCAGGTCCATCTTGCCCGCCTCGATCTTGGACATGTCCAGGATGCTGTTGATCAGGGACAGCAGGTGCTGCCCACTGTTGTAGATGGAGGTCAGGTCGGCCTGCTGCAGGTCGGTCAGCGGCCCATCAATCCCCTTGAGCATTACCCGTGAGAAGCCGATGATCGAGTTGAGCGGGGTGCGCAGCTCGTGGGACATGTTGGCCAGGAACTGGGTCTTGAGCCGGTCCAGCTCTTTCAGGTGTTCGGCTGTCTGCTGCAGCTCTTCAAACAGCCGGGCGTTTTCCAGGGCCAGGGCCACCTGGGCCGAAACTACCTCCAGCAATGCGATCTCTTCCTCAGACCAGCGGCGCTTCTGCCCTGTCTCGTAGAGGCTCAGGGTGCCGATTACCTCGCCGCGTAAGCTGAGAGGAGCAGCCAGGAGGGCTTGCGGGGTCGGTACGGGCGTTTCTGCCCTATCAGATGCCATATCTGTTGCCGACCAGAGGGGAGTGGTGTCGGCCAAGGCGACAATCTCGCCCTGCCGCACTCGCTGCTCTATCTCCGGTTGCCAGCGGTCATCGAGCGGAAAGATAGAGGCGGTGGCCTGCTCATAGACGTAACCGGCCGGACGTTGATATCCCTCCTGGCTCAGGTACCTGGCCCACTCCTCGCGCAGGTAACGGCGGTGAAGGGCCTGTGTCTCCTCCAGCCGGGCCTGGGCTTCGGTGAACAGCTGGGCGTTCTCGATCGCGTTGGCCAGTTGGCTGGCCAGAGTCTGGAAAATCGCAATGTCGGTAGGTTCAAAGGCTGCCGTGCGGCTGCTCTGGAGGGTCATTGCGCCGATGACCTGCCCGCGTGAGATCAGCGGCATGGCAATCTCGGAACGGGTGTGGGGGAGAAGGGGGTTGTCAAAGCGAACGGCCTCTTGCCCTACGTCTAGGGCGATGCGCGGCTGAGCCTGAGCGGTACACCAACCGATCATGGATTTACCGCCGACCTCCAGCTTGTGGCCTCTTTGCAGCATCTCCTGGCCCGGATCGCCGGTGCCGGCCCGCAGCACTGCCCACTTGCCATATTCATCCACCAGAAAGATACCGACATAGTAGAGATCAAATCGTTCCTGGATAAGGTTGACCACGGTGTTCAGCAGCTCATCCAGGTCCAGGACTGACGAGGAGATTTGGGCGACTTCGGTGGCGATCTGCAGGCGGCGAGAGGCATGGGATAGTGATCGCTCAAAAGCGGAGCGAATATCCTCTTGCTCCTTTAGGACGATGGCCTCACGGGCTTTTACGTAGCCTTCCATGTAGGCTCCTATGTAGGCATCGGCCGCCTCAAGGCTTGCAATAAGCAGGTCTCCTGTCAAGTAGGTGGCGCAGAAGAGCCGGAGTTTGGCTCCCAGGTCGAGGAGGGCTTGTTCTCCCAGCCCCTCACGCATCCGCTGCATACCCTGCTCTCGGATGGGGGCGATCTCGCCGCTTTTCAGGAAAGCCAGAAAAGCCGTTGCCTCCTCTTCTGCTATCTGCCGCAAGTGGGCCGGGCGGATGGTGACGCGGTTGGTGAACAGGGTGGCCTTTAACGATTCCCAGAGCCGCCCCACCAGTTCTTCGCGCTGGGCAGAGAGAGACTCTGCAACCTGCTGCAAAATCCCTTGTTCTGATGCACTCATTCTTATCCCCTTCTCAACCCCAATAGCTGGAAACTCTTGTTCCGAATTGTGCCTTATGATTTCTGCAGCGCACGCAGCAACGCCTCTCGGGTCCGTTCTTGCTGCTCCAGGACGCTCTCTTCCCGTTTTGTTATGTATCCTTCCAGGAGCGCGGTCGTGTAACGGCCAAGGGCTTGCTGGAGAGGGGGCCATTCTGTCCCCTCAGGGTTAACGCTACTCCATCCGGCCTGACGCAGTGCCTCGGTCAGGGCCAGGATAGAGCGGATACCCAGCCCGTCGTGGGCCAGTTTCCGGCCTTCCTGGCGGATGGCTTCTTCATCTCCCGTGTCTAGGAATGCGAGAAAGGCAGTTGCCTGCTCCTGAGCGATTTCAGCCAGGCGACGGGGAGGAAACAGCGCGCGGTTGGAAAAGGCGTGCTCTTGCAACGCGCCGTGCATCCGGGCGGTAAGGGCTTCTCGGTGGGCGTCCATGCGGTGGACCAGATCCGGCGCGACGAGTCTACCGTCCATAATGCCCCCTTATTTGACCAGATAGACCCCGTATCCCCCGCCGCCGGCAGCGAGAACTTGCTGGTCTTCCTCGGACATCGTATCTTGCAGGCCATGCCATTCTTCCATCGTCCGGAACCCCAGCTCGTCTGGCCGCCAGGGTTTTACCAGATCCTGGAAGGTGGTTAAGGGGTGATAATAGACAGGTTCTCCCATTTTGCGATATAGTTCCAATGCCCTCTTGGCAATGGGATGCTCGGCGTTCCCTTCCAAAAGGAAAACGGCCCAGCAACTCTTCTCGTCCGACCAGTCATAGAGTACCCGGGCAACGTGGGTGAGGTCGTCATCGGTCATAAAATAGCTGACGGCCCAATACACAAAGGCCACGTGCCGGTTGTCCTTTACAATCTCCTGCACCTCGGGGCGGTTCAGCAGGTCTTCCGGGCGACGGCAGTCGGCCTGAAAGTAGTGGACGTTGGGGGTATCCCCCAGAATCTCACGGGAATACTCCACACAGACGGGGTCCCGGTCGGAGTAAATGATGGTGGTGCCTGGGGCGGCGGCGGGGTGGAGATGGCCTGCCGTCGGCAGGCCAGAGGCAAAGCCAAGGATAAGCCGATACCCCCGCTCGAATGACAGGGTACGGGCGATTTCTTGCAAGCACCAACGCGTCAGCCTCACCAGTTTGGGCACAAACGGCACAAGGGCTTTAACCTGTTCTGCTGCGAGGCGGTCTATTTCAAAGTTATGGTAGCCACCCAGGAAGTAATCGTAGATACGACCGGCGTTGGGGATGGTAGTATCCAGAAAGCTTTTTTCTGCCATACTTTTCTCCTCCGTACAATTTTGATTGCATAATCACTGAGTGGACAATAACCGGCAGAGTCCACTTTGAAATTCTGGTTTTTGATAATATCACATTCTTGCTCACTTGTCAATCGTTGGCGGCATCGGACAGGGATAACGTGCTCAGGCGCACGGCAGCATGAGAAGTGCCCAAAGCCTTGCTCAACTCCTGGATTGCTGTTCTCAGCACATCCTCGAAATTTGCAGAAGCCCAGACTTTGGCCGTAACCTCGCGGCTCAATCGCTCGTAGTGAGCGCGCCGCTGCGCCGTTTCGAACAGATAGGCGTTTTGGATGGCGATAGATGCCTGGGTAGCGATAGTAGTCAAGAGGTCCACATCCCCTGCGGTGTAGGCGTTTGGCTCGCGGCTTTGGACCGATAGCACGCCGATCACCTGCCCTCGGGAGGTCAGCGGCACGCCGATGTAGGAGCGGTTCGAGGGATCGGTGATCTGGATGGGCCGATATGGCGCACTCTCCGGCAGGGCGTGGAGGTCAGCCACCAGGAGTGGTTGGCCGGTCTGGATGATGTAGCCGGTGATGCCCGGGTTGTGGCGGATGTCCAAGGGAGGGGATTGGATTGGACCATCTATGCCGGTCAGCAGTGGAAATTCGATCAAACCGGTGGCTTCGTCGTACATGGCTACATAAAAGGTATCCACTGCGAGAATCTGTTGGCACTGTTCGTACAGGGTTTGGAGCACCCGTTCCAATTCCAGGCCGGAGGTGAGGGCCATGCCGATGCGGTTGATGGTGGCCAGTTGTTCGGCGCGGCGGGCGGTCTCCTCGAACAGCCGGGCGTTTTCCAGGGCCAGGGCCACCGGGTCGCTGGGGGCTTGCCCCAGGGCGATCTCGTCGTCGGTCCAGCGGCGTGGGGCGTCGGTTTCCTGGAGGTCCACCACGCCGATCGCCTGGTCGCGCAGTTTGATAGGGGCAGCCAGGGCTGCCTGTATTCCCGATTTTCCGTGTCCATTCCCTCCTCCACCGGTGAGGGAGAGGGTAGGTTCTGGAAAGACCACCGGTTTTTCCTCGGCCAGCGCCCGAAGCGCCTCAGGGGGCCAGGGTTCATGCAGGGGGGGGATGCCGCTGCGTCGGTATTCGTAGGCCAGTTCACGTCGCTCTTTGGTTACCTTGGCCCATTCCTGTTGCACGTACCGGCGCTGAGCAGCCTGCACCTCTTCCAGGGCCCGCTGGCTCTGCTCAAAGAGCCGGGCATTGTGGATGGCGATGGCCACCTGGTCGGCCAGGGTACTCAGCAGGGCCATGTCCTCTTCGTCGTAGGCGGCGGCGGTCGTGCTCTGTACATCCAGGGCGCCGATGATCTGATCGCCCACCTTCAGTGGCAAGGCCATCTCTGAGCGGGTGTGGGGCAGGTCGGGGTTGTCAAAGTAGACGGCGTCAGTCCCTACGTCCAGGGCAATGCGCGGCTGGCCGGTGGCGGTTACATAGCCGACGATGCCTACTTCACCCACTTTCAACCTGTGGTGCCGGGCCAGCATCCGCTGCCCCCCCTCGCTGCTGGCTGCCTGCAGCACGGCATATTCGCCTTTTTCGTCCAGAAGAAAGATGCCGGTGTGGTACCAGTTGAACCGGTCGCTGATCAGGTGTGCTATTTCGGGTAGGAGCTGGTTCAGGTCGCGGACCGAGGCGATGGCCCGAGCCACTTCGGCGCTGGTCTGGAGCTGGATGGCACGGCGCTCCATCTGTCGCGAGGCCTCGGCCAGTTCACGGGTGCGCTCCTCGACCCGCTCCTCCAGCTCGCGCCCCCACCGCTCCAATTCGGCGTAGGAGGCCCTCAGGCTGGCAGCCATCTCGTTAAAGGCGGCTGCCAGGTCCTGGATTTCGTCGCCGGTCTGAATGTGGATGACGTGATCTAGCTGCCCGGCCCCGATCTTCTGAGCGCCTTCCTGCAAGACTGATAGGGGACGGACGATGCGCCGGGGTATGATCAAGGCCAGGCCATTTGCCACCGCTATGCCGACAGCGAGCAACACGCCCAACAGGATCAACATCTGACGCACATTGGCCAGCCCTTCGGCGGTGGGTAACTCGGTGATCAAGGTCCAACTCGTGCCGGGAACTGGGGCGGCAGCCCCGATAACCCGCTCTCCCTCTAGTCCCCGGTACCGACGCTTTATGTCTGCCTGGCCGGTCATCAACTGGCGCACGATCGGGACCGTTTCCAGGCTCTGATCCTGGAGTGCCAGGTAGCGGGACAGGTTGGAGTGGGCCAGCAGCCGGCCGGTGCTGACGTTAGCGAGGTAGGCGTAGCCTGTCCGTCCAACCTCCACCTGAGCCATGGCTTCCCACATGCCTTTGACGCTCACTTCGGCCATGAGCACCCCGTTCTGGTCACGCCCTACGACGGGCACTGCGATGGTGATCACCGGCAGCGAGCTGTAGGGGGAGATGTGGATCTCCTGGCCGGTGTATATCTGGCCCTGGATGGCCTGTTGGAAGGCAGGGGAGGAGGCCTGTGAGCCCAGCTCCGCGACGAGGAAAGAGTGGAACTGTGAGACTTTGGCCAGTTCATTGCCACGGCTGTCTATCAGGGCGATCTCTTCAAACAGGTCCCGATACCTGTTCATAAGCGAGCGCAGCTCCTTTTGCTGGATATCCATGCTCCGTAGCAGCAGGCCGCTGATGGAACTGGCTTCCCCATAGATGCGGAGCTTTTCCTGGGCCTGGGTCAGATAGGTTGAAATCAACAGGGCTGCTTCGTCGGCCGTCTTTTGCTGGCTGAGGGTAATTTGCCTTACCTGTGCGTTGTAGCTGATCCAGGTGAGCACCAGGCCCAAGGTCAACAGCAACGCGCCGGCCAGCAACACAAAAGCTGCCGTAAGTCGAGTAGCCAGCCCCCGGCGTCTTGGACGTTTATCAGATGTCATACCCCTTGCTCCCTAGCCCGGCCGAGCCGGGACCGCTTCTTCCTGTCCAGGTTTTGTCACCTGTGCTATTGGCTCCACTCTGGCATCGGCCAGATCAGTTCGCGGCTGGCCAGGTCCCACGGCCAGACGGTGTGATATGCCTGTTCCTGGATTTGGACGATGATCCCCCTGGCCAGGATGTTCTGCCCGGTCTGGGGGTCAAACCGCACGCCGTCCCAGGGCATGATTAGCTGCTCTGCCGGGATATTGGTCTCCAGCAGCGCCTGGCGGATCTTTTCCGGTTCGGTCGAGCCAGCGCGATTGATGGCGTCGGCCAGGACGATGAGGCCGGTAAAGGCGCGGGCCGAACTGCCGGTCAAGTTGGCCCCATACCGTTGGAAATAGAGGTCGTTGACCTGGGTGATTAGAGGGCGCGTCTTGCCTATGTCGAGCGCCCACACATCACGGCTGAGGACATAGTTAGCATCATCGCCCAGGGTGTTCACAAACGCAGGGCTGATAAAACCGGCATCCATGGCTAAAATGGCCTCAGGCCGGTAGCCGAGGGCCTTGTAGGTCTGCATAAACAGGATGGCATCTTTGTCGTAAGAGGCTTGCATTACCAACGTCGCACCGCTGCTGGCGATCTTGCGGGCTTCGGCTTCGACATTGGTGGCTGCGGACGAGTAAGGGACATCGGCGACGACTGTCATCCCTGCCTGCTGAGCTTGCTCGATCTCCATCTGCCCCACCCCTGTTCCAAACAGGCTGTTTTCGTAGACGATCGCAACCGATTGTGGGGCGATGCCTCGTTGGGCTTTCAGGTCGGCCAGGAAGTCAAAAAAGTTGCGGACAAAGATCTCATCGTCGGCTGTGATGCGGAAGAACCAGCGGAATCCGCGCTGGATGAGGGCTGGCGAGGAGGATTCGGGGTTTAGGAAGGGGATGCCAGCAGCCTCGGTCACCTGGCTGGCCTGGTTGGTAACGCTGCTGTTATAGGCGCCCAGCAGGGCTACCACCCGCTTTTCCTCCAACAGGCGCTTGGTTTCGGCGGCTCCTTTCTCCGGATCGCCTTCGTGGTCGGCCCAGACGATCTCGATCTTGGCCCCTTGGAGATTGGGCAGGCCGGCCGTCCGGGCCAGGGGCAGGTCCAGGTCATATTGGCCATTGATGATCTCGACGGCCAGCTCGATGCCCTGGCGGGAATCGGCACCTGCTGAAGCCAGGCTGCCGCTCAAGGGGTATACCGCCCCAATGGGCACGATGGCCGGCATTTTCTTCCCGATGTCGCACCCGCTGATGAGTGCTAGAATAAGCGGGGCCAGCAGGGCAAGAAAGCCAACTGTTCTCAGAGAACGGGAGATGGATGGATGGCGCATCACTTCCTCCTTTCGCTTGCCACTTGTTTACGGTTTGCCGATTCCTGCCAACTCAGCACCGGTAGTAATTTCGGTTTGGGGCCCGGCATCTGAATCCTGGAATGCCAGGCTCTCACCCAGTCGGACTATGGCCCGGGATGTACCCAGCACCCGCCCTAGTTCCACGGCGGTGGTCTCCAGAATGTCCTCGATATCGGTCGAGGCCCGGATCTTGGCTGTGATCTCGCCAATGAGTCGCTCTCGTTCGGCACGGCGCTGGGTGTCGGCAAACAGGCGGGCTGTCTCCAGGGTCTGGCCTAACTGATCGCTAACTGCAGCGATGAGGGCCAGGTCATCCTCTGTCCACTGTCGTTCGCCACCCGGTGCTTCCACACCGAGCACGCCGATGGTCTCGCCGCGCACGGTGATAGGGATAGCCAGGCCGGCCCGTCCATTCCCGCCATCGTCCTGAATGATCACGGCATCTCTTTGGGCTATGGCCTGTTCCATTTCCGGCCGCCACAGGTCAGGGACTGCTGCCACGGCGCCGGCGCGGTCGGCCTGTAGCAGATCATATACAAAGCCGCCGCGCTGCAGCATCTCATGTTGGCGCAGGTGGTCTTGCCACTCGCGGCGCAGGTAGCTACGGTGGGTGGCTTCCACCTCGGCCAGGGCAGCCTGGGTCTGTTCAATCAGGCGGCGGTTTTCGATGTAGCCGCTCACCCGGCGGGTGATATCGCCCAGGAGGGCGCTTTCTTCGTCGAGAAAGTCGTAATC
>FWPU01003172.1_pt1 | contig 42362 bp, 36 predicted proteins | sample 2228361 | NCBI WGS metagenome assembly FWPU01 (sample SAMEA103939777, study PRJEB20133) | metagenome | reverse complement strand
ACATAAGGCAGACCTCCTTGATGGTAAGGATTCATCTGTCTATGTTGCCCCAACCAGCTCATTTAGGCAAGGGATTTATGCACACCCCTCAAATATCTACGTTCATCAATCGCTTGCTGTCCGAAGGCTGGTAATCCTTTGGGTCGCTGTAACCGTGCAGGGCTTCGCCCAACTCGTAGATGCCGCCTAACATCATCGAAGCGTAGGCGGGCGATTCGGAGGTTGCGCCGTCGGGCAGGAACCACTCGTTGACCACGCGCCAGAAACCATCCGCGCCGAAGTGCACGAGTTCGGGATGCCCCACCGCCATGCCGACAATCGCTGCCGCCTGACGGTTGCTGCCGCTCTTGTTGTTGATGGACGGATCAGCGACAAACATCAGCGTGCCTTCCAGCAGCAGGTCGCGTTCAATCCTCAGTTTGTCCTCTTCGCTGTAAACGGCTTTGCCCGTCTCATCTTTTGCCATGCAGGTCAGGTCGTAAGCCACCGCCAGCTCGCGGATGAAGTAGCCTTCCATCCCGCTATAAGTGGCGCGTCCCGCCATCCAGAACGGGTTGCCCGTCGGGTGCAAAAGTCGGTCAGGTTTGTTGGGCGGCGGCGTGAGTTCCTCTTCGGGCAGCGGCTTCATGCTCTTCGCAGCGACGTGCGGGTCTATGTCTGCATATTCGCCGTAGCCCGAATGAATGAGGTAGCGCGGATAGACTTCCGCAAAGCGCAGAAGAATCTTCCGCGTCTGCTGCGCGTATTCAGACTTCTGCGTTGCGGCGTATGCCATCGCCAGATTGTAAACCGCCGACGCTGCGTAGTTCACCTTCGCGGCGCGGATATAACCCGTGAACGATGGACGGGTGTGAAAGCCGTAGAAGTGCCACGACTTGCCGCCGTAGTAACTGAAAGTTTGATTCGGGTCGAAGCGGCTGCGCAGAACGAGGTCTTCGGGAAACTTCTCGTTGGGGAAAACCATCTTGCAGCCGTTGCACTGAATCTCATCCGGTTTGTCGGGTGTCCAGCGCCACGAACCGTGAACCGGCGCGGTCTCGCAGTTCGGGCACATTGTAAAATGCCCTGTGCCCGGCGTGGTCGCGGGAATGATATGAGCGAGGTATGCGTCATCCCACTTCAACGCCGTTTGCGCCCGCGCCTCCAAATCCTTCACCGCCTGCTGCGCCCACGCATACCGCGCCGCGTTCTCCTTCGCCCGGCGAAAATGCTCCGCCTTCAACGTCGTCGCCGGATGCGCAACGGTTGAGCGATAACGTTCCCACAGACTCCAATCAAACAGGTTCACCTTTTGCGCGTCTCCTTTCCCCAACGCGCTGACGAGCAACGCGGCGTAAAACAGTGTGATGTGCTTCATGGGCTTGTCCTCTGGCAATCTGTTTCGGTAGCCGTTAGCCCGAAGGGCTCTGACTCGCCATGCCGCGTCCTTCTCCTCGGCGCGGTCAGCGGCTTCTAACGCTCGCCGGGCGAAGGTCGCCGCCGTCTCATGTTCCTGCACTTGACTCATCAAGTCGGCGATGGCGCCGCAGTGATGGAAGACCCATGCGACTCTGTCGCCCGCGGCAGGGAGTCCTGCCACACGGATAACGCCCGGGAAATAGAGCGCGGCGTGAAGGGGCGGTATATCGTGAGGTCAACGTGAATCCTCAACGCCACAGCAACATCCGCTGGCGGGGGCGCGTCGGTCGGCGTCATGTCCAGCACGCGATGGGCGAGCGCTTTGGCTTCCTGGACTCGTCCCATCGGACACAGCCACGAAACGTGCCAGATGTAGGCTTTCATTAGCAGCCGCTGCGCCTCTGAGTAGCGCGTCGCCTGCTGCCACAATGCTGCCTCTAAGAGCCTATCCCAAAAATGTTCGTAGTCAGCCACGCAGCGCAGCGGAGTGGCGTCCCAACGGCACTCCACTCCGTTCCGTGCCTGACTACAAACGAATTTTGGGATAGGCTCTTAGGCCGTGTCCTCCCCCCTATTTAATCTCCCGCAGCAGGCTCCTCATCTCTGACGCCCAGCCTTGCGGCTACTGTTCGGCGACGCATTGGAGGGCGCGCAGAGGGCGCGCGTTGCCCAAGCCATGCGCGGCGTGCGGACACTGGAAGTAGGATTGCCAATCATCCGACCCTCCCCTCCCCGCTCAACGCCCGACGATTGGTCGCCAGCACATCCTTGCCGTCCACCGCGACCGAAGTCCACCTCGGCGTAGGGGGGACAGGCGGCATTGACGGTCTGACGCCCCTGCAAGGTGTGCAGGATCTCTTCGATGACGGGCAAAGCCCCCAACTGCACCGCGACTTGACGGCGGACGCATTGTTCAAACCCCTGCGCCTGACGCGCCATCGGGCAACCTCCCCCAAGAGATAGGGAAATTATAGCCCTCCCCTCCCTGATTTTCAAGGTGCGACCAATTCAAATCTCAAAGGTGCGAAAAACAGGCTGTAGAGCCACCGGGCAAGTAGCAGGCTTTTCTTGCCAAAGTTAGGCGAATGTGTTATAATCGCCTCACATGACCAGGAACCACATCGGCGCAGGGCGACATCGCCCCCGCTTGGGAGGTCAGGGCGAGGGCAAAACAGGATGACATTCCCGACCGTGATGCGGACTTTCTCCTGTGGTATGCCTATAACGAGGAGAGGCTATGAAACCTTACAGGTTCAATACCCTCATCACCGCCCTATTCGTGGCAACCATGACCATCCGGGCTGTCCCTTGCGTTCATGCGGACCTGCTTGTAAGCAGTGTCAATAACGATAGGATCTTACGCTACAACGCGACGACAGGGGACTTCATTGATACTTTCGACCCCACGAACGTTGGCGGGTTGGATGGACCCTATGGTTTGGTCTTCGGACCGGATAATCACCTCTACGTCAGCAGCGGTTTCAACAACAAAATCCTGCGCTACAACGCAACGACCGGGGCGTTTATAGATACTTTCGTTTCCTCTGACCCTCTCTTGAACGGACCGCGCGGCTTGGCGTTCGGAGCGGACGGCAACCTCTACGTCAGCAGCGAAGTCACCAACAGCGTCTTGCACTACAGAGGAACGGATGGGCTGCCCTTGGGCATTTTCGCCTCTGGCAACGGATTGGATGGAGCATTTGGTTTGGTCTTCGGACCGGACGGCAACCTTTACGTGGGCAGCGCGAACAACAACCGCGTCTTGCGCTTCAATGGAACGACAGGGGCGTTCATGGATACTTTCGTCCCTGCTAACAGCGGCGGACTGAATGCGCTCATTGGCTTGGCGTTTGGAGCGGATGGCAATCTCTACGTCAGCAGCCAAAACACCGATAACGTCCTGCGCTTCAGCGGAACGGATGGGTCATTCATGGGGGTCTTCGCCTCGGGCGGCGGGCTGGATGGACCGCGCGGCTTAGCGTTCGGAGCGGACGGCAACCTCTACGTCAGCAGCATCAACACCCATAGCGTCCTGCGCTTCAGAGGAACGGATGGGTTCCCCATGGGCACGTTCGCCTCGGGCGGCGGGCTGAATGGACCCAACTTCCTGACGTTCTCTCCGACTGTTGTCCCCGAACCCGCTGTCATCACACTGATAGGTCTTGGTCTGGCGGCTCTGGTCGCTACTTATTGGCGGAGGAGAAAGTAGTCGCAGGCAAACCCTCTTCGAAGGCGGGAGGGGAAAAGGGCAGAATAGATGGTGGCGTTCGAATTACTGGGCTGAAGTAACATTGTAAGACTTGCTTTAGCCGCCGAAAATTTGCGTTGACACACGACGGGGCTATGATACGATAGAAGCAATTTAACCGCCGGATGCTTCCCAGTCAACACCCCATGGAGGCGAGAGTAGAGAGGAGATCCTATCATGAAACTACATGGGCGTTGCTGCGGCGGGGGGGGGGTGCGCATCCCGTGTGGACCAGCGGCGGATTTAACGGCGGGCGGATTCAGACAGCCACGCTTCAGTAACAACCTGACCCAGAAGTGCGTTCCCCGGATCAAAGAAGGAGGACTCAAAATGCGATGGAGAGAATTGGAGTTGACGTTTGCGGGCGCGTTTGTCTGCGCGTTAGCGTCGACAGGTCTGAATGCATCCCGGGGTCAACAGGAGGAAAAGTCAGACAAATGCAAGTTCATCTGTCGTATCATTCAGTCCACCCCTAAGAGCACCTAACAAAACCCCGATTCATCGGGGCTACTCTTACGAAGTCCCGATGCATCGGGACTGCCTGGTGCGATCGGGGCTTTGTGAAAGTAGCCCACGATTTCAATCGTGGGACAAAAGGGAGCGAAACAGGTTTTGTTAGGCATTCTAAGAGCGGTGAAACCTACCTAATGCTTGGCTCAGTGCGTCAATTCGCAAGTGGAGGTTTAGGCTCAACAGATGAGATGGTGAAACCACAGCCCAGCGTGTTTGTCGTTCTGAGTGTGATTGACCAGTGAAAATGTCATTCGTGAAGATTCGCGTTGATTCGCGGACAGTTCAGCCGTTCTCCACGTTCAGATGGGCAATCGTCACACCGTCCCCGCCGTCGCTAAGTTCGGCGACGTGAAAGGACGCAACGGCAGGATGCTTCCGCAAGTAAGAATGAATCGCCTCGCGCAGCGCGCCGGTGCCTTTGCCGTGCACGATGCGCACAGGCGAGACTTCGCCGAGGGTGGCGTCGTCAAGATACTTGTCCAGTCGCGTGAGCGCTTCGTCCGCTGTCAGTCCGCGCAGATGAATCTCCGGGTCAATGCTGCACGCTTTCGTGTAACGCATCGCGCTCATAGCAGCGGTGTTGACCGATTGCGCTTCCTGCGGCGCGGGTTTGACGTCTCGCGTTTCGACTTCCACCGCCATCGCGCCGACGCGCACTTTCACGCGCCCGTCCTCGTCAGGCTGCGTGAGCAACACGCCGGTGCGCCGAAGGCTCTCGACGTAAACGATGTCGCCCAACTTCACGTTGTGGGGAAGGGGTAAGGGTTGAGGGGTCACGTCTGAACCCTGAACCCTGAACCCTGAACCCTCTGCAGTGGCGGCGAAGGCGTCCACTTCGCGTCGGAGTTCGCGCAGGCGTTGACGGGCTTGTTCGGTTTCCTTGGATTCGCGGGTGGCGGCGCGGAGTTGCCGCAGGATTGCGTCGGCTTCCTCGCGGGCGCGGCGCAGGAGTTGCGTCGCTTGCTCCCGCGCTTCCTCCAGAGTTCGCTCGCGGTCGGCGCGGAGTTTTTCCACCTGCTGCTCAAACTTCTCCCGCAGTCGCTCGGCTTGCTCGCGCTCGCGTTCGGCGACGGTGGCTTCGTGTTCCAGCGTGCGTTGGCTCTCTTGCATCCGCTTGATAATCTCTTCGGCTTGCGCGCGGTCGCGGCGCAGGAATCCGCGCGCTTTGCGGACGAGTTTCCACGGCATCCCTAATCGCGCCGCAATCGCAAAGGCGTTGCTGCTGCCGGGCAAACCGATGCGCAGGCGATATGTCGGGCGCAGCGTCTTGGCGTCAAACTCCACGCTGGCGTTTCTCATGCCTTCGCGGTGGTAGGCGAACAGTTTCAGTTCGCCGTAGTGCGTCGTGCAAATCGTCTTCGCCTTGCGCTCATGCAGCGCGGTCAAAACCGCTTTGGCAAGCGCCGCGCCTTCGTCGGGGTCCGTGCCCGCGCCGATTTCGTCCAGCAACACTAAAGTCTGCTCATCCGCCCGGCGTAGAATCTTCACGATTTGGCGCATGTGTGAGGAGAAGGTGGAAAGGCTCTGCTCAATGCTCTGCTCGTCGCCGATGTCGGCGAAGACTTGCCGGAACACCGCAAGTTGCGAGCCGCTTTCGGCGGGAACGTGCAAGCCGCACTGCGCCATCAGCGTGAACAGCCCAACGGTTTTCAGCGTGACCGTCTTGCCGCCGGTATTCGGTCCGGTGATAAGCAGCGTGTTAAAGTCAATGCCTAATTGCACGTCAATCGGCACCACCTCACCCGTGAGCAGCGGATGCCGCGCTTGCTTCAAATCCACTTTGCCTGCGGCGTTGAGTTGCGGTGCGGTGGCATTCATGGCACGGCTGAGTTTGGCTTTGGCGAAGATGAAGTCCAGCCGCCCGATGGCTTCCATTGACCCAAGTAGGTCGCTCGCTCGTTCCCCGATGAGGTCGCTGAGTCGCTTGCGGATGTGGAAGATTTCGTCGCGCTCGTCTAACTTGAGTTGGCGCAATTCGTTGTTCAAGTCAACAATCGCCGCCGGTTCGACGAAGAAGGTCGCGCCGCTGGCGGAGCGGTCGTGGATGATGCCGCCCAAGCGCGTGCGGTGCTCGGCTTTCACGGGCACGCAGTAGCGGTCATCGCGCAGCGTGACAATAGCTTCCTGCAAGTAGTTCTGCACGTCGCTGTCCGCCAGCAGCGAACGCAGCCGCGCGTGAATGGCGTCGGTGGTCGAGCGAATCTCGCGGCGAATCTTCGCCAATTTCTCGCTGGCGTTGTCGCGGATTTCGCCGCGCTCGTCAATCGCCGCGTGAATCGCGTCCTCCACCGGTCGCAGCGTCACGATTTGCGCCGCCCAACTCAGCAGCGTCGGATACGCCCCCGGCGGCGTGCGCAGCAGCGCGTCTTTGAGTTCCCGTGAGCCGTGGAGAAAATCCGCGACCTCCGTGAGTTCCTGCGTTTCCAGCACGCCGCCCGCGCGGGTGCGAACGAGCAGGTCGCGCACGTCGGTGATGCCGCCGAACGGCGCGTTGCCGCCCTCGTCCCAAAACCGCCTCGCCTCGCTGGTTTCGCTCTGTCGCGCCGTCACCTCCTCAAAGTCCGTGGACGGACGCAGCGACGCCCCCCAACGCCGCCCCAGCGAGCACGCGCAGTGTTCGCTCAGACGGGAAAGGATTTTATCGAGTTCCAAAAGTCGGAGGGTGCGAGAGTCCATCCAACATCATGGGGGAATGGAGTGGTGGAGTATTGGAGTGTTGTGGCCTTTCCGCAACACTCCAACACTCCAACACTCCAATACTCCATCACTCCATCCACTTCACATACAGAGTTTCCGCCAGTTGCCTAACGTAGTCGCGTCCTTTTTCGCCGTTTTCTAAAGCGTTCAACCATTCGTCCGGAATTCCTTCAACGCCATGAAACGCGCCCGCGATAGCGCCGGTCATTGCGCCGATGGTGTCGGTGTCGCCGCCGAGACTGACCGCGTAGACGACGGCGTCCTTGAACGAATCAGGATGCGACAGGAACGAGTAAATCGCCGCCGGCACGGAGTTGAAAATCTCCACACCGTTGCCGAGTGCGTTGACGACTTCAAACACCGTCGGCTGCTGCGTCAGCAGGTCGCTTATCTTCGTCAACTTCTCTTGAAACTCCGCGCAGTCGGGTTGAACGAAGTTCCGCAGGTCGTCTAAGAAGGAGGGTGCGTCGAAGATTGCGCCCGGCTCGCGCCGCACGGCGACGGCGACGGCGAACGCTTGCAGCGCGGCTCCTTCTTTGCCGAGATAGTGTGTGTGCGTGATGGAGGCGGATAGTTCGGCGACGCGGCGCAGTTCGGCAGGGTCGTCGTAATAGAAGAGACCCACGGGCGCGACGCGCATGGCTGAACCGTTGCCGAACGAGCCGCTGCCCCCAAACAGCCGCGTTCCAATCTCGTCCCACGGAATGCCCTGTCGCAGACCGCCCATCGCTCTCATCGTGCCCGGTCCGTAGCCGCGTCGCGGGTCGAAGTTTTCGACAAACCGCCGCGCCATGTCTGCGCCGTCGAAGCCGCCGCAGGCGGCTAAGGATTCCGCGACGCCTATCATCATCTGCGTGTCGTCGGTGTAAGTCCCGCGCCCCAGCCGCACGCCACTCAGCACATTCTTGGGGTCAACGAGCAAGCCGAAAATCGCGCTGTATACCCGCACAAACGGCGTCGCGCTGCGCAAGTCGCTCAACTCCCCAAACGTGCGGGCAATCCGCTGCGGCGACCAGCCTTCCACCGGCATCCCCAACGCGTCGCCGACGAACGTGCCCAACAAGGCGCCGATAAATTTGGATTTGAGACGGTCTGCGGTCATAACGATTGGAGGGTTGGAATCATGGAGTATTGTCATCATCACTCCAATACTCTATGACTCCAGCCTGAACAGCCTCTTCGCGTTCTCCGTCGTCACCCTTGCCACTTCCTCGATGGACATGCCCTTGACCTCCGCGACTTTTTCTGCGACGAATTTAACGAAGGCAGGTTCGTTCCTCTTTCCCCGATGCGGAACAGGCGCGCAGTAGGGCGCGTCGGTTTCAATCAACGTGCGTTCCAGCGGAACAGACTTGACGACTTCGCGCAAGTCAGCGGACTTGGGGAACGTGATGATGCCCGTGAAGCCGATGTAAAAGCCCAACTCCAAAACCGCCCGCGCGGTCTTGAGGTCGCTGGTGAAGCAGTGAACCACGCCGCCGACTTCGCTTGCGTTTTCCTCGCGCAAGACATTCAGCAGCATCTCGTCGGCTTCGCGGTCATGGATGACCACGGGCAACTTGAGTTCTCGTGCAAGACGGAGGCTCTGACGAAAGGTGTGTTCCTGCTGCGCTCGCGGCGAGAAGTCGTAATGAAAATCCAGCCCCGTTTCGCCGATGGCGACAACCTTCGGATGTTGCGCGAGTTGCCGCAGCGCGTCCAACGTCCCCTCATTCCACGATGACGCCTCGTGCGGATGCACGCCGACGGTTGCCCACATCCCGTCGCACGCCTCCGCGGCAGCCTGCACGTCGCGGCTGTTGGCAAGGTTGGAACTGATGTTGATGACGCTGCCAACGCCATTCTGCTGGGCGCGAGACAGCACGTCGGCGTAGTCGGCAGCGAATTTTTCGTCGCTGAGATGGCAATGGGTATCAATCAGCATGAGAGTTTATCGTAGCGCAAGTCATTGCGCGTCACCCCAACAAAGCGCAATGAATGGCGCTACGACGAACCGAACCAGTCCGCCGCCTCCTGCGGCGCGTCTCTGGGAACGTAATGCCAGTTCCGCGCCGGTGGCAGCCGCTCCCATTCTTCTCGAACGCTTGCGCCGTTGACGAGGTAGCGGGGCGCGGGACCGTAAAGCAGAATCCTTCCGTTGTTCTCAATAAAGAACTTCAACGTTTCCCAGTCGGGTTTGCCGTGAACCAGCGGGTAGGGATAAATCACGGCGTCGTAAGTTTCGACTTGCGATTGCAACCCCCCGTTCTCCGTCACGTCAATTGCCGTCGTGATGACTTCGGGCGGGACTATATCGAACGTCACGCCGCGATTGCTCAGTTCCTGCGCCAACGTCGTCAGCGAACAGCGATAAGCTTCTGCCTGCGGCGACGGAAGCGCGGCGAGCGTGAGCCAGTTGTAGATGACGGCGACGTTTGCCCTTGATTTGACGGGCGCAAGCGGATGATACTTTTTCAGGGAACGCTCCAGCGCCCTACAAAACGCCGCGTTGAATTCATCGCCTTTGAGGAAGACCTGCGTCGCCGTGTCCCGCGAGAAGCGAAAATAATCGGCGGTGCCGCGTCGGAGTTGCTGCGCGGCGGACTCGCTCCAGTTCAGCACCAGCCCCACCTCAACCGCATTCCCCCACCACCGCGCCGCTTCCGTGCGCCAGAGGCTTTGCACGCGGAACACCATGTCCGCCCACGCCGAGAAATAATCACATCGCACCCGTATCGCCTCTGGAGTGTCCTCAAACAGAAGACGCAGTTTTTCGCGCAGGTCGTAGGCGGGGCGGCTGAAAATGCCCGTCACCACGCGGTCGGTAAACTCACGGTAGAAATCGTCGCTGACGAAAAGAGCGGTCGCCTCATCGGCGAGATACCCCGGCGACTCGCACCAGAGTCCATGCAGTTGCGGAACGGCGCGGCGGTAGTGGGCGAGGAGTTGCTTGACGAACGAGTTGACTTCCAGCGCGGCGTAGTCGAAGGCGCGCAGCGCGTGATGATGGAACCGTTCGTTGTCGTAGACCACCACAGTCTGCTGCTTCGTCGGATGCTGCTGGAGGAACACATCAACCGCTTGGCGGGGATCAAGGCACAGCCAAACTTTCAGCCCTTGACTGTGCGCCGCCTTGACCGCGCTCTGAAACGCTGCCACGACCGACTCGTCCAGCAAGTGCCGCGTCGCCTCCTCCCAGCGAAGGAACACTTCCCCCTCGCCTTGCTCTTTGACGCCTCGCATCCCCTCTTCAATGGCAGTGGGGTCAGCGAGATGAGCGTCGGTTAGAGAAAGGATGGGAAGGCTCATTCGTCGGGGTTCACGATGTCGGTCAAGGCGTCTTTGACGCGCTCAAAGAAGCCTTTGGGCTTGTGGTTGTCGGAGAGCGACTCGCCGCTTTCTTTGGCGAACTCCTGGAGAAGTTCCTTCTGGCGGGGGGTGAGGTTGGTCGGCGTGACGACGCGCACGACGACGTGCTGGTCGCCTCTGCCGCTGACGCGCAGGTCGGTCATGCCGCGTCCGCGCAGGCGGAAAACGGTGCCTGTCTGCGTGCCGGGCGGAATGGTCAAAGGTTCCTCGTCCTCCAAGGTGGGCACGTTGATGGTCGCGCCCAGCGCGGCTTGCGCGTAGGACAGCGGCAGTTCGCAGATGAGGTCGCGCCCGCGCCGCTCAAAGTAATCATGTTCCTGCACGCGGACGTAAACGTAAAGGTCGCCTGGCGGACCGCCGCGAAAGCCGTCCTCGCCCTGTCCCGCCATGCGCAAGCGCGTGCCGTCTTCGATGCCCGCCGGGATGCGCACCGTCAACCGCCGCGCCTTGAGGACGCGCCCCTCGCCACGACATTCGGGGCACGGTTTCGGAATCGTCTGTCCCGTCCCTTGACAGTGGGGACAGGTCGTGATGCTGACCATGTTGAAGAAACCGCGACCTTGTTGCACACGCACCTGTCCGCGTCCGTAGCAGGTGTGGCAGGTCTGCGGCTTCGTGCCCGGCGCTGCGCCACTGCCTTTGCAGTCGTGGCACGTAACGCGGCTGTGAATTTCAATGGGGCGTTCGACGCCGCGATACGCCTCCTCCAAGGTGATCGTCAAATCGTAGCGTAAATCAGAGCCGCGCTGCGTGTTTTCTCGCGCCTCGGTGGGGTGTCCGAAAAAGTCGCTGAAAATGTCACCGAAGAGGTCGCCCAGTCCACCGAAGCCAAAATCGCGGCTGAAGTCCACGCCAAATCCGCCGGGCGCTTCGTGCCCAAAGCGGTCATAACGGGCGCGCTTCTCGGGGTCGCTAAGAACGGCGTAAGCCTCCGACAACTCCTTGAACTTCTCCTCCGCCTCCTCGCGGTTGTCGGGGTTCATGTCGGGATGAAGTTGCTTCGCCAGACGCCGATACGCCTTCTTGATTTCGTCCGCGTCGGCGTTGCGATTAACACCGAGAATCTCGTAATAGTCTCGCTTGTTGGGCATGTATAACGAATGACCCATGTCCAACGTCCAAGGTCCAATGAATCACTCCCGCCGTTCATTGGGCATTGGTTCATTGGGCATTGGTCATTGGCTGTTTCGCGACCATCACGCGACTGGGGCGAAGCGTGCGCCCGTTCAGAACGTAGCCGCGCTGCAGTTCGACGGCAATAACGCCTTCGGGGTGTTCGTCGGTTTCCATCTGACCAACGGCTTCGTGAAGCGAGGGGTCAAACGGTTGTCCGACGGCTTCAATTGGACTGATGCCATAACTCATCAGCACGGCGAGAAACTGACGCGCGGTCAGTTGAACGCCTTCCTTCAAGCCCCCGCTGTCCTGAGAATTGCTGGCGGCTTCCAGCGCGCGCTCCAGATTGTCCAGCACGGGCAGCAGGTCGTTCAGCAGGCGTTCATTGGCGAACTGCTGGCGGTCCGCTAACTCCTGCCGATGACGGCGACGGGCGTTCTCCATGTCTGCCAGCGCGCGAAGATATTGGTCGTTTAACTCCTGGTTCTGCTCCCTCAGCATAGCCAACTCCCTTTGTAACTCTTCTAACTGTTGTTGCAGGTCCGGCTGGGGTTCTGCCTGTATAGCATTATCGGCATCGGGAGCGACCGATTCAACCTCCGCCGGGGCTTCAGCGGCGAGGTCTTGTGATTCCTGCTCAGGAGGAGATTCGTTTTCTTTTGGCAACGGCGTATCACCTCTTTAAGAGCACCTAACAAAACCCCGATTCATCGGGGCTACTCTTACGAAGTCCCGATGCATCGGGACTGCCTGGTGCGACCGGCGATGCATCGGGGCTTTGTGAAAGTAGCCCACGATTTCAATCGTGGGACAAAAGGGAGCGAAACAGGTTTTGTGAGGCACTCTTAAGTTGCTGATTGACGATGATCCGTCCTCTGGGTCACACCATCTCCGCCAGACATTGACTGAGTTGGTGAGCAAGATGTTGAACCATCGGCAGTGTCTCGCTGTATTTCATGCGCGTCGGTCCGATGACGCCGATGCTGCCCAGCCACTGATTCCCCATGCCGTAAGGCGCGCCGATGAAACTCGTCTCTTGAATCGGCGACCACTTGTGTTCGCGTCCGATGATGACCGTGACCTTTAACTGGCTCAGCGGCACGGACAGCAGGCTGGTCAACAGGGCAGGCTCTTCCAGCGCGCTTAAGACCTCGCGGGCTTTGTCGACGCGCGAGAATTCCGGCTGGTTCAGAATATACACAATGCCCTCCACCAGCACTTTGTCGTCAGTTTGCGCCGCAATGCTTTCTTTGACGAACTCAAAGGCTTTCTCGGCGAACGGGTCGACGGGTTCCTTCGGGTCGGCGATGTCGGCGTAGGAGAGTGTTTTGATGCTGGACAACGAGCGTCCTTTTAACTTCGCGTTGAGAAAACGCGCGATGCGCTGCAAGCGCGACGGAGCGACGTAAGACGGCACTTCAAACAGGCAGTGCTCGACATGCCCGGCGCTCGTCATCAACACGACGAGGACGCGCTGGGGTCGGGCGCGCGCGTCCGCGTTGATGTTGCCCAACTGAACGTGCTTCATGGCGTCGCGCTCTTCAGTCGGCACCAGCACGACGGCGGTGTAACTCGTCAGTTGCGCCAGCATGCGGCAAGCGTTCTCCAAAACCCGCTCCACATCCAGCGCCGCCGCGCGCAGGCGGTCAGACAGAGATACCAGAGGCAGAGGGTTGGGCAGCAACTCGTTGACGTAGATACGATAGCCCAGATCCGTCGGCACGCGCCCTGCGGAGGTGTGCGGATGCGTGAGGAGTTCCATGTCCTCTAACTCCGCCAAGTCGTTACGCACGGTGGCAGAACTGATGCCCAAGTTCAACTCGCGCACCAGCGTATGCGAGCCAATCGGTTCCGCTGTTTCGACGTACCTCTCCACAACGGCTTGCAATATGCGCTTTTTGCGCGACTGCAACTGAAGCACGGAAACACCCCTGCCTGAAAGGTTAATCGGTCAATGGGTCAATGGGTCAATTGACCCGTTGACTCATTGACCCACTTACTTACATATCATATCGGCTGTTTTACGTCAACCTCCAGCAAATCTCCGGCGACAATGACCTCAGGAAACACAGCGGATGCCTGCTGTTGAAGGATAGAAGTGTCTTCATAACGCGGGCTGATGTGCGTCAACAGCAGGCGCTTCGCCCTCGCGGCCCGTGCAATTTCGGCGGCTTGCACGACGGTGGAATGACCCTTCTCCCGCGCGCTGTCGGCGAGGCTGTGGTCGAAGGTGCCTTCATAGATGAGCAAATCCGCCTCGCGCGCTAACTCCATCGCGTTCTGACACGGGCGCGTGTCGGTGCAATAAGCCACCTTCCGCCCGCGTCGCGGCGTCCCCAACACCTGCTGCGGTTCGACAACCGTGCCGTCCGAAAGTATCACGCGCTCGCCGCGCTGCAACCGGCCGAACAGCGGTCCCATCGGAACGCCCAACCGTTCCGCCGCCACCACGTTGAACTCCCCGGGGCGGTCTTTCTCAATGAAGGCGTAGCCCAACACAAACACGCGATGGTCGAGCGGAGCGCAGCGGACGGAGTATTCGGGTTCGTCGCAGACCAGCCCTGATTCGGTCAACTCGCCGATGTTCACGTCGAAGTTGATATGAGTCTGGTGCAACCGCGTCAACGTGGAAACGTATTCCGCAATGCCCGGCGGACCGACGAGGCGCAGCGGGCGCGTGCGGTCTTCCATTTCCATTGACATCAGCATCCCCATCAACCCGATAAGATGGTCGCCATGCATGTGGCTGATGAAAATAGCTTCCACGCGGCTGAAGCGCAGCCGCGCTTTGCGCATCTGAATCTGCGCCCCCTCCCCGCAGTCGAACAGGAACACCTGCCCGTTGCGCACCAGAGCGACACACGCCAGATTGCGCTTCAACGTCGGAACGCCAGAGCCAGTGCCGAGAGTAACAACTTTCATGGAGTAATGGAGTAATGGAGTGATGGAGGGATGGAGTGATTTCTACTCCAATACTCCAATACTCCATCACTCCATTGTGATCGTCCCGCCGCCCAGCACTTCGTCGCCGTCGTAAATCACCACCGACTGCCCCGGCGTGACGGCAGACTGCGGTTCGGAAAACGTCACTCTGAGAGTTTCATTCGTCGCGTGCGTCAGCGTCGCTGGGACAAGACGCGCTTGGTAGCGAATCTTGCAGGTGACCGCGCGCGGCGTGGCGGGCGGCTCGCCGGCAATCCAGTTGACGGGCGATGCGTGACAGACGCTTGACAGCAACTCTTCACGCCTGCCGACTTGAATCAGGTTACGTTCGGCGTCAATGCGCGTCACGTAAAGCGGCGTGCCAGCAGGTATGCCTAATCCGCGCCGCTGCCCGATGGTGTAGTGGATGACGCCGGCGTGCCTTCCGATGACGCGACCTTCGCTGTTCACGATGTCACCGGGCTTAGCGAGCGCAGGCTCGCGCTCACGGATGAACCTTGCGTAGTCGTTGTCCTCGATGAAACAAATCTCCTGACTGTCCGGCTTGTGCGCGACAACTAAGCCCATCTCTTCCGCGAACTTGCGCGTCTCCTCCTTGCGCCACGTTCCCAGCGGAAACAGCGAGTGCGCGAGTTGCTCCTGGGTCATCACGTAAAGCACGTAAGATTGATCCTTGCTGTCATCCACGCCGCGAAACAGGCGATACTTTCCGATGGACTCATCGAAAACTCTGCGGGCGTAGTGCCCCGTCGCCACAAAGTCACAGCCGAGTTCTACTGCCTTCTGACGCAAAGCAGCGAACTTGATGAACTGGTTGCAGCGCACGCATGGATTCGGCGTCCGCCCGCGGGCGTATTCGCGAATGAAATCGCTGATGACGGTCTCCTCAAAATCCTCACTCATGTTCAGAACGTAGTGAGGAATCCCCAACTTCACGGCCACCCGCCGCGCGTCCTCCACTTCGCCGATGGTGCAGCACCCGCCGAACCGGTGCGGCGCAAAAGGGTCCACGTTGGGCGGAGTGTAGGACTTGTAAGTCACGCCGATGACCTCGAATCCCTCCCGCACCAACAAGGCTGCGGTCACCGAACTATCCACCCCGCCGCTCATCGCGGCGAGGACGCGATTCTTAGCCATTGCCATCAACTACCACTTTCGTCTATCAGCCGCAACGCATAAGCGGCTTCCTCTTTCAACCCCTGTCGGCACTTTTCTTCCGTTGGCGATTCCGTCAGGGCATCCATAATCTCAGATGGCACTTGAACGTTGAGCCTATCCAACCACTGACGGGTTGCCTCTTGTCTCTTTTCAACACAGTGGCGGAAATACTCAATAACCCGCGCAGGCGGCTCTTTATCACGGAGCCATACGAGGGTCGTTCTGACGAAGTTTTTTCCCGCCTCATCCAGTCCGTCGTGATACTCTTTGACCCTCGGCAAGTAAGATTGAGGACCACCAAAAGGATGATACTCCTTACCTGATAAAAGGTCGAGTAGGTCATAAACCATTTCCATGTTGGCAACAACCTCATCAATGTCAATGACCGTCTGGATGCTCATGATCGCCTCCTATTTCTGCACGACGGGCACAATCCTCCGCCCATAAGCGTCTTGATACTCCGACAAGGTTGGATGAAGCGCAATCTCTACCACTCCGATGTGTGCCCAAACCACCGGAGGAGTCGCTTGCCGCCACCCTGTCGCCTCATGAATCTCCAAGCCCACCTTGTGCTCACCGGGAGGTAGTATTTCTGTCGCCACGCGACCATCCGGCGGAAAGTCACGCAGCGGCGTTGCATACACGATTGGCAGGGTCATTTTAGGGTCTGGTTTAATCACCCCATCCTGCAAAATGCTCTGCAACGCTGCCTCATCACGCACATAGTGGATTGGGTGATCTCCCCATGCCGCATTCCACTCTGGATCGAAACCGCTCATCTCAACTCCTTCTGACTTTTTACAGCCGCTCCACAATGTTCGCCAGTTCGTCCACCGTGCGGTCAACGTCTTCCTCTGTCGTGCTATGTCCCAACGTCAGGCGCAGCGGTCCCATCACCCACTCGCGGGGCACGCCGATGGCTTTGAGGACGTGCGAGGGCTCTAACGCGCCCGACGTGCACGCGCTGCCGATGGAGACGGCAATGCCTGCGAGGTCGAGGTTCATCTGCATCACTTCCCCCGCCACGCCTCTGACGCAGATGTGGACGTTGTTGGGCAGGCGGTCGGTCGGATGCCCGTTGAGCCGCACGTCGGGAATGCGCTCCAGGATGCCGCGAATCAGGCGGTCGCGCAAAGCGGTGATGCGCGCGGAGGACTCCGTCATGTCGCGCCGCGCGATTTCGCACGCCTTCCCCAAGCCGACGATGCCGGGCACGTTTTCCGTGCCCGCCCGCCGCCCGCGCTCCTGCTCGCCGCCGTGAATCAGCGAGAACATCCGCGTCCCGCGCCGAATGTAAAGCGCGCCGATGCCCTTCGGTCCGTAGAACTTGTGCGCGGTCAGCGTCAGCAAGTCCACGCCCAGCTCGTTCACGTTCACGGGCACCTGCCCCACCGCTTGCACCGCGTCGGTGTGAAAGACGATGCCACGCTCCTTGACCACTTTGGCGATGTCGGCAATCGGCTCAATCGTGCCGATTTCATTGTTCGCCATCATAACCGACACCACCACCGTGTCGTCGGTCAACTGCTTCGCCACCGCGTCGGGCGACACCACGCCATATTTGTCAACGGGCACGACGACGACCTCGAACCCCATCTCACGCCGCAGGAAGTCAGCGGTGTGCGTGATGGCGTGATGTTCAATCGCCGAAATGACAATCCGTTTTCCTTTGTCACGCCAGCGGAACGCCGTGCCGACGAGCGCGAAGTTGTCCGACTCCGTGCCGCCGCTGGTGAACACGATTTCATCGGGCTGCGCTCCGATAAGTTGCGCCACCTGCTGCCGCGCCTCGTCAAGCGCCGCCCGCGCCTCCCGACTGAAAGAATGGGGATTAGAAGCGTTGCCAAACTTCTCCGTGAAGTAAGGCAGCATCGCTGCCAGAACTTCAGGGTCTACCGGCGTGGTCGCCGCGTGGTCAAGGTAAATGCGTTGGGTCATCATCCTCACCCTTCACGAAAATTGACTCTCCTCCGGCTCCGACTCGCCTCGGCAAGGGATTCCTCCAACTCTTGCTGCGCCCAGCGGAGTTCCTGTTCCTTCTTGCGGATGCGCGCTTTGAGTTTGGCGGCAATCTCAGACAGAAGGTCGCGCCCGCTCATGGCGGCTTCGTCAAACTCGCGTTTGAGCAGAGCAAATTCGCTGTTTTCGAGACGACGGAGTTGCTCTTGCAGTCGTGCAATGGTCTCGTCCAACCCCGCGCGTTGGCGCGTCAGACGTTCGATGCGTTGCGAGAGGAGTTCGTTGGCCTCCGTCGCAAAAGGCTGCTCGCGATCCGCAATCAATCTCAAGTGTGCCACGTCGCCGCGCGCGTAAGCGTCGTTGATTTCCGCCATCAGCCGCGCGCTGTTTTCGCGTTCGGTCTCGCTGGGCGATAGGTCGGGATGGAACGCCTTTGCCAAACGGCGGTAGAGGTCTTTCATCTCCTTTTGTTCATCTATCGAAAGATTCGGCTGCTCCCTCTGTTCGCGGCTGGCTTCGCGGGCGCGGCGTTCGTACTCTTCAGCGGCGGCTCGCTTCTCGCGGAACGTGCGCCGCGCGTCCTCTTCCGCATGCCACCTCATTGCCCTATGCCCATGTTCTTCAATCTCATCCGAGCGCCGGTAGCACTCCTCGATTTGGATTTGCAGCCGCTCCAACTGCGCCCGCAGCGAACCGACTGCCACGAAGTAGCGCGCCTCGAACGCCTCCACCTCGCGCTGGAGCGTTCCGACGCTCATCTCCAAATCCGCGACGACGGACTTGCGCTCTTCAATCTCGGCAAGGAGTCTTTCCATCTCCGCCTCTTCCACTGACCGCGTGCGCACGACCTCGTTTTGCTCTGAACTCTGAGTGCCCATGACGAGATTGATTATAACGTGAAGAACGCCATTTCTGCAACAGATAAGAAGGGGAAGCAAGGAGGGGAAATTCCTGTTATCGAGACGAATCCGGGGAAACAGGCGGACGCAAAACCTTCTTTATCCTCTCTTTCATCCGTGGCGCTCTGGCATCGGTCGGAGGCTACTCCAACTACGCGCGATACGCCCATCGCATCTCCCGCTGGTCAACGCTCCTTGCGCTGTCCGAGCCTTACGGGGAGACAGGCAGCAAAGTCGAAGCGTCAACCAGCTCGGGCAAAAAAAAAATTAATGTAAATCGAGAATTCGGGGAATTCATCGTGTATAATATACGGTCGAATCTCAGAAACACGAGGCAAAGAGCAATACTATGACAACGAATCAGCCCATCGAAGGTTCACGTCAGAAGTCACGGTTTGCGTGGGTGCGCTATCTTTTTTTAGTCGTCGTTATCGCGCTCGTGGTAGGGGCAATTGCAGGTTACACCTTCTACGAACGCGAAGTCCGCGCCTACTGGAACCAGAAAGGCTGGAAAAAGAGAGCGGCTTCAGATATTGTCATGCGCTTTATTGAATCCGTGCAAAGCAAGAAGTTCAACGAGGCAGTCGCCCTCGTTGATGGAGAAAGTTTTGAGCCTCTCTCCAAAGACAATAACGTGGTCGGGTTGCAACACAAAGACCCTAGCGGCATGGGACGCTACATGCTCTACTTCGACAAATTCATCCCCGCTGGCAATGCAACCATTGAGTCCGTAAAGTTTCAGGCGACAACCCAGGGCGGGTTCAGCGTCCTCGTGAAATTCGGCGACGGCAGTTCGGGGGACTTTTTCGTCAAACTCATTGGGCAAGATTACAAAATCGTCAGCCTCCCGATGCAAGCCGCGCAGTTTAAGTGATAATAGACCTCTTGCAAAAGGACTCATCGGGCGCGCCGGGATTCTTCGCTTCGCTCAGAATGACGCTGGAGCGGCATGGAAATGTCATTCTGAGCGAAGCGAAGAATCTCAACTCAGAGGCAGTCAGAACTTCTGCAAGAGGTCTAATACTGGGCGCGATGACATTTTGAGGTGTTGGGAGGTGCAATGTCTCCGAGCTGCGACGGTGACGGAGCGGTTACCTCAGCGCTCTCAGCGCTCCATCGCCTACGGGAATCGCTCCGTCACCGTCACGGCTCGGAATTACCTCAGAATGTGACCGTGCTAAAGTAAAGAGGGGGTTCGCTCCACGCGGAGAGTGGAGTGCCGAGCCGGTAGCCTCTTATTCCTCCCCGCGTTCCATCGGCGGGTAGAGAGAAGCAAGAGCACTCAAGAGACAGAAAGGGGGGAAAAGCGCTTGAAAAAGGAAATCTCACCAGCAGCAACTTACGGGATTATTGCTGTTGTGGTTGTCGTGCTGGGCGTTGTGGGCTACTTTGCTTTCTTCCGCTCACAGGGGTCACAGTTGAGCCAAGAAGAGCAGCAGAAGGCACAGCAGCAAATCCAGCAGCAATATCAGTCGCCAACGAGAACCGGCGGACCGCCTCCGGGAATGCGTCCTGGTCCAATGTCAGGCGGTGGTCCACCGGGTATGATGCGTCTGCCGGGCATGATGCGTCGTTAAGCCCTTGGCGGATAGGGCACATTGATGGTTTTCTTTATGAGGGTAGAGTAGATCATCGAGGAGGTAAACATGCATAATAGGAGAGGCTTTACGCTAATTGAGTTGTTGGTTGTCATTGCCATCATCGCTATTCTGGCGGCGATTCTCATGCCGGTGTTTGCTCAGGCACGCGAGAAAGCACGTTCCGCGTCTTGCCAGTCCAATTTGAAACAGATAGGGCTGGCTATCCGAATGTACATTCAGGACTATGATGAGAACCTGCCGTCCAGCACCGATGAACCGCGTCCTGATGGCACGACCGGCCGCAACTCGTTGTTCGGCACAGGTTGGTCCGGTTGGATATCCAACGTGCTGACGCCCTACGAGAAGAACGCTCAGGTCTACCAGTGTCCTTCTGTCAGCAACACCTGGGGGTTCAGCCAGAACCGCGTGCCCGACCGCGGCAATAGTTACTGCTACAACTATCGCTCGTTAGGCGGGGCGTGGGGAGCGGAGGCCTGGGCGGGCGCGCCGGCGCACGTCGTCAAAGATTCCTCCATTCGCGAACCCGCCCAGTTAGCGATGATGTGGGACAGCGCGAACGACTGGGCAGATTGCGGCTACACGAGCGGCTGCGGGATTTGGGTGCGCGACTTAGCCTGGTTCCGCACCAAGCAGTTCACGCTGACGTCCTGGCATCAGGATAAGAACAACTTCCTGTTTGTGGACGGGCACGTCAAACAACTCGGCTGGCCTCAGGTCAAGTGGGGGCAAATCAGCAGCGGCGCTCAGATCAACAGTGACCGTGATCGTCCGGTTCTGGAGATGCCTGCCAATGCCAGCACCGGCAACCCCTAAACGGAGATGTTCGTTTGAGGGGGGTGAATCGGGCTTATTATTCTGTAAGGAGTCTCTTTGGTGATTCACAGGGAATCCCTCAGGCATCGTTGATGCCCCACGCCGCAGGAACCTCGCGGACCGGGAGGGTGAGGCTCGCGCTGAACCCCGACTCGTCGGGACTTCGCCGGAGCGTCGCCCTCCCGCGGGGGCGGTGATTTTCGGAGGAGACTCCTTCTCCATTTTCATTGATGTTCTATGACGGCTTGTTCGCGTTCGGTTTCATCGGTTCGATTGAGACTCTTGTTGAGAGTTCTTGTGGGTTTGAGTATTGTCTGCATTGTTGTCAATGCGTTGTTCTGGTGGAAGCACAGTCGTGAACCTCGTCAGTCTGCCGGCGCTCAACCGCTCTTCTCATCCGCGATGCCGTCCGTTCCACTGGATGCCCAGATAGAAGCCGAACAGAAAGAGCAGTATCTCGCGCAGTATCCCGACGACGTGCCAACGCGTCAATCGCTCGCGCGGCTCTACTTCATTCACAGGAACTTTCCGAAGGCTATCAAGCACTTATTGATTCTCAAAGAGCGTCAGCCACGCAACGCGGCTGTCCGCGTGCGTCTGGCAATGGCGTACAAACAAATCAACCAACAGGACGAAGCCCTTGCCTCCGTGCAGCAGGCATTGGCTTTGTCACCCCAAGACACCGTCGCGCGTGAGTTGTTGGGCGAAATTTATCTGATGCAGGGACGTTCCGAAGACGCGCTGAGAGAGTTCGACCGATGCATCAAACAGAACCCTCAATCCTACAACGCCTGGATAGGCAAGGCGCGCGGTCTGGAGCAACTTTATATCGCACGCCGCCCCATCGTGACAACGGACATCGTTCAACCGATCAAGGAAGCCGTCAAACTCCAACCCAACAATCCCAAAGGATTGAGCATGCTGGCGCGGCTGACGTTCGTATACCTCGCCCAACTGGAGGAGGCGGAAAAGATCGCCCGCCGCGCCCTCCAGATAGACCCTAACTTGGCTGAACCCTATCTCATTCTGGTTGAAATCTTTCTGAACAAGCCGACCTCCGTCTCTCTAAACGAGGCGGAGAATTTGGCGAAAAAGGCGGCGGAACTGGACAATGAGCGCCCGGAGCCGTATTATCTGTTGGGGCGGGTCCAGATGCGGCAGAACAAAATCCGCGAGGCCATTGAGAGCCTCGAACGCTCCATGCAAATTGAGTCTATGCCTGAAACTATTTACATGCTCTCGCTCGCTTACGCCCGCGCGGGCGAAGTCGAAAAGGCAAAGCATTACAAGAGCATCTACAAGCGATGGAACGCTTTCATGGAGAAGCGGAAGGTGTTGTTAGGCGAGTTGCAGCATAAGCCGAAGGACGTGAACGTTTACTGCCGTCTGGCGGAACTTTATCTTTCGACCGGAGATTTAGAGCCAGCGGAGAACTGGCTGCTCAAGGCGCAGAAACTCCAGAAAGACCACCCCCGCGTCCGCGGGTTGATGGCGCAACTCTCGAAACACAAACGACAGGCAGAACGGAGCAGCGAGACGCCACGCCCATGAGACTGTTCGTGATTTTGCTTTTGCTCATGAGCGCAACGGTCGGCATCCCGGCGTGCGGGAACTTTCGCCCACAGGGGCAGCCCTCCCCTCAAAGACCCTCCCATAGAGCGCCGTCTGACAGCGTGCGTTACTCTCAAACCCAGTCCGTCATCCCCCAATTCAGCGACCAAACCGCCCGCGCTGGTCTACGCTTCCGCCACGACAATGGAAGCAGCGGACGTTTCTACTACCCTGAAATCGTCGGTCCTGGCTGCGGATTGTTCGACTATGACAACGACGGCTGGCTCGACATCTACCTCGTGCAGAGCGCGCCCTTCTCCGGCTGGAAAGGCGACGCTCAATCCCTGCGCAACAAACTCTATCGCAATAACCACGACGGCACGTTCACAGATGTCACTGCCGCGGCGGGCATCAGTGGCGTCGTCAACGGAAAGAAAACTTACGGGGTCGGCTGCGCGGTGGGCGACTATGACAACGACGGCGACCTCGACCTGCTGGTGACCAACTACGGCAGTTGTATCCTCTACCGCAACAACGGCAACAGGACGTTCTCGGATGTCACGCCCCAATCGGGCATCAAAGGCGAGGGGTTCTGGACGAGCGCGGCGTTCTTCGACTACGACAAAGATGGAGACTTAGACTTGTTCATCTGCCAGTATATCAAATACCATCTCGGCGCGGACATCGCGTGCGGCGCGAATTATCAGCAACGCGACTACTGCCCGCCCGGCTTCTTCCCGCCCACGCGGTCGGTCCTTTACCGCAATCAGGGGGATGGAACTTTTACCGATGTTTCCCAAGCCGCCGGCATCGTCAGCGAATACAATAAAGCATTGGGAGTTGTGACCGCCGATTTCAACGGCGATGGATGGGAAGACGTCTACGTGACCTGTGACTTAACGCCCAACCTGCTTTACGTCAATCAGGGCAACGGAACTTTCAAGGAGGAAGCCGTTGACCAAGGCGTTGCCTTCAACGAGTTGGGACAGCCCCAAGCCAGCATGGGCGTGGACGCCCGCGATTATGACGGCGACGGGAAACCCGATATTGTCGTCACCAACTACTGGCTGGAGGGAGCCAACGTCTTCCGCAATCTGGGCAAAGAGATATTTGCCGACCTCAACCAGCAAACGGGCATCGGTCCGGCTACGCTGAAAAAAGTCGGCTGGGGCACAGCGTTTCGTGATTTCAACAACGACGGATTTTTAGATTGCTTTATGGCCAATGGTCACGTCCTGCTGTTCCCCGACCAGAGCACGCCGGGGGCGGAGGTCAAGCAAGCCGACTTGTTGTTCCTCAACATCGGCAGCGGAAAGTTTCGGAACGTTTCTGACCAAGCCGGTTCGTGGTTCAAAACCAAGCGCGTCGCTCGCGGCGCGGCGTTCGGTGACGTGGACAACGACGGCGATATTGACGTCCTCATTGCACACAACAACGACGCCCCCGCCCTGCTCGTCAACGACGGGGGAAATAAGAATAACTGGCTACAAGTCAAACTCACCGGAAAGAAGGGCAATCGCGACGGCATCGGCGCGAAAGTCTACGTGACAGTGGGAGACAAAATGATATACGAGGAAGTTCATTCGACCTATTCGTTCGCTTCCGCCAACGACCTCCGCGTCCACTTTGGACTGGGCGATGCCGAGTTTGTCGACGCGCTCAGGGTCGAATGGACAAGCGGACAGAAAGACGTTTTCCAGCGCGTGAAAGCGAACCAGATACTTTCTGTGACGGAAGGACAGACCTCAAAGTAGCCTCGCCCCGTGGGAGCGTTCCGTTGGGAAGAAGGAAGAAACACACCGCTGTCGAACAACCCCCGTGATGAAAAGCATAACGTGGAAATCCATTGCTCTCGGGCTTCTTCTCATCCCTGTCAACTGCTATTGGGTCACGGTGGTGGAGGTGCGGTGGTACACACTGGACGGAAGTTGCTTGCCGCTGTTTGTGACTCCGCTTTTTATCCTGTTCGTGGTGACAGGGCTTAACTTGGCGATGCAGAAGTGGCGGGCGCGGTGGGCGCTGGCGCAGGGCGAGTTGCGCGTGGTTTACATCATGCTGGTCATGTCCAGCACCCTCAACGGGCACGACATGATTCAGAACCTCTTCGGCAGCATCGCCCACGCCTATCAGTTCAACACGCCCGCGAACCAGTGGAGCGCGCTGTTCTTTGATTATCTTCCGCGCTGGCTTCTCATGGGCGATGCGACTGCGCTCAAAGCCTTCTACGACGGCGGCAGTTCCATCTACTCCCTCACGGCTCTGCGCCCGTGGCTCGTCCCATTAGGCAACTGGGCGGTCATCGTCCTCGCGATGATTCTGGTGATGCTGTGTCTCAACCTCCTGCTGCGCCGGCAGTGGACGGAGAAAGAGAAATTGGGATTCCCGCTGATTCAACTCCCGCTGCAACTGACAATGGGCGGCGGCGAAGGCACGCTGTTCCGCGACAAAATGATGTGGGCGGGGTTCGCGGTAGCCGGCGCAATCGCGCTGATGAACGGGCTACACGTCCTCTATCCGCAAGTGCCCTACCTGGCCATCATCAAGCAGTACGACCTGCGCCAGCACATCACTGAGCGTCCGTGGACGGCGATTCGGCGCATGACGATTTCGATGTATCCCTTTGCCATCGGCTTGGCGTTCTTCCTGCCGACCGACCTCTCGTTTTCCTGCTGGTTCTTTTACGTTCTCCGCATGGTGGAGGAAGTGTTGGGCGCGATGTTCGGTTGGGAGAAGGCGAAAGGCTTCCCCTACTTCAACCAGCAAGCCACCGGCGCATGGCTCGCGCTCGCCCTCCTCGCCCTTTACGGCTGCCGCCGCGTGTTCCGCGACGCGTGGAAGACGGCGTGGGGAAATTGGGAAATTAGGAAATTGGGAAATTGGGAGCAGGACGCATCACGCATTACGCATTACGCATCACGAAATGAACTCCGCTGGGCATTTGTCGGGCTGGCGTTGGGCACAACGCTGCTTGTCGGCATCATGATGCTTGCGGGCATGTCGCTCTGGGCGGCGGTGTTGTTCTTCGCCATCTACTTTCTGCTTGCCTTGGCAATGACCCGCGTGCGGGCGGAGTTGGGCACGCCGCACGAGATTTACTTCGTCAACCCGCAGCGGCTCATGGTGGAAACGTTCGGCACGCAGACGCTTGGGGTGCAGAATCTCACGGTGCTGTCCGTGTTCTACTGGTTCAACCGCTGCTACCGCTGCCATCCCATGCCCAACCAGATGGAGGCGTTCAAAATCGGCGAGCAATCGCGGATGGAAACGGGCAAACTCGTCGGTGTGATTGCATTGGCAACGATTGCCGGGCTGCTGTTTTCCTATTGGGCGAACCTGCACCTCTGCTACTCGCAGGGCGCGTTAGCGAAATGCGTCGGCTTCAAACGTTGGGTTGGGCACGAATCGTTCGCCAACCTGCAAACGTGGATTAACGCCCCCGTCAAACCCGAATCAACCAACCTCGGCTTCATCGCCGTCGGCTTTCTCCTCACCATCGGCTTGAAGGCGTTGCGCTCGCATTTCACCGCTTTACCCTTTCACCCCGCCGGTTACGGGCTTGCCGTCAGTTTTGCGATGGACTACTTCTGGTTCGCCTTCTTCATCAGTTGGCTCATCAAAATCGCCGTCATCCGCTACGGCGGCCTGAAGACCCACAAGAAAGCCATCTCCTTCATGCTGGGCATGATTTTAGGCGACTACGTCTGCGGCTCGATTTGGGCAATCATCGGTCCGTCGCTGGGGCGGGAGACGTACAAGATTTTCATTTGAGTTCCACCAGTTTGAACCTCACCACCGGACCCGCCATCGCAAACGTATTGACGGCAACGTTATACGGCACGGAGCGGTCGCCGCTGGGGTAATCGTGATAGACGCGCACGTAGGGATTATCCGTTCGCCACAGCGACTTGGGGTTGCCCGGATCCACGAGTATCCAACCCGCGCCCGGCAGATAGCACTCGGCGACGGCGTGCGTGCTGAGGGTGTCGGGGTCGTCCGCCAACGTTGGGTCTGACGACTGCTGACGCAAATACTCCCGCAGTCCGGGCAGGTCACCGGCGGACATGGAGTTGGTGGCGTGCGCCATGCCCCAGACCAACCGCGCGGGAATGCCACAGGCGCGGCACAGCGCGACGAAGACTTTCGCTTTGCCGCTGCACTCCCCGACCCGATTCTGAATCACTCGGTCAGCGGATTCAGTAAACACGACCTGATAACGGATATTCTTCTCTATCCAACCAACGATGTTCCGCACCGTCAGCAGTTTGTTCTCGGCGCGCAGCGCGGACGCCACTTCAGTCACCACAGACGATTGAGGGTCAACGCCTGCACTCTTGCCGAGATAGGATTTTACCTCATCAGGGATACTTGCTGACTCCGAGTATTTAGCCATCTGTTCCTTGAAACTGTAAACGTGGGACACAACGCGGGCGGTGATTTGAAACGGCTTGTCGCCGAGAGGTTTGACGAGCAGGATGTCGTTATCGCCGACCTTGATGGGTCTAAACTCGTCCGCGTCCTTCACCTCGTACTTGACCATCTGGTAGGGCAGGTCTCGCGTCGGGAGAGCAACGTAGAAATAACCGTCTCTGCGGATGCCCCTAACGGGGTCGAACGTCCACACAATCTCACGTTCCCTGTCGGAGGCGTACTCCTGAATCTGCTTCACGCTGTCGTAGTTCTGCTGCCCCAACTGCTGAGGTCCCCACGTCAACGCCTTTTGGCACGCTTCTCGCGCCCGTTTGACGTCGAGGTTGTTCCAGGCGTTGAACGCCACCGATGCGTAATACCACGGAACCTTGTCGTTGAGCGCGACGGCGCGCAAAGCGTATTTGAGACCTTCCTCGTAACTCTCCGCCCTTCCCGCGACGAACCCCGCGTATGCCATCACGGAAGCGTTGTCGGGCGCAGAGAGCGCGAGTTGTCGCATCAAGGTCAGAGCGCGCGCATAGTCGCCGGATTCCACCAGCGCCTTCGCTTGCTGCAAAGTCTGCTGCACGTCCTGAGCGGAAGCGGAATGTATCAGGCACGACAGGCAAATAGCCACTATCAGCAGAGCCGACATTCGTCTCATGTTATGAACCCTAAACCCTCAACCCTCCTTATCTGTGACTTCGCCTTCCCATCCCCGCTTCCTTCCACGCCTGTGCAAAAAGAAAAGCCTGCCTTCGGGCAGGCTTTTCGGTTTTGAGTTTGCGTGATATCTCACTTCTTCTCCTCCGCCAACTCCTGACACCGCTTTATGCCCATCTGTAATCCGCCTACCCAGTGTTCCCGCCAGGTTTTACCTTTGGGCAGGTCAGGGTCTGCATCAGCCTCAATCAGGCTGATTGTTTTTCTGTACAACTCAATGGCACGCTGATACTGCCCGCGATCCTGCGCTACGGCACCCATTTCCGCATAAGCCCTCGTGCTGTTGGGGTTGAGAACCAGTAATTCCTTTAAACGTCTCTCCGCCTCATCATACTGTTTAGCCCACCGCGCTCTCACTCCCCGATGAAAAAGGCTGTTCTTCCTGTCTTCCTCTGTCAGCACCTCGCGGACTTCAAAGTCTATAGTTCGCCCAAACCTTCCTGACGCACCTAAAGCAGCCGCTACGCGATAGGTGCCGGATTTCGGTCTTTTCCCGTTTTCGTCTGTCACGGCAACGACGGCAACGATTTCCTCACCCGCAGCCAGCATAGTATGACCCAATAACCCCTCTGGAACACCTGTGGTCTTATCGCTGGGCTTCCGATAAGGAGGGCTGATTTGGCGCGTCGCCCGAAGAACCCTGATGCGCGCAGGTTCACTCTCCCACTTGGAGGGGTGGTATGTGATGGCTTCCCCTGCACCCCCCTTCCACCGCTCCAGATTCACCCGCAGTTGCTGACGCCAATCAAAGTTGGGAGTCTCCACTGACGCGGGGTTCTGCCCATGATTGATCACGTAAATTCGCACGCTGATGTCCTCATCGGAATAGAACCTAGACACGGTGCCTCTTCCATCAGCAGTGAAGTCACTGATGACATTCAGTGAGAGTGAAAGACCTAAGCCCGCCTCACTTTGGGCAGACGCAGGCGGGATACACGGACTCCCCAATATCCAGAGAAGGAACAGACACCCTATCAATCTTTGTCCCAAGCGTTTGACATTCATTCGACATGTCTCCTTTCAGCGTAATCGCATCTGATTACGGTCATAGTCATTGTATTGAGTAGGAATGAGGTTTCGAGCAAAGACACGAATCATAATCGTGTCAACTGGATGATTCGGGTCTGGGGGGTCATAGTGAATAATGTCCACCGAATGTCCCACCTCATGCGCGATGACACTACGGATGCCCTGAGGGTCAAGCTCGTCATCATTGTTCCAGTCGGGGCTGGGTAGTACATACTCTCGGATGGCTTGAGTATATACCTCGATGTGGTCTACGTTGGTAGGAAGCCACGGACGTGGTCTGTAAAGAGGAAGATTGGCACCAAACCGCAGTTCTCCGATATATCCTCCGTCAATAATCCTCACCGCATTCTGGGTGATGTGGTCAGTGTGAGCAGTCACATCGAGGTTCCAGTTGATTCGACGGTCGTTGGGCCAGTTGGGATGAAGGCTACCTGGGTCAACTTTCCAGTTCTCAAGAATCTCATACACTGCCGTCATCAAGTTTCCAGCGTACCCAATGTGATAGCGGCTGGCAAAGTCAGTGGTGCCGATTTCGGGAACCAGCCACAGCATCTTTTGCCCGATGACTACTTCTTCTTGGCATCCTCTTCACATTTCTGAATCATCAAACGTATACTTTGAATGGATGCTTCTCGTTCGGCTGGTGACTTCTTAGCAGCCGTTCCTTGACCGTTGCGTATTGACTCTATAGCAGCGTTATAATGCTCTATGGCTTCCGAATACTTGCCCATGAATTGTGCGAGCATTCCCAGAGCAAAATATGGTTTGCGACCAGAAAGTTTCTCCCACTCCTCCCAAAGCCGTCTACATTTCTCATACTCTCCAGCCTCCATCGCTCGCGTTGCCATGTGACCCAAGTACTCTAACTTCTCCTCCTGGGTAACAGGCTCCGGTAGAACGGCAAAATAGATCGCACTCGTTTGGGTGCGAACCGTTTTGGCTTGTAAAGTGGGAACGTCCATCGTGAACCGCAGACGATAATTCCCCGGAGGCAGCGGCTTGCCGGATTCCAGAACGATATGAAACTGAGCCTGAAGGTAAGTATTGGGTTGAAGGGTAATCAGCGCGTCCTTACCCCCAGACGATTGCTTCGGGGTCACCCACCGCTGATGTTGGGGACGCGCGCTCACCTCCACCCACTTGTCCCCTTCCTTTCGATGAACGGAGCACTTCAAATCGTTGAGCCAGTGAAAGCCAGAGGGGCCCACCACAACTGCTTGACTGTGACGGTTCCACAGTCCGCCCATGATGGACACCGGCTCACCTACAAAGTAGAAGACGTCGGAATCCTTTACCCCTGGGAAGGGTTTCTGACCAACAGGTCGGGTATCAATGGCATCCGGAGCAACAAACAAGGACAGGAAGGGGGTGTCAGGCTGCTGGGTCAGCCCTTCCCATGGGGCGATACATAATGTAGCAACCATCAGACCAACGAACAGCAGTATTCTTCTCGCAAAGCAGATTCTCATTCAAATCACTCCTTCCAAGTTAATCGTGTAGCCGCAACCATCTTCTATCTTCATCATCATAACTGCTGGGGACAGTATACCGATCTACAAAGCCTATCACCATCACACTGTCTTGGGGATGACGAAGGTCGCCATGCAGATAATGATCTATACCTACGGCGTGCCCCACTTCGTGGGCGATATCCGAGCAGATTGCAAGCGGATCCACCGCATCATCGTTGTTGAAGTCAGAACTCGAACCCATGGCAAAACGGATTGACTGGGTTTAGATATTACATTTCACAGTGTTGTTTGGTGTGTTGAAAGGGGTAGGCACTTCCACTATTTGATCTGTCGCTCCATATACTAACCCCATGTCTGGGTCGAACCTAAATCCCCCGTCCACAATTCTGACAGCACTCTGGTCATAATGCTCAGGTGGATTTCTGTTTGACATCCAGTTGATACGTCTGTCGTTAGGCCAATTCGGATGAAGGCTATTAATAGGAAGCAACCAGTTTTCAGTGATCTCGTATACCGCTGTCATCAAAGTCCCAGCATATCCAATGTGATAACGACTGCGAAAATAAGTATCGCCTTCTTCCGGGACTAACCAAAGCATCTTTTGCCCAGGGTCAGAGCGGAAATGCGAGCCATTGATGATGAACCCACGATATTCCTCATACTTCACAACTCCATCTCCATCATTCTGCCCCAGCGCAGGGTCATAGTCGAGGTCGCCTTCTGGACGCGGCTCATAAAGCCAAGCGTCTGCTATGCGATTGCCGAGGGGAGCAGGATTTTTGTCTACCGGAATCTGCGCGCCCAACTCGTTATCTTTGGGTAAAGTTCCCTCCAGCCTTGCAGAGGCTATTGGCATCCCTGGGAAACTGGCAGTTGCATCAATGCTACCAGACGCCCCATAGTCAAGGCAGCGAACCCTTACCGTCACTGTGCGAGTCACACTATCAGTAATGGCACTGCTGTAGTTGAACTGATTATTTGGGTCCTGTGAGAAAATGGTCAAACTGGGAGGTCCATTTTGAACCGGATAAAATTTAAGGTCCATGTCATTTATAGGAGGTCCATAAGTGTCATCCCAATGGCGATTGGGACTGCTCTCCCGGCTGGCGTTCATACAATACCCCGGCTCTCGTGAACTGTAGAGTTGAAAGGAAATCACTCTGTCCATTGGGTTACCGTTGTGGTCAGCGGCAGGGGTGATGTTAGCAGTGAAGTACAAATCAGAATCCAGCGTAGGCAGCCAGCCGGTTGCCCCGTTGCTAATCGTAAACTCCCACACCGTTATATCCCCAACAGGTGACGGGTTGCTCGCATAGTTGGGCGGTGAAATCTCCTTGACAAGCCTACTGACCGTCCCGTCCGCGTCGACCACCTCCCGTCCCTCGTCCTCTGCAAGGAGAGCCAGATGCACCGTGCGGGCGTTGGTATCGTGGGCTTTGTAGCGGTCAATGTGGTCCACGTCCTCATTTGCCAGCGGCACGAACTCGCCATTCACGTCCAATGTGCCAAACGCTCCGCCCGCCCCGCCGTCGTCCCAGCGCACCCGCCTGACGTTATCCGCCACTTGGTTATTACTGTTGCTGTACGGACAAGGAGGATTATAAGTAGTGCATTGGTCATAGTCGGCGACCACAGAGGAGATCGCCATGTTTGCGCCGCACCGCAGATATTCTTTCTCACGCCAAACGTAAACGCTGACCGGTGGACCTGCCGTCCAAGTGTGCGTATGCTGGGGATTGGGCGGCGGTTGATATGCCCGCGCCGGGGTGTCAAGGGGAGGCGTTACAATCAGAAAAAAGAGGAAACACCCCAAGAGGACTTTAACGGCTTGAGAGACAGAGACTCCCGTGTGTGTGTGTGTCGGTTCATTTCCTTAATCTCCCTTTCCCCAACCCACCGCTCCACCGCCGCCGGGGATGCTATCAGATTGAAGTGACAACTTCACGACTGCTTTCATTATAACCCGGACGAAGGATGAACGAAACAGATTGGGGAAAAATGGGGAGATTCCCGTCCCCGTTGCGACGGGGATCCCTCCCCCACCCAACTCAAAATTTTCCTCTCCCCTGCCTCATTCCTCTCCACGCGCAGGTTCTTCTCGGACTTCACAGTGCGGTACACGTCGGCAATCCACTGGGTTCTGAACACGCTGCCGGTGTTGTGAATGAACAGCGGGCGGGGGGCGGCAAGCGCGGCGGCGGTGCGCACGTCGCCAGCGCGGCGCAGTGAAGGCGCGTAAAGGTCTTTCACGAAAGCCTCGTCGTTCGTGTTGTCAAACTGCGCGGCGTCAATCACCGCCCGCGCCACGTCGGGCATCAGCCCCCTTGCCAACAAGCACCACAAGCCCGCCTTGTCCAAGCCGATGAGATTGACTTTTCTCTCAGAAACGTCGAAGCGGTTTTTCAGATAGACGAGTGCCGTCAAGATGTCTTGCACGCGCTCGGCAGGGTCGGTGCGATTGTAAGTCGCAAAGAAGCCGACGTCCTTCCGCTGTCCCTGCGAGTCGCCCACGCCGAAGCAGTCAATCGTGAGGACAATGTGACCTTGCTTGAGCAAGCCGTTCAGCAAAGTGCTCGGCGCGCCGTTTGCATCGAGAAGCGTGGCTTTGCCGTTCGCGTGGACGACGAGCGTGGCGGGCGACTTGCGTTTCGCGTTCGTTGGCGCAAAAAGGACGGCGGGAATCAAGTCGCCTTTGCTGGCGCGTCCGATGAAGAAACGCTCCACTGTGTAATTTTCGCCGGATGATGGACGTGGATTGTAAATCACGACCTCCTCCGCGTTCGGCACTTCGACGCCCAGCGCGTGCCGCAACGCGGGCGCGTAAACCTCGCGAAAACTGTTGAGCGCGGTGCGGTTCTTCGGTTTGCGGTCTTCGAGTTGTTTTTCCGATTGCTCGATAAGATACTTGCTTAACGTCGCCGCGTCCACGGCGTTCGGCGGAAGTTTTTTGTCAGGGAACACGCGCAGGTCTTCCACCTTCTCCATAGTGTAAGGTGGTTCGGGGATGGGCTGAGTGTCAGGACGACCTTGCAGGTAGTGAGCAAAGAAACCGTAGACGGCTTCACGGCTGGGCTGGTTGTAGTTGTGCCCGGCGTTAATGTAAACGTAATGCACTTTATCCGCCTCGCCGAACAACTCGTAAATGCTGCGAATTGCCGGATATTCAACCTTCGGCGTGTTCGTCGTCCAGTCGCCGGTGCAGGAAACCATCAGCATCAGCTTGGGCGCGAACAGCGCGCCGATTTCCATGTTATTCGTGTCCAGCCGCAAGCCGGGCGCGTTCTCACACAAACAGCCGCCCTGCATGTGCGCGGAAATCATGTTGACGGGCGACGCCAATTGGATGCGCTCGTCCACCGCGCACACCATGAACGTCTGCGTGCCGCCCCCCGACTCGCCCGTGCAGGCGATGCGCGTCGGGTCCACGTCGGGCAGCGATTGCAGGAAGTCAATGGCGCGGATGCTGTTCCACGTTTGCAGTCCCATCAGGCTGATGCCCCACAGCGCCAGGCGTTTCCCCTCCGGCGTGTTGTGATTGGCGAAGTTGTGCGGCACTTGCAGGCTGTCGTTGTAGCCCACCATATCCCACGAAAACGCCACCCATCCTAACCGCGCCTGCGTGATGCACCGCGCCGCGATTGAACCAAGAGGCTCATTGGCAAACCGCCCATTGCTCCAGTGACCGTGCGGGTTCAGAACCGCCGGGAACGGTCCCCGCTTTCCCTTGGGACGATACAGGTTTCCCGTCACGAAGAAGCCAGGATAACTTTCAAAATACACCTTCTCCACCGTGTAATCCTCGCGCTCAATCCTCCCGAAAACCTTCGCATTGAGCGGCGTTCTTTCGGGCATCGGATACAGCCCGGTGCTGACGAGAATCTGCTGCCGCAACGCAGCGGCGCGGTTGAGCCACGCCCCTTTGAAGTAGTAGGGCGTGAAAGTGTAAACCTTGTTCAAGTCACGAACGTCGGCAAAGCGGTGGTCTTCGGTTGGCACCGTGTTTCCTCCTTGGGCAAAGGTTATTGGGTTAGACAAAACGGCTAAAGTCAGAGTGACAAGCAACATTTGCTTTTTCATGGCGAGTTTCCTTCCACGCATCACATTTCAGCCAATAAGTTTCTGATACAATTCCTTCTGTCTCTCCCGCGCTGCTTGATAACGTTCATGGTTTGTCATGTTCGGTTCGAACGTCTTGCCGAACGCAAACGGCGCGTCGCGCAGCGAAGGAATCAGCCTCAACGCCTCCAGCGCCAGCAGCGCAGCCCCCCGGCTGGACGCTTCGGCTTCCAGCGACTCCACCACAGGTTCGCCCAAAACATCCGCCATCATCTGCATCCACGTCGGCGAACGCAGTAGCGCGCCGCCAGTAGCAATGAGAGAGGTAGGGGCAGTGCCTCCGTGCCTGCCCGATGAGGGGGCAAGCAACTCTCGAATCAGCGCAAACCGATACGCCACTGCCTCCAAGCCAGCGCGCAGAATGTCCATCGGTTCGGTGTCCCACGACAAACCGACAATCGCGGCGCGAGCGTCGCCGCGCCAGTGGGGGCAGCGCTCGCCGGCGAGGAACGGCAGCACCGTCAAGCCATGCGCGTCGGGGGGCATTTGCGACAATTTCGTTTCCAGTTCTTCATCCAGTCTTAGCGTTTTGTGCATCCACGAAAACACGTTCCCGCCGTTGCTCAACGCCCCGCCGAGAAGAAACCGTCGGGCGTCAGCGCGATAGCACCACAGCCCAAACGGCGCGCGCGGCTCGCCGGACTCATACATCACCCGCATGGCACCGCTGGTGCCGACCATCAACGCCGTGCGTTCCGGCATCACCGCGCCGCAGCCGATGTTGGAGCACGCGCCATCACCCAAAGCGGGAAACCACGGCACGTCGCGCAGGGCGCGCAGTCGCTGGGCGTATTCACCTTTCAAGCCCCCCAGCGGGGAGGGGAGCGTCGTGAGGGGGGAGAGGTGATCCCGCGTGATGGGGAGGGCGGCGAGCATCTCGTCGTCCCAGTCCAGCCGAGCGTGGTTAAAAAGCCCCGTCCCCGACGCCATCGAAATGCTGCATCGCGTCTCGCCAAACAGACGCAGAAACAAGTATTCGCCCGGTGACATCCACCAGCGAACGCGGCGAAATACGTCAGGAAACATGCGGCGGAACCAGAGGAGTTTTGCGGGCGGGTAACTGGTGTGGAACACACAGCCCGTGCGGGCGTGGGCGGCGCGCTCATCCAAACGCTGTTTCAACTCCTCGACCTCGCGCACGCTGCGCGTGTCCGCCCACAGGTTGATGGGCGTGACGGCGCGCCCCTCCGCCCCCACGCCCAAAATGCTGTGCCAGAACGTCGTGACCGCCACGCCCACGATGCGCTGCGACAAATCGCCAGCGCGTTGCAGCGTCTCTTCAGCGCACGACACGGCGCGTTCCACCAACTCCTCCGCGTCCAACTCCGCCCCGCCGTCTGGCGTCGTGTGTGGCGTTTGCTCCACGCTCGCGTGCACGCCCTCGACGCTGCGCCCTTGCGCATCAAACAACAGGGCGCGGACGGAGGACGTGCCGATGTCAAGGGTCAGGATAAACATGGAGAATGAAGCGTGAAACGTGATGCGTGAAACGTAATTCGTAACAGTCTCTTACGTCTTACGTTTCACGCAACTCTTCCCACACCTCATCGGGAATCGCCTCCGACACCGCTGCCACATCGGCTTCCAATTGCTCAGGATTCGCCACGCCCACCAGCGTCGAAGTGATGCGCGGCTCTCTCAGGCAGAACTGAAGGTTCAATCCCAGCAGGCTGACGCCCTTCGACTGCGCGAACTCCCACAACTTCACCGCGCGCTGAACTTCGTCGTCACTGGCGGCGCGGGCGCGCGCTTCACGCGGGTCGCTGCCGTTCAACAAGCCGTAGAGAATTGCCATGCCGTTGAACACGCCAACGTTGTGCGCGGCAGCGTGCTTGAGAACGCCGTCCGCCGCCGTCTGGTGGAGCAGGTTGAAATCGCGGTAGGTCAACACCACATCAAACTCGCCCGTCTCGATACAGCGGCGGTGAAACTCATGGCTGCGCACGCCCAAACCAATAGCGCGAATGACGCCTTGCGCCTTCAGTTCACGCAACGCCTCCAACGCTCCGCCGGGCGACAGCACAGGCGTCAGGTCGTCGGGGTCGTGAACGAGCATTACGTCGACGTAGTCGGTTTTCAGCAATCGAAGGCTCTCTTCGATGCTGCGCTTCGTGCCCTCCGCGGAATAATCTTTCGGGCGGGTGCGCGTGCCCGTTTTCGTCGACAGGATGACATCCCCGCGATTCCCCCCGCGCCGATACCATTCCTCCAAAGCCAGCCCAATGCGTCGTTCGCTCTCGCCGTAAAGCGGCGAGGTATCAATCAAGTTAATGCCCAGTTCCAGCGCGCGCAAAACCGTCGCCACCGCCACCTCATCACTGAAACCCTCCGACGTATGTCCCAACCACCCGCCGCCCAACCCGATGGGCGTCACGAACATATTCGTCCGTCCCAACCGTCGCTTGCTCAATCCAGAATTCGACATCGCGCCCCCTCCGACAAACGCTCAAAGCGGACTGTATTTTAACACAAACCGCGCAGGATGCAGAAAAAGTCTCAGGCTATCCCCAAGCTTGAAGATAAACCATACGTTCCTATTGGTGGTTGCGTGGTTGACATTGAACCCGACCTCTTCCGCAGACTTTCGTTCTGGCGTCTTAGACACCGAATTCGACTCGGTGGCAACGGGGCGGCAAATTCTGCGTAAGGCACCCGGTCGCTAAGAGATCGCTTAAAGGCAACGTCAGGTCGAAGGCGACTCAGACGCAGAATTAAATAATTGCTCGAAACAACCGCTCATGACGAATCGGCATGGAGAGGTCTTCAAGTTGTTGCCTTAAAACTTTGACGGGAAGTACCAGCAAAGTCCCACATTCCGACGGGCACGCTATTCGCTCACATGTCAGGGACCCTTTCCCGTTGAGAAGAAGCCGCGCTTCGTTTGACGGCGCAAGGCGCGGGAGAAAAATGGATCGAACGGGTCGTCATATCCGCCGTAGTCATCAGACGAGTCATCAATTTCGATGGTATCCGTCTCAATCTTTCCATACCCACAGCCGTCCGGGTCAGGGTCAGGGAAGAGACCTTCGCCTGTAATGCGGATACCCTCGGAGGTGTCGGCATGAAGGTGCGTGTCAGGACAGGTTGGGGGATGAGGCTCAGAAACTCTGTAACTTCTGACTTGGACGAGAGGCACGCGCGTGCCCGCCGTGAAAGTTCTGTCTCCGCTGGCGATGTCGTGCGCTAACACCACGACGTCAAAAGAAAACGTTCTCTGTCGCGCTCCGCCACGACCCGTTAGAATCCATGAGAGCACAGTGAGCGCAATGCACTGGAGACCAATCGCTCGCATTTTGTTTCCTCCTCTTGATACTCCCCTTCCTCTGGAGGTGGGGCATTTACACTTTCAGGACGCAGCGCACGCCGCGACAGTTTCCGCCCGTTTTCTTGCTGATGACGTGCGGATGACTTCACAATGCCCACTGCGCTCATCCGGCCCGGACTTGCATCGGATGGTATAATGTTAGTCGAACCTTATCGTGCGGATGATGAACTCATGGCGGCATCGGACGGACAACCGAGGACTGGGCTTTCGCGGCTGCAAGCGCTGCGCGGGATGCGGTTTTGGAACCTGAGCGGGGCGTTTTCGGCGGTGTTCAGCAGCGTCACGTCGGGCACGGTCAGCACAGGTTACGCGCTGCACCTCGGCGCGTCGAACGCGCAGATTGGGTTGCTGTCGGCGGCGCCGTTGTGGGGACAAGTGCTGCAACTGGTGTCGCCGCTGCTCGTGGAACGTTTGCGCCAACGGAAGCCGCTGTGCGTCGCGGCGTACCTGTTAGGTTGGGGCGTGTGGCTGCCCATCGCGCTCATTCCGTTTTTTATCCCCGAATCGCTCAAGCCGATGCGCCCGTGGATCATGATTCTGCTGGCTGTGTGCGGCGGCGCCATCGTTGCCATCTCAGGACCTGCCAGCACGTCGTGGCTCGCCGACCTCGTGCCGCAGGAGATGCGCGGGCGGTTCGTGGCGCGGCAGCAGAGCATCGTCGCTGCGTGCTCGTTGGTCGCGTCCATCCTCGCGGGCAAATACATCGACCTGTTCCCCGAAGCACGCTGGAAAATCGCCTTTGGCACGGTGTTTCTGCTTGCCCTCGTCTTCGCCGTCGCCAGCATCGTCGCGTGGACGTTCGTGCCGGAGCCGCCGATGAAGGTCAGCCATCAGGAATCCATTTTCGGATTTCTGTTGCTGCCGTTGCGGCACGAGAACTTTCGCAACTTCGTGATGTTCGTCTCCATGCGGGCGATGGCGGTCATGGTCGCCGCCCCCTTCTTCACGGTGTTCATGCTCAGGACGCTCAAACTGAGTTACGCGCAGATCGCCATTTACTCGGCGCTCTCGTCGCTGTGTCAGATGGCGGCGAACCCGCTGTGGGGCTACCTTGCCGACAAGTACGGATACAAACCGATTCTGCGCATCAGCAGTTTTGCGATTGCGCTCACACCGCTGCCGTGGGTGTTTGCCACGACGCACAACTACGGGTTCATCATTCCCATCATGCAAATCTATGCCGGCGTGATGAGCGCGGGGTTGATGGTGTCGCAGTTCAACCTGATGGTCAAAATCGCGCCGGAAGCTAACCGCACGGTCTACGTAGGATTTTACTCCGCCATCGTCAACGTATCCTTCGCATTAGGCTCGATGCTGGGGGGCGTGTTGGCGGACAGTTTCGCACATTGGGCGCAACTCTACGGACAGGACGGCGCGTTTATTCTGTGGTCTCATCCCATCACCAGTATTCAGTGCGTGTTCCTCGTGTCTTCGCTGCTGCGTTTGTTGGGGTTATCGTTCCTCAAGCGCGTGCAGGAGGAGGAGTCCGTCCCGGCGCGCGTCGTCCTGGACTCGGTGCGGCGGGGCAACGCGCTCGCCGCGCTTTACAACCTCGTCCTGATGATGCGCTCCCACCGCGCCGAGGCGAAGGTGCGCGCCGCGAAAGCGCTGGGCGCGACGAAGAGCAGCCTTGTCGTGGACGAGTTGATTGACGCGCTGGACGACAGCGACCGCGAGGTGCGGCGCGAGGCGGCGCGCGCCTTGGGCGAAATCGGCGACGAGCGGGCGGTGGAGGCGCTGGTCGAAAAACTGCACGACCCGCAAGCCGACATCGTGGAGGAGTCAGCGCAGGCGTTGGGCAAAATACAAGACCCGTCCACCTTTGAGGAGTTAGCACAACTGATTCACGACGAGAACTCTTCGGTGCGCAAGAGCGCGGTGCTGGCGTTGGGCGAACTGCGGGACGCGCGGGCGATTGAGGTGCTGGAAAAAAGGCTGGAAACCGAGACGGAACCAGCGGTTTTCATTGCCATTGCGGAGTCGTTGAGCAAAGTCGGCGGCACGCGTGCATTACACCGTTTGCGGGCGTTGTTGCGCAACAGTCAGCCCGGCGTCGGGCGCAAGCAGTTGGCGAATTTCATCGGCAATCTGCTGGGCGCGGAAGGCGCGTTTTACGCAATTCTGGAAATGGACGACCTCACGCAAGAGGCGACCGTCGCTCGTATGCTCCAAACCAGTCGCCGTCGTCTGGGCGGACGCCGCGCCGGCAGCGACGAGAATCGCGTCTATATCGAAAAACATCTTGCTGCCGCGTTGCAACAGTACACGGAGGAAAAATACTCCGGCGCGATTATTGCGCTGCGCCGCGTCGCGTCCCGCGCTGTGCGCTCGTTCGTCAGCAGCGAACGCGGCACAGCGTTCATCAGCGGCAATGGTTCGCAATTGAGCGTGGAGAAGAAAGTCGGCTTGCTACTGGAAGACCACGAGCGTCTGCGGACGAACTTCGGCTTTCTCTACGGGTTGGAGCGCGAAGCGCACAGCCGCGACCTTCACTGCGAAGAAGCCCTGCTGGGCGTGTTCGCTTTCCAGCAAGTCGTCAACGAACTCGTGCGCCTCGCGCGCGGACGGCGGGTGGTGACAAGGTAATTCAACGCAAAGTCGCAAAGGATTATTGTAAGCCTTTGCGACTTTGCGCTAAAAAGATGCAGCCTTTTGCGCTCACAAACGAGAGAGTTTTTTACACTGCCGAGCAAGCGCTGGACATGCTGCGGAACGTGCCCTACGGCTTTTTCCTTGACAGCGGCATGGACCCCAGCGATGAAGGCAACCCGCAGCGATTGGGACGATACTCGTTTTTGGGCGTCCTGCCTTTTCTCGTCTTTCGCGCCAAAGGAAGGTTCATCGAAATCATCACGCACAACCATCACGAGAAACGCAATGCCGACCCGTTCATCGTGCTGCGCGCATTGCTGCAACGATTCCAGTTGCCGGAACCACCCGACACCCCCGCGCTTACTGGCGCAGCCGTCGGCTATCTCAGTTACGACCTGCGCCATTTTATTGAGGAACTCCCGCGCCGCGCCCAAGACGATTTGCGCCTGCCCGACATCTATCTCGCCTTCTACACGCGCCTCATCACGGTGGACCACCACACCGGCAAAGCCTATGACACGCGCTACGTCCCGCCCGACCTGCCCACGTTCATTGACATGCCTCACGCCTCACGGGGCGCGCCTCACGTTTCGCGTCCCACGTTTCACTCCAACTTCACGAAGGACGCCTACCTCTCCGCCGTCCAGCGCGTCAAAGACTACATCGCCGCCGGGGACGTTTATCAGGTCAACCTTTCGCAGCGTTTCGCCGCGCCGATAGAGACAACGCCTGAAGCACTTTATCGGCGTCTGCGCGACATCAATCCCGCACCGTTTGCGGCGTTTCTCAAGTTTCCAGAGTTCTGCGTCATCAGCGCCTCCCCTGAACGGTTTCTGCACTTCGACCCGCGCACGCGGCGCGTCCACACGCGACCCATCAAGGGCACACGACCACGCGGGCAAACGCCTGAAGAAGACGAACGTTTAGCGCGGGAACTTCTGCGCAGCGAGAAGGACCGCGCCGAGCACGTGATGATTGTAGATTTGGAACGCAACGATTTGGGGCGCGTCGCAGAAACGGGTTCGGTGCGCGTCAGCGAGATGGCGACGTTGGAGAAGTTCCCGACGGTGTTTCATCTAACTTCAACGGTTGAAGCGACGCTGCGTGAGGACAAGGACTGCGTGGACTTGCTCCGCGCCACCTTCCCCGGCGGCAGCATCACCGGCGCGCCGAAGATTCGGGCGATGGAAATCATTGATGAATTAGAACCGACCACACGCGGCGTTTACACCGGCAGCATCGGCTACTTCGCGTTTGACGGACGCATGGACTTGAACATCGCCATCCGCACGCTCGTCGTCAAAGACGGCGTCGCCTACTTTCAGGTCGGCGGCGGCATCGTCGCGGACTCGGAATCGGAGGCTGAGTATCAGGAGACGTTAGATAAGGCAGAGGCAATGACGAGAGCAATCGGGCAAGAGGAAATTGGGAAATTGGGAAATTAGGAAATTAGGAAATTGGGAAATTGGGAAATTGGGAAATTAGGAAATTGGGAAACGTATGGGGTGTTCATTTCCCAATTTCCCAATTTCCCAATTTCCCAATTTCCCAATTTCCCAATTTCCCAATTTCCCAATTTCCCAATTTCCTAATCTCTTCACATGAAGGGGTTCTGTCACAAACTTAAATCAGGCTTCCGCTGTGTCTTGCCGTTCTTGCTATGGCTGCTCCTCGTCTGCTATCCGAACCCGCTCATCTTCTTCCGCAACTTCGCGCGCTACGTGCGGTTTCCCATTGACCCGACGATTGCGCGGGACCTCAAAACGCCCGTGCCCGACGAGCCGCGTCAGATTGAGAAGTTTGTCTATCGCACCGTGCCCTACGAATTTGACTGGAACACCTACGGCGTGCCGTGGATGATGCCGACGCCGCGAGAAGTTTTGCAGGCGGGCAAAGGCGACTGCGAAAGCCGCGCCGTCGTGTTCGCCAGCCTGCTGCGAGCCAAAGGGATTCCGTGCGACATCAAAGCGAGTTTCACTCACCTCTGGGTGGAATATCCGCGCAAAAAACCGAACCGCGCCGAGAATGACGACATCGCTTACATCGGCAAGCGCAAGGGCAAATTGTTCGTCAAACTCCCCACGCTGCGCCAGTGGCGCGAGCAGTTCGCCCTGCAGAAAGAAGCGCTGTGGGAGAAGATGCCGCTGCTGCGCAAAGTGTTGCTGCTTGGCGGCTGGGCGGCGTTGGGGATGGGGATGGTGTGGCGAAGGGGAATCGGCAGGAAGAGATGAAACGTTGTCGAATATAGCCTCTGGCTAAACACGGATTTGGCAGACGAACGCGGACGCTCGCTACTCAACCTGTCCGTGTCTGTTCATTTAGTCTGCGGTGTTTTCGGAGGAGTTGTTCATGGGTGCATTACGCAGAATTTGCCGCCCTGTTACCACCGAATCGAATTCGGTGTCTTAGAGCCTATCCGAAAAGTAGCGCCGACATCCCCCCGTCCCCCGCTGG
>FWPU01000968.1_pt1 | contig 42362 bp, 28 predicted proteins | sample 2228361 | NCBI WGS metagenome assembly FWPU01 (sample SAMEA103939777, study PRJEB20133) | metagenome | reverse complement strand
GATTTACACGGCGCTGAAGGGGGTGCGGGGCCGCAAACCGGTGGATCTGGCGGCGCTGGAGGGGTTGCTGGTGCGCTTCAGCCAACTTGTAGTGGAGCAGCGCTGGATCAAGGAGATCGACATCAACCCGCTGCTGGCGTCGCCCGAGGGTTTGGTGGCGCTGGACGCGCGGGTGGTGCTTCACGAGGCGAGCATGACGGAGAGCGACCTGCCGAAGCTGGCCATCCGCCCGTATCCGGCGCAGTATATCTCTCAGTGGGTGATGAAGGACGGCACGCAGGTGACGATTCGGCCGATCCGTCCCGAAGACGAGCCGCGGATGGTGCGGTTCCACGAGTCGCTGTCGGAGCGCACGGTCTACTTCCGGTACCTGGAGATGCTGCAACTGACGCAGCGGATCGCGCACGAGCGGCTGACGAGGATCTGTTACATCGACTACGACCGCGAAATGGCGCTGGTGGCGGAGAGGAAGGATGCGACGACGGGCTTGAGCGAGATCATCGGGGTGGGGCGGCTGGAGCGGGTGGCAGGGACCGAGGAGGCGGAATTTGCGGTGGTGCTGAGCGACGCCGCCCAAGGCAAGGGGCTGGGCCGGAAGATGCTGGAACTGCTGATCGACGTGGCGGGGAAGGAGAAGATCAAGCGACTCCAGGCTGAAGTGCACCCGGAGAACACGGCGATGCTGAAGCTGTGCGAGAAGCTGGGGTTCCGGGTCGAGCTGGAGCCAGGCGACCCGACGGCGTCGGTGGAGCGGGAGGTGGGCTGATCTCAAGCATCCGGGCCGCGAAATTGGGGGGCGTCAGGCGTGCCGGTGCGTTTACCGCTCGGCCTGCAAGCGCTGGAGTTCGCGGTTGCGGTTGAGGTAATTGCGCTCGTAATAGAGCTGGTACTCGCCGGAGCGGACCCGGCGGACCCAGCCGGCATTGTCCTGATACCAGCGGATGGTGGCGGCCAAGCCGGTTTCGAAGTCGGTCTGGGGCTTCCAGCCGGTCTGGGAGAGGATCTTCCGGCTGGACAGAGCATATCGGCGGTCGTGGCCCGGGCGGTCGGCGACCTGCTGGATGAGACTATCGGGTTTTCCGGTGGCGCGTAACACCTTCCGGACCACCTCCAGATTCGGGAGCGAGCAATTCCCGCCGATGTTGTAGATCTCGCCCACGGCGCCTTTATCGAGCACGGCGAGCAGGGCGTGGCAGTGGTCGTCCACGTAAAGCCAGTCCCGGATCTGTAAGCCGTCGCCGTAGACGGGCAACGGCTTGTCCTCCAGGGCGTTGGCAATCATCAGCGGGATGAGCTTCTCGGGGAACTGGTACGGACCGTAGTTGTTCGAGGCGCGGGTGACGATGATGGGGCTGCGGTAAGTGACAAAGTAGGACAACGCCAGCAAATCGGCTCCGGCTTTTGTGGACGCATAGGGGCTGCTCGGCCGCAGGGGATAGGATTCGTCGGCCTCGGCCGGCGGGTCGATGCTTCCGTAAACCTCATCGGTGGAGACGTGGATGAAACAGGACACGCCCCGTCTCCTGGCGGCTTCCAGAAGGGTGAAGGTGCCGCGCAGGTTCGTCTCGAAGACAGGATCCGGGCTGAGAATGCTGCGGTCGACGTGGGATTCGGCGGCGAAGTGCACGACGGCGTCGGGCTTGTCTTCCGCGAAGAGGCGATCGAGGAGGGCGGCGTCGCAGATGTCGCCGCGAATGAAGCGGTGGCGGGGGTCGGCGGCGACCGGCTGGAGGTTTTCGAGGTTGCCGGCGTAGGTCAGCTTGTCGACGTTGATGATGCGGAGCTCCGGCCGGATTCGCAGCGACAGCCGAACGAAGGCGGAGCCGATGAAGCCGGCGCCGCCCGTGACAAGGAGCTTCATTTGTGCTGTATGTCCCAATCGTAGCCGATGCGGGGGTCGTCGTAGGGGATCCGGCCTTCGTCTTCCGGATCGTAGAAGCGGTCGGTGAGGTAGACGAGCATGGCGGGCCCGGTTCCGATGACTTTATAGCCGTGGGCGACGCCCGGGGGGATGAGGAGCTGCCAGGGGCGCAGGGAGCCGATATAGAACGTGTTCTTGCGGCCGTAGGTAGGGGCGTCGGGGCGGAGGTCGACGAGGGCGACCTGAAACATTCCCCAAACGGGGACCCAGCAGTCGGTCTGGCGCTGGTGGTAATGGAAGGCTTTGATGGCGCCGGGGTAGCTGACCGAAGCCGAAACCTGGGTGGAGTCGGGGGGGAAGTGCGTCACCAGCCCTTGCCGGAGGCGCGCCACCTCGAGGAAACAGCCGCGGTCGTCGGGGAAGATCGGAAACAAGAGCGTGCGGACGCCGGCAATGAGGCGATCCGAATCGGGCCGGAGAATGACGGCGCCCAGGCCAGCTTCGCAATCAGGAACGCGGATGGCGGCGCTCATCCTCTCAAGCACCCGCCGCGGGGACGGCGGCCTCTTTTTCCCGTTCGGCCCGGCGCTTCTCGGCGACGAGGTTCGTGGCGCGGCGCAAGGATTCAAAAGTGCCCGCATCGGTCCACCAGCCTTCCAGGAAGGCGAAGGTCATCGTGCCCTCTTGGATGTACGCGTTGTTGACATCGGTGATCTCGAGTTCGCCGCGCGCCGAGGGAACCAGGCGGCTGATCTTGTCGAAGACGGTCTCGTCATACATGTAAATGCCGGTCACAGCAGCGTTCGACTTCGGCTTGGCCGGTTTCTCCTCGATCTGGATGATGCGGTCACCGTCGATTTCGGCCACTCCGAAACGGTGGGCGTCCTCAACCTCCTTGAGGAGGATCTTGGCCCCGCGCGGCTGGCGGCGGAAGTCTTCGACGGCGCCGCGGATGCTGCCCTCGATGATGTTGTCGCCGAGCATGACGCAGAGCCGATCTCCATCGGCGAAGTGTTCGGCCAAGCTGAGGGCGTCGGCGATGCCCCCCTCGCCTTCCTGATAGGTGTAATCAAGGTGCTTGAGGCCGAACTCCTTGCCGTTGGCGAGCAGCCGGAGGAAGTCGCCGGCGTTTCGGCCGCCGGTGACGATGAGGATGTCGCGGATGCCTGCTTCGACCAGCGTCATGATGGGGTAGTAGATCATGGGCTTGTCGTAGATCGGCAGCAGGTGCTTATTGGTGATCTTGGTGAGCGGATAGAGACGGCTCCCGGTCCCGCCCGCGAGCACTACGCCTTTCATCGCGGTCTCCGTTTACACAAACCACATGATACACTACGCCCGAGATGGAGCTATACGACTGGAGCCAGGTGGCCAAAGAGCAGCTCAACCCGCTGATCTCGCGCCAAGTGATTCATGCTGAAAAGCTAACGGTGGCCCGGCTGTTTCTGAAGAGAAGCGCCGTGGTCCCCAAGCACCAGCACGAGAACGAGCAGGTCACGCTGCTGGAACAGGGGCGTCTGGCGTTCACCATCGACGGGGAGCAGCGCACTGTCGTGGCAGGACAAGTCCTGCGGATTCCCCCCAACGCCATCCACGAGGTGGAGGCACTGGAGGATAGTGTTGCGCTGGACCTGTTCTCTCCGCCCCGCGAGGACTGGATTCGGGGCGACGACGCCTATCTGCGGCGCTGATTCCTCCACCAGGAGACGGAGCGGCGCTCGACGCTGAGCAAGCCGGCGGGGCCATTTCCGACCGTCCAGAGTCGAACGGACCCCTCGGTGCGGTCGACTATTTCTGGCCGGAACCTGTGCCCGCTTTCCTTGTAGAAGACGACCAGCCGGGAATCGCTGCCCGCGTCTTCTCCGGCAGCCACGTCATCATCGCCGTCGCCGTCAAAGTCGCCCGTGGCGAGCCCGCGCAGGCGGCGGAGCCGGAGGCGGCCTTCGAGGCGCGTCTCGCGCCACAGGGCCGTAGGCTTGTCCGGACGTTGGAACCAGGCCAGGCGCGCCTGCACCATCTCACGCTGGCCGGCGACGAGCCAGCCGAGCTTGCCACCGTTCCGAGAGGCGACTGCGAGCCGGAGAAGAGAGGATTCCGGCGTTTCAAACCAAAGGTTGATGGCGAAGAGCCGCCAGGCGACACCTTCGCGGCCGGGATTGCGAAGCCAGTAGTTGCCGCATAGGATGTCCTGGAAGCCGTCCCTGTCCACGTCGGCCAAAGCCAGGCCCCCTTGCAGGGAGGGTGTGTAGATGGAGTAGATCTCCTGATACGGCCATTTGGCCTCTGGGTCAGCGGGGATCTGGTAGAAGCGGAGCTGCGTGTAGCGGTGGATAACGAGGATTCCCCGGCGGCCGTTGAGTGTGGCGGCCAGGCAGTCGGAGAACAGCGCCCCTTCATCGATCAGGTGGCGGCGCCAAGCCGGCGCTTCGAGCCACACCATCTGGCCAAGGGTATCCTCGGCGGCTTTTTCAAGCAGGATCAGGTCCGGCTGCCCGTCTCCATTCACGTCCTCCAGGCAGCCTCCTTCGCCGTAATGAGAGCCGGCCTCGAGCAGAACCTGTGCTCCGCTGCCGGGCACGGTCCAGCGCAGCAGGCGGTCGCCCCAGGTGTAGACTTCGGCGGCGCTATCGGACAGGCTGACGAGGGCGGCCCCGGTAATCCGCTCGGCTTCCGCGGCGGGATAGCGGACGCGCACGAACGGGCCAGCCTGGGCCGCGGCGGCGAAGCAGGCGAGGGCGGCGGTCGCAGCGAGTCCGGCAGCTTCTTTCATGGCTTCGTATTGTACCGGGTTGGTTGCCGGTGGCCGGTGCGACCGGCGGGTCCTACTGCGCGAGGCGGATCATCGCTGATAAGTGGTCAGCTCCTGTGAGGTTGTCGTCCGCCAGTCTTCCAGGGGCGGAGCGCCGGCCTTTCGGAAGAAAGAGTCGAGGTCGGCGCGGAGGCCGGCCAGTTGGGCGGCATAGGCCGGATCGTCAATCCGGTTGCGGGACTCGCCGGGATCCGCTTCCAGGTCGTAGAGCTCGGAGGGCCACTCCTTGGTACGCTGGACGAATTTCAGGTTCTCAGTCCGCACGGCGCGAACGTAGCAGTATTCGAAGTAGAGCCGGTTCGTCCACGAGGGTTTATCCCCGCGCAGGAACGGCGCGTAGCTCCGGCCGACGCGCTTGGGATCTTCGGGCGGCTCGACGCCCAGGTAGTCGAGGATCGTGGGCAGGAAGTCGTAGGAAGAGACCATCGGATCGAGCACTTGGCCCGGGGCGATGCGCCCCGGATGGTTCCAGATCAGCGGGACGCCGATAGATTCCTCGTACATGTTGAACGGCCACGTGCCGTTGCCTTTTCCCCAGACGCCGTGGTGGCCGGCATTCCAACCCTGGTCGGCGGTAAAGATGATCAGGGTATTGTCGCGGAGGCCGGTCTGCTCGAGGTGCCGGACGATGCGACCGACGTTGTAGTCGACACCGGTGATCAGCGCCGAATAGGCGTGCATGCTGTTTCGGTTGTTGTGGTGGGCGCGGAGGCCGCGGTTCTGCCACGGGTGCATGGGCTCGAGTGGGAAGCAGGCGAAGCGTGCATGATCGTACGGCCGGCGATAGATCTCGGGCTGGTAGTTGTAAGGTGTGTGAGGAGCGTAGAAGGGGACGTAGAGGAAGAAGGGGTCGCGCGCGGCCTGGCTGATGAATTCGATGGCGCCATCGGCAACCAGGTCGGTCTTGTAACCCTGCGTGTGCACTTCCCGGGTGTTCTTGACGAACACGGGATCCTGGTAGGTCCCTCCGCCGCCCGGTACGGTGTTCCACCAGTTGAAACCGGCCTGCGCACGCTCGTCGTGGCCCATGTGCCACTTCCCGCTCATGCCCAGCCGGTAGCCGTTCTGGGCCAGGGTTTCTGAAAAGGTCGGATGGCCTTCGAGCCAGCGGCGGGATTTCGGCCCGTAGCTGTCGACGGGCCTCAGCCAGTCTTGGACGGCGTGATGCGACGGAAGGCGGCCGGTCAGGTAGGTCATCCGGGACGGCGAGCAGACCGGGGTGCAGGCGAAGGCGCGGGTGAAGCGCGCGCCGCTCTCGGCGAGACGGTCGATGTTCGGCGTGTGCATTTCGCGGCAGCCGTAAGCGCCGAGCGCCCAAGCGCCATGATCATCGGTCATGAACATTACCACGTTCGGACGGCGGCTGGCGGCCCGAATGAAGGGGCCAACGGCGGCCGCTCCGAGCAGAGTTCGCCGCGTAATCGGTGGCATGATGGCTTAATTTTAGCCGAGGCGGCGATCCGGGTTGCGGCGCGGGGTAGAAACCTTGGCCGGGCGAGGTCAGGGACGGTAGCCGGGATTGGGGACCGGAAGTTGGGCGCTGGCGGAGCTGAGCCACGCGTTAAGCCGCTCGCGGAGCATGCGGGCCTTGTCGGGCAGGCGGGCCGAAAGGTCTTCGGCTTCGCCGAGGTCTTCGGCGAGGTGGTAGAGTTCGACGCGGCCGTCCTCGTAGTACTGGAGGAGTTTCCAGTCGCCGGCGCGCAGAGCGCTCACCGGCGTGGTGGTGGCGTAGTAGTGCGGGTAGTGAAAGAAAAGCGTGTCGCGGGCCAGCCGGGCGCTCGGATCCTTGAGCAGTGCCAGGAGGCTCACTCCGTCGACGTCCGCATTGTGCCGGGGGTCGCCGGGGAGTCCGGCGATTTCGAGCAGGGTCGGATACAAGTCGATGGAGCCGACCGGTTCCGTGCAGATGGAGCCGGGCTTGACTAAGCCGGGCCACCGAATGATCAGCGGGACGCGGATGCCTCCTTCGTAGAGAGAGCCTTTGCCGGAGCGCAGTGGGTGATTGTCGGTCACCTGCTCGCCCTGCCAGTTGTTGACGAAGCCGCCGTTGTCGGAGGTGAACACGATGATGGTGTCGTTGGCCAAGTCCGCCTCCTCGAGCTTCGCCAGGACGCGGCCGACATTTTCGTCCAGGCTGCGGACCATCGCCGCATAGACCGGATTCCTGTGCTGAAGGCCGGGGTGAACCTTGGTGCGGTAGCGCTGAACCAGTTCGGGCTTGCCCTCGATCGGCGTGTGGACCGTGTGGTACCAGAGGTTCAGAAAGAAGGGGCGGCGGCCGGCGCGTTCGATCACGCGGAGAGCCTCGTCGGTGAGCCTGTCGGTCAGATACTCGCCGTGTTGGCCCCAGGGCAGGCCGGGGATATAGCGGAATTCGCCTCCGAAGTACCGGTTGCCGCGGTAGGGGTAGAAGAACGTCTGTGGCGCGCCCCACTGCGTGCCGCCGACGTTGATGTCGAAGCCCTGCGTTTCCGGGTAATGGCCGGCGTCGCCGAGGTGCCACTTGCCGATGTGGGCGGTCAGATAGCCGGCTTGTTGGAGGACCTCGGCGAGGGTGACTTCGGAGTGGGGCAGGTCGCTGGCGGCTTGCGGCGGGGCCAGCGGCGTGTTCCCCGGTGGGCGGAGGGCGCCTTCGCGCCAGATAGTCATGCGCAGGCGAGCGGGATACTTGCCGGTCATGAGGGAGGCGCGCGTTGGGGAGCACACCGGCGCAGCGGCATAAGCGTCGGTGAAGCGGAGGCCTTGTGCGGCCAAGCGGTCGAGGTTGGGCGTTTCGTGCAAGTCCGAGCCGTAGATGGCCAGATCGGCCCAGCCCAGGTCATCGGCCAGAATAAAGACGAAGTTGGGCGGGCGCTGTGGCTGGGCCCCGGAGGAAGGGGCGGCTCCAGCGGGCAAAAGGGCGCAAAGGACGGCCAGCAGTCGCATGGCCACCTTTTATCATGAACCGCAGCGCCTCAGCCCGAGGGGATATGTTAGAAGCGAAAAGGCAGCCATGCAGGAACGGAAATCGAAGATCGCGGTCTATTTGGCCATTGTGACCGGCCTTTGCGGGGCAGCGAGGGCCCAGCAAAACAATCAGATTTTCCGGCCGAAGGAGATCGGCGATGTGCTCGTCAACCCCGGCATGGGGATTCAGACGTTTCAGCGGTTTAACGGCAACTCCATCAATCCGGGCACGAGGTGGTCCGAAGTCGGACCGGAGAGGCGGCTGGAGCAGGCGGATCCCAAGCCCGACTTTCCGTTGTCTTCGGTAGCTTACTGCCGCTGGTTCTGGCATCAACTCGAGCCGGCGCCGGGGAAGTACCGCTGGGAGATCCTCGATCTGGCGATCGAGCAGGCGCGCGAGCAGGGACAGAGGCTGGCTGTGCGGTTGATGCCGTATGACCAGAGGAACCCGCTGCCGGAGTGGTACCGGAACTCCGGCGCGCGCCGGGCGAACAAACCCGAGGACAAGGACGGCGAGATCTGGTCGCCGGACGCCGCCGATCCGCTGTACATGAAGCACTGGGGCGGCTTGGTGAAGGAATTCGCAGCGCGCTACGACGGCCATCCGGATTTAGACACGGTAGACATTTCAACGGTGGGTTATTGGGGCGAGGGCTGGGGGCCGTATCTGCCTGACTGGCCGGTGCAGCGGGCGCTGATTGACCTTTACCTGGAGGGCTTCCGGCGGACGCCGTTGCTGATGAACTTCGACGCACTGGAGGCGCTGAGATACGGCACCAGCAAAGGGGCCGGCTGGCGGCTGGATTGTTGGGGCGACATGAAAGCGCGCTACTGGGAGAGCTGGGGCAGGAGGTGGTCCCACATGCTCGACTTCTATCCGCTGCAACTCGTGCGGGCCGAAGTGCAAGAGGTTTGGCGGCGCAGCCCGGTGTCGCTGGAGACCTGCGGAACGCCGCTGTTTTGGAGGGAGCAGGAGTACGACATAGACTATATCCTCGAGCAGGCGCTGCGCTGGCATGCGAGCACGATCAACATCAAGTCCACGGCCATTCCGGAGGAGTGGAAAGGCCGGTTCGAAGAGTTCCAGAAGAAGATCGGCTACCGCTTCATCCTGCGGCGGCTTGAACTGCCGCGGACGGTGAAGGCCGGGCAGATGGTTCCGGTGAGCATGTGGTGGCTCAATAAGGGCGTGGCCCCGGTATATAGGGAATACCGGCTCGCGCTGGAGTTAAGGGGAGCGGGGGGAACGGCGGTGATACGGACGCGGGCGGATGTGCGCAAATGGCTGCCGGGCGATGCGCTCTGCGAGGAGACGGTCTATGTCCCGCATACGCTGAAGCCGGGAAGCTACCGCTTGCGGGTGGCGATGCTCGATCCGGAGTCGGGAGAGCCGGCCATCCGGCTGGCGATTGAAGGCCGGCAGCCGGATGGCTGGTATGATGTGGGGGAGGTCAGCGTGGAGTAGCGAGGTTGGCTCCGTCGGCAGGCTATGAGCAGTCCGAGCTCGCCTGCTCCACGTGAATGGCCGGGAGAGGGGCGATGGCTCGGCAAATCTTCGCTACTGTCGGGCGGTAGGCCTCGAACAGGTCCGCCGATGTGAAGGCCGTTCAAGAATTGCTGAACAAAGCCGGTGCAGGTCCGCCGCTGAAAGTCGACGGCCTGTGCGGGCCGAAAACGATCAGCGCCATTGTGGCATTCCAAACTCGCCGCTTTGGCGTGGCGGACGGCCGGGTGGACCCAGGCAAGCGGACAATCCCAAAGCTCAACGAATATGACCGGCCGGGCGCGGCGCCGCCGGCGCTGCCCACGCCGCCAGTGGGTCTGTCGGCGTTGCGGAAACGGATCATCGAGATCGCCAGACAGCAGGCGACCCCCCGCCGGGGAAGGTGAGCGACCTGGTCACCAAGGTCGATCCCGTGACCAACAGGGTCGTGCGCGCCGGTTGGGAGCAGCTCAAGGAGTACTTCGACGTGGCCGTGAGCGGCTGGAGCCCGCAACACTGGAAGGATCCGAAGGTTCTCGCCGGCGTTCAAATCCCGGGGCGGCGCATTCCGCAGCCCGGGACACCAGGGATCAGTTGGTGCGCCATCTTCGCGACGTGGGTGCTGATCAAAGCCGGGATGAACGTGAGATGGACGCTCGGGAAAGGCATTAACCTTCCCATCAAGGCGGACAGCGGCTACGGGTCCGGCGACGTGGTGGTGATGAAGGGCGCGAGGGTGCATCACTTCATTCCGATCACCGATACCGACCCGATGCAGACGGTAAACGGCAATTCGGACAACCAGAGCATTCTCATCAAACCCATCCCCAAGAGCAAAGTCGCCTACTACTATCGGGTGGATTGAGCGCGGGCGGCGGCTTGCGGCCGGCCAACCAGTCGCTTCAGGGTCTCCTCGACGAGGGCGGGCTGGAAGCCATTAGGGCAACTCGACTTTCCCTGTTGCACAACCCACTCGAAGACATTCTGCGGCGGTTCCGATCGGCGTGTCGCGATTGCCTCTGGCCGCGCCGACATTGATCGGGCAGTGGCGGGTGAAGAAGTAGTGATCGCGCGGGCCGGAAAACCCGTGGCTCGGCTGGTGTGGAACAGGCCAGCGGCAAGAAGCTGATGGGCGCTGCCAAAGGCAAGATTTGGATCTGTGACGATTTTGAGACTCTGCTGCCGGAGTTCGAGCAGGGCCGCTAAGGTTCTTTTCGGACAGGAATGGACTGCTGCGGGCGGCCGTTTATCCCCCGACCCGTCCCTCAAGGCACGGAGGGAACTCGCGGAGTCAAACTACCGAAGCGAAGATTGCCCGGTAGGCGGTCAACGTTATCTGGTAGTCCCTGGGGGCCGGAAGGTCCACGGCAGATATACTGGATACGCTTACGCTTATGTTGACCCGCCGTGAAGTCCTAAAGACCACCGTCGCGATGACGCCGGCCGCGGGGGCGGCGGGCGTGGCGGTTCAGGAGCCATGGTTCGACAAGCCGATGCGCTGGGGCCAGCTTGTGCTGGCAGAAGACGATCCGGGCAACGGCCGCTATGACCCGAAATTCTGGATCGATTTTTTCCGGCGCACGCATTGTGAGGCGGTGAACATCAGCGCCGGCGGATGCGTTTGCTACTACCCGACCAAGATTCCGTTTCACCACAGGAGCCGGTGGATGAAGGAAGGGCAGGACCCGTTCGGCGAGCTGTTCGAGGCCTGCAAGAAGCTGGGGATGGTGGTGGTGGCGCGGACAGACCCGCATTCGGTGCTGCCGGAGGCGGCCAACGCCCACCCCGAGTGGCTGCACATCAACGCTGACGGCCGGCCTTGGCCCCACTGGGCGACGCCCGGCCGGTGGGTCACCTGCGCGCTAGGGCCTTACAACTTCGAATTCATGACGGAGGTCCACCGCGAGATCGTCACGCTGTACAAGGTGGACGGGATCTTCTCGAACCGCTGGGCGGGGCACGGGATGTGCTACTGCGAGCATTGCCGGAGGAGCTTCTACGACGCCCACAAGAAGGAACTGCCGCGGAGCAACGACCCCCAGGATCCGGCGCGCCGCGCCTACATCCTTTGGCGGCAGCAGCGGCTATTCGAGCTGTGGCGGCTGTGGGACAAGGTGATTCGGGACATTCACCCCGGAGCCCGGTTCATCGCCAACGCGGGCGGCGGGGCGCTCAGCAGCCTGGACATGAAGACGATCGGCGAGCTGTCCGACACGCTGTTCGCCGACCGCCAGGCACGGCGCGGCCTGACGCCGCCGTGGGCGGCTGGCAAGAACGCCAAGGAATACCGCGCCACGCTCGGCCGCAAGGCGGTAGCCGGCATCACCAGCGTCGGCGTCGAGGAGCGCTACCGGTGGAAGGACTCGGTGCAGAGCGGCGACGAGATCCGCCTGTGGATGGCGGACGGGGTGGCCAACGGCATGCGGCCGTGGGTCACCAAGTTCTGCGGCACGCTCCACGACCGCCGCTGGCTCAAGCCGGTCGAGGAATTCTACCAGTGGCACTACGAGGCGCAGAAATATCTCCGCAACGAGGAGCCGGTGGCTCGGGTGGGGATGGTCTACTCGCAGCAGTCGGCGTGGTTCTACGGCGGGGCGGAGGCGCACTCGAAGATCGAGGACCACACGCTGGGCTTCTACCACGCGCTAGTGGAAGCGCGCATCCCGTTCGAGATGGTCCACGACGGCCTGCTCGGCAGCGACCACATCGGGCGCTTCAAGACGCTGATCCTGCCCAACATCGCTGCCCTCTCGGCCGCTCAGTGCCGGCAGCTTCGCGATTTCGTGCGGCGCGGCGGCAGCCTCGTGGCCACGTTCGAGACGTCCCTGTACGACGAGTGGGGCAGGCGCCGCGAGGATTTCGGGCTGGCGGACCTGTTTGGCGTGCGGTTCACCGGACGCATAGCACGTCGCATGCAGAACTCCTACCTCACCGTCCGGAGGGACACGTCGGGCAGGGCCCACCCGCTTCTGCGAGGGTTGGAAGAGGCTGAACGGATCATCAACGGGGCGCAGCGGGTGGATGTGGAAGCGACCGAGCCGATGCCCGACCCGCCGCTGACGCTCGTGCCCTCCTACCCGGATCTGCCGATGGAAGAGGTCTACCCGCGCCAGCTGACCACCGACATCCCAGAGGTCTATCTGCGGGAGCGCGGAATGGGACGCGTGGTGTACTTTCCGTGGGACATTGACCGGACATTCTGGGAAGTGCTCTGTGTGGACCACGGCAAGCTGCTGGCCAACGCAGTGGATTGGGTGACCAACGAGCCGCGGCCGGTCGACGTGGTGGGTCCCGGCATGCTGGATGTGACCGTCTGGCGGCAGCGGGACTCGATGACGGTGCACCTTGTGAATCTCACAAACCCAATGATGATGAAGGGACCGTATCGGGAAGTGATCCCGCTGGCCGGCCAGAAGGTGACGGTTCGGTTGCCGCAGGGAGCGAAGGCGAAACACGTGCAGTTGCTCGTGAGCAAGCAGACGCCTAAGTTTTCCGAATCCGGCGGCGCCGTGTCGCTGGCTCTCCCTCCAATCGGCATCCATGAAGTAGTGGCCATCGATCTGTAAAATGATACGGGGACCAAAACGGGGTGGCGCCCGTTCCCCGCGGGAGACAGTGTGATGAAACGATCGAAACTTATCCGGGCGGCCTTCGGGGCGTCCTTCGTTCTTCTGCTGGTGCTGGCCCTTACCGGGCAGGGGGAGGACGTGATCGCCGTCGAGATCGGCAAGCACAACACGGACTTGCTGCCAAAGGGCAAGGAGGCCGATGGGATCATCGGCGATTTCGTTCTCCGCAATGGCAGGATCCACGCGCTCGTCTCGGGCAATCTTCCCGGGCGGAGGGCCAACATGAGCACCGAATACCGCTTTCCGACGCCGGGATGTTTGTACGACCTGGACCGGGTGGGAGCGGACAACGACCAGCTCACGGCGTTCCGGCCCGGGGACCAGGGCGGCGAACTCTCCTGGGTGCGGGTGGTGTCGGACGGCAAGGACGGCTCGGCCCGGGTCGAGGCTGTTCGGACCGCCGCCAAGGGCAACGGGCTGTACGTGCGGCACGAGTACCGGCTGGACCGCGGCTGGGAGCACCTTCTGGTGACCTCAACGTGGCGCAACGAATCCCGGGAGCCGGCGCGGATCAAGCCGGCGCCGGTATGGAAGGGCTTCTCGAAAGAGTGGACCGTGGACGGCGTTCGCGTGGCCGACGCAATCGATCCCTTCGACAAGCGGGCTTACGCATGGGGGGCCGCCGGCACGGCCATCGAAGAGGGGGAGATTGAGCTCGCCCCAGGCCAGGAGCGGACGTACGCCATCGCCATCGCGCCGGCCGATTCTCCGGCGGCCGCCTGGGGCCTGATCGCCAAGCGGAGCCGGCCCGCGGGGACGGTCTCCGGTGAAGTCAAGGACAGCGCGGGGCAGGCGGCCGTTCACGCGGCGATTCGTTTTACAGTGGGTGGCGAGTTCCTGCCGGCCTACCCGGATGGAGGTGGGCGTTTCGAGTTCGCCCTGCCCGCGGGAAGCTACAGCGTGCGGCTGGAAGACATCGGGCGGGACCCGGTCGAGCGGAGCGTGGCCGTAACCGCCGGCAAGACCACGCGACTGGACTTCGCACCGGAGCCCGCGTCGTCTGTCCGCTTCGTGGTGAACGACGAGCAGGGCAGGCCATCGCCTTGCAAGGTCCAGTTCATCGGCATCGACGGGACGCCGACGCCGAATTTCGGCACCGAATACAGGGCCCATGGAAACGACCACCAGTACCAGTCGCACGACGGCCGCTTCACCCAGCAGGCGCCTCCGGGCAAGTACCTGGTGCGCATCACCCGCGGTCCCGAGCACGATCTCGTCGAGCGGGAAATCGAAGTGGTCAAAGGCCAGACGGTGGAGGTCACGGCGACGCTCAAGCGGACGGTGAACACGGCGGGCTGGGTCGCCACGGACTTCCACGCGCATTCGACACCCAGCGGCGACAACTACTGCAAGACCGACGATCGGATGATTAATTTCGCCGCCGAGCATCTGGAATTCATTCCGACGACCGAGCACAACCGCTTCTACAACTGGGAACCACATATCAAGAAGCTCGGCCTGGAACGGCATCTGAAGACCATCGTGGGCATCGAGCTCACCGGACCGGGGCAGCACTTCAATTCGTTCCCGTTGCAGGTAGTGCCGTTTGCTCAGGATGGAGGGGCGCCGAAGTGGGTTTATGACCCGCGGATCAACGCGATTGTATTGCGTGAGCTGTTCGAAGGCGGGCCGGAGCGCTGGGTGCAGGCCAACCATCCGACGGTTGGATTCGTGTTCAACGACCGCAACCAGGACGGCATCGCCGACGGGGGCTTCACAGCGTTCGAGAAGCTGATTGACGCCGCCGAGGTGTGGAGCACGGAGATTCTGAATCCGAATCCGTACTACGAGCGGGTCCGCGGCGGCCGGAGGGAGCGGTTGGAAAACCGGACCTTCGGCTGGCTCCAGATGCTGAACCAGGGCCGGCACGTCTGGTGCGTCGCGGTGAGCGACTCTCACCGCATCTTCGGCAACGGCGCCGGCGGCTGGCGGACGTATGTGCCCAGTTCCACCGACGAGCCGGCGGCGATCGATTACAAAGAGATCATTCGCAACGCCAAGGCGGGCCGGATGATGATCACCAACGGGCCGTTCTTGGAGGTGACGACGGCCGACGGGTTGCCGATCGGCTCCAGCGTCATCTCGGCGGGCTCGATTGAGTTGAAGGTGAGGGTGCAGACCGCCAACTGGATGGATATCGACCGTGTCCAGATCCTGGTGAATGGCCGTCAGCGCCCGCAAGACAACTACACGCGCAAATCCCATCCGCGGATGTTCCGCAACGGCGTGGTGAAGTTCGATGAGACGCTGACGGTAAAGCTCCAGGAAGACGCTCACGTGATCGTGGTGGCCATCGGCGAAAACATGACGCTGGAAAAAGGCTGGGGGCGAAGCTGGGAATCCGGTATGCGCCCGCTCGCTTATACGAACCCGATATACGTGGATCTGGACGGCAAGGGCTTCCAAGCCAACGGCGACACGCTGGACCACCCGCTGCTGGTGGCCAAGCGCTGAACGGGCTGAGGCATGCGGGGGGTCATCCTGCTCGCCTGCATGGCTGTCGGCGCCGGACCGAGCCTGGCCGGCGCACGGGCGGCATCCGAGTACTTGTCGCTAACATCTAACGGGGCTTGGTGCTGGTTCGGGGACCCGCGCGCGGTACTCCACGACGGCAGGATCTACGCCGGTTGGGTGGACAAGGAAGGCAGCATTTGGATTGCGGTGCTGGATCTGTCGACGCGCGAGCTCCGCCGCACGCGGCTGCATGAACGGCTGGAGACCGATGACCACAATAATCCTTCGGTGCTGGTGCGGCCCGACGGGCGCATCCTGGTCGCTTGGTCGCGCCACGCGCGGGATGACATGTACCTCGCCGTGTCGCGGCGGCCGGCCGATATCTCCGAGTTTGAGGAACCGAGACGGCTGTTGCTGAACAGCCGGGAGGCCAACGCGCACTGCTACTCCGGAGGGCGGGACTCCTACACCTATCCCAGCCTGTTCTATCTGGAGCAGGAGAAGACGATTTATCTGGCCTGGCGGGGCTTGGACTTCAAGCCCAATCTGTCATGGTCGCGCGACGGCGGCGCCACCTGGGCGCCGGGCCGGATCTACATCTTTCCTCAGAAGACTTACCTGAACCAGCGGCCATACGTGAAAATCGCATCGAACGGAAAGGACCGACTGCACTTTGCCTTCACCGACGGGCACCCGCGCAACGAGCCTGAAAACAGCATCTATTACGCGTATCTTGAAGCGGGACAGTTCCACCGCGCGGGCGGCGCCGCGTTTCATTCTCTCCAGCAGGCGCCGTTCGACGTCCGAGCGGCAGATGTGGTCTATGATGCCCGCCAAACGAAGGTGAAGGCATGGATCTGGGACGTGGCCGAGGATGCCCGGGGCCGTCCCGTGATCGTTTATGTCCGGTTTCCGAGCGACACCGACCACCGCTACCACTACGCGCGGTGGGATGGCAGCCGCTGGCGCGATTACGAAATCGCCCAAGGCGGGGGCTGGTTTCCCCAAACTCCGGCCGGCGAGACGGAGCGCGAGCCGAATTACTCCGGGGGCCTCGTTCTGGACCATGAAAACCCGGACACCGTGTATCTGTCGATGCCGGTGGACGGCGTGCGCGAGATTCAGAAGTGGACCACCGGCGATCTGGGCCGAACATGGCGCAAGGAGCCGATTACGGCCGGGTCCAAGCGCCACAATGTTCGTCCTTTCGCCATCCGGAACGCGCCTCCTGGGGGCCCGCAAGTGTTGTGGATGACTCTGAACTCGTACCGGCACTATACTGCCTACGATTCCGAGATCAAGATCGATCTGCCGTCGCGATAAGCCGAAAGCAGGTACAATGGTGGAGAAACCCCGATGAGATCCCTGCGTGGATGGATTGCTACCCTCACGCTCGCGGGTCTGGGGCTGGCGCTTCTGGCTGGGGCCGATTCTAACGCAGCGATTCGGGAAAGGTTGGCGCGGCACCGGAACCTGGGCAAGGCGTACTACGAGAACCCCACCACGAAGAAAGAGGCGGTTGCAGAGCTGAAAAAGGCGCTCGAGATGGCGCCGGACTCGCCGCGCGACCGATTGAATTACGGCCTGGCGCTGCTGCGGGCCGGGATGACGGCGGAGGGGATGGCGGAGCTGCACAAGGTCCAGAAACAAGATCCCTCAATTCCGCACACTTGGTTCAACCTGGGGATCGAGTACAAGAAACTGGGTGAATTCGAGCGGGCCACCGAACAATTGGAGCAGATGGCGAAGCTGGTTCCGGACGAGCCGGTGACACACTACAACCTTGGGGTGCTGTACAAGCGGGCGGGGCGGACTGAAGACGCAATCAAGAAGTTCCAGATCGCGGCGCAACTGGATCCGAGCCTGGCAGCGCCGCGGTTCCAGCTTTTCAACTCCTACCGGCAGGCGGGCGAGAAGGAGAAGGCGGAGAAGGAGCTGGAGATCTTCAAGAAGCTGAAAGAACAGCAGAGGGGCGCCGTGGTTGCCGAGGATATGAACTGGAGCTTCTACTCGGAGCTGTACGAGGTGGTCGAATCGGCTCCGGTGGAGGCTGCTCCGGGGGCGCCGAAGTTCGAGAGGTTGATGCTGGCGGGGAAGGTCGATCCGAAGAGCGCGGGGCTGCTGACCTTGGATGCGGATGGCAGCGGGCGGCCCAACCTGTTGGCGTGGTCGGCCGCAGGCATGCGGCTGTACCTGGACGCCGAGAAGGCGGTGGACGGCGGGGCGCTGGCGGAACTGCGGGGAGTCACGTCGGTCGCAGCGGGGGATTTCGACAATGACGGACTGCCAGACCTGTGCGTGACGACGGAGAGCGGGCCGGTGCTGCTGCGCAACGCCGGGGGCAGGTTCGAGCGGCACGATGTGAAGCTGCCGGGCGGCCGCTTCGAGACTGCCGTCTGGCTGGACTACGATCACGACAGTGACGTGGATCTGTTCCTGTTAGGAGCGAAGAAGGCGTTGCTGCGGAACCAGGGCACCGCAGGCCTTCAAGACCGGACGGCCGACTTTCCGTTCGTCTCGGGGCAGGTGATCGACGCCGTTGTGCTGCGGCTGGTGCCGGACACCAAGGCGATGGATCTTCTGGTTGCTTATGCCGACGGCACGGGAACGCTATACCGGGACCGGCTGGCGGGCAAGTATGACGCCCAACCGGTTTATGCGCTGCCGGCGGGGGCGCGCGGCCTGACGGCCGCGGATGTGAACAACGACAGTTGGATCGACGTCGTCTACGCCGCCGGCGCGAAGACCGGTCTGTTGCTCAATAAGGACGGCAGGCTCGAGACGGCGAAGCTCGCGGCGGAAGGTTATCCCGTATTGGCGGATCTTGGCAACCGGGGCTGGCTGGATCTTGTGGCCGGGGAGTTTGTGCACTGGAATCAGGGCGGCGGCCAGTTCAGCGGGGGGATCCGCGCCGAGGGGCTGCTCCGGGGGGTTTGCGGAGTTGCGGCGGATTTCGATTCGGACGGGCGCGCCGACGTGATGCTGGCAGCCGCCGACGGTTCGATTCATCTGCTGAAGAACCGGACCGACGCCGGCCACGCATGGGTGCGGGTGGCGCTGCACGGGCGCAAGGCGCCGAAGCTGGCGCCGGGCGCCGAAGTTGAGGTGAAAGCGGGCACGCGATACCAGAAAAAGATTTACGGCGGCTATCCGGTGCTGTTTGGGCTGGGGGCGGAGAAGCAGGTCGACACAATCCGGATCACCTGGCCGAACGGCCTGATTCAGAACGAATTGCAGCAGGCAGCCAACCAGGCCCACAAGTTCGAGGAAGCCGAGCGGCTGTCGGGATCGTGCCCGATGGTGTGGGCCTGGAACGGGCGCGAGTTCCAGTTCATCACCGACGTGCTGGGGGTGGCGCCGCTAGGGGCGAGCGCGGGTGACGGGACTTATTTCCCGACAGACCACGACGAGTACATCCAAATTCCAGGCGAAGCGCTGGCTGAGGAGGAGGGCAGCTACGAGATCCGAATCACCGAGGAGCTGAGCGAGGTCGCCTACCTGGACCAAGTCGAGCTGATTGCGGTGGACCATCCGGCCGAGACGGACATTTTCATCAACGACAAGTTCAAGGGGCCGCCGTTCCCGGAGTTCCGGCTGTTCGGCGCATCCCGGCGGCTGCACCCGGTGGCCGCGCGCGATGGCAACGGACGCGATGTGCGAAAGCTGCTGTTGGCACGTGATCGCCGGTATCCGGACCGGTTCCCGCGATCGCGTCTGGGAGTGGCGGAGTTGCATTTGCTGGAGCTTGATTTTGGACCCTCCGCTGCGCCCCGCAACAACGCGGTGCTGGTGTTGAGTGGCTGGGTGGACTGGGCCGACGGCAGTACGTTTTTGGCGCGATCTCAGGAAAAGGACGGCGGATTAGTCATGCCGTACTTGCAGGTCAAGGACGAGCACGGGGAGTGGCGGACGGCGATCGAAGACATGGGCATCCCGGCGGGCAAGCCCAAGACGATCGTCGTGGATCTGAACGGCAAGTTTCTGTCCAATCGGCGGGAGGTGAGGATCGTCACCAACCTCTGCGTCTTCTGGGACGAGATCTTCCTGGCTGAAGACGCGACCGAGCCGCCGGCGAAGCTGACGGTGTTGCCGAGAGCGGAGGCTGATCTGCGGTTCCGCGGGTTTTCCAAGGTGCGGATTCACCCGGAGCGGCGCCAGCCGGAGATGTTCTTTTACGCCAATGCCCAGCCGGCCTCGATGTGGAATCCGACGCCAGGCTACTACACTCGGTACGGCGATGTGACGGAGCTACTGGAGAGGATCGACGACCGCTTTGTGATTATGGGGTCGGGAGACGAGGTGAGGCTGCGGTTTGACGCGCGGGGATTGCCGGGGCTGCCGAAGGGCTGGCGGCGCGACTTCTTGTTAAAGGTCGACGGCTGGGCGAAGGACCGCGACCCGAACACCGCCTTTTCACAGACGGTTGAACCATTGCCGTTCCACGGCATGAGCCGCTATCCGTACCCGGCCACGGAATCGTATCCGGACGATGCGGTGCACCGAGAGTATTTGGAAGAGTATGTGACGCGGCCGGCGCTGCGGTTGCTGCGGCCGCTGGCGGCGGCCGGCCGAAAGTAAGCGGGGTTTGGGTCGATGACACGGCGCTGGGCAGCCGGGCTGTTTCTCGTTTTGTTGGCGAACACGGCGTATGTCGCGTCGGTAGCCTCGCCGACGATCTTTTACATGGTTAACGTGCTGCTGCACGTGGTGCTGGGCCTGGCGGCGGCCGTGGCGTTCGTGCTGCTGCTGCGCCGGGAGCCGGAGTTGCGGCGCCCGCTGCGCCTGGCGGCGATCCTGCTGCTGGTCTGCGGGGCCCTGGGGCTGTGGCTGACGGTGGCGGGGGCCGTGCGGGCCAACCGGTGGGCGCTGTGGGCGCACATCGGACTGGGCGTGGCGGGAACGGTGGCGCTCCTGTTCCGCTACCGGCACCGAGCGCCGAGAGTGGTGTTCGGCGTAGGCGTCATTGTGCCCCTGGCGGCCTTTCTGGTCGACGGGCTGCCGGGGCCGGAAACGCACATCCGAAATCCGGCGGTCACGCCGCTGTCGATGGAGGAGGAGGGCGCCGGACCGCAGTCGCCGTTTTGGCCCTCTTCGGCGAAGACGGCTTCCGGCGGCTTCATTCCAGAGGACTTCTTCCTGAGTTCGGAGAAATGCGCCGAGTGTCACCAGGAGATCTTCGAACAGTGGAAAAGCTCAGCCCATCATTTCGCCTCCTTCAACAACCAGTTCTACCGGAAGTCGATCGAGCACATGCAGGAGATTTCCGGCACGCAGAGCAGCCGCTGGTGCGCCGGGTGTCACGACCACGCGGTGCTGTTCAGCGGCAGGTGGGACACGCCCATCGCCCGGCAGATCGACACGCCGGCGGCACAGGCTGGTCTCGGCTGCGTCTCATGTCACTCGATTGTGCATGTGGAAGGCACGATGGGCAATGGGGGATTCACAATCGAGTACCCGAGGCTACATGAGCTCGCATCAAGCGAGAATCCGGCGTTGTCCCGGCTGAACAGTTTTCTTACCTTTCTCGATCCGGAGCCGCACCGGCGGGTTTTCCTCAAGCCGTTCATGAAAGGCTCGTCGGAATTCTGCGCGGCCTGCCATAAGGTGCACCTCGATGCGCCGGTGAACAATTACCGGTGGCTGCGCGGATTCAACGAGTATGATAACTGGCAGGCGAGCGGGGTCTCGGGGCAAGGCGCGCGTTCCTTCTACTATCCGCCAGAGCCGCTGGTCTGCGCCGATTGCCACATGCCGTTGACGCCGTCGCGGGACCCGGCGGCGCGCAACGGCATGGTGCACTCGCACCGGTTCCCGGGGGCCAACACTGCCCTGCCGTACGTCAATCGCGACCAGGAACAACTGAAAGAGACGGAGACGTTTCTGAAGTCAGGGTTTGTGACGGTCGATATTTTCGCTGCCTCACCCGTCGAGGAAGGCGCTGCGCTGCCCATGCTGCGGCGGAGCGGAGAAGGGCCTCAGTTGATGTCCACGTTCGCCGTGGGCGAGGAAGCCGTGCAGGTACAGGAGGTCATGATCCGCGAGGTCGGGGCGGTGGCGGCGCCGCTGGACAAAGCAGAAACCGTATTGCGGCGCGGTTCGACCGTCCGGGTGGATGTCGTGGTGCGGACGCGCAACATCGGGCACTTTTTCCCGGGCGGCACCGTCGACGCCTTCGAAGTGTGGCTGGAGGTGCAGGCCAAGGACGCCGCCGGACGAATCATCTTCTGGAGCGGGATGGTTGAGGATGGGGGCAGAGGTCCGGTGGAGAAAGGGGCGCACTTTTACCGTTCCTATATGCTGGACGGCGCCGGAAACCCTGTCAACAAGCGAAACGCGTGGCAGACGCGGAGCCTGCTGTACGTGAGGCTGATCCCGCCCGGCGCTGCCGACGTGGCGCATTACCGCATTCACATTCCGGAGCACGCGCGGAGCCCGATCACGCTGACGGCGAAGCTGAACCACCGGAAGTTCAGCCACTACTATACGCAGTACGCGTACGCCGGCAAGCCGGTGGAAGGGCCGAACGGCAAAATGGTCAGCCTCCATCACGACAGTCGCGAGTACTCATTCGATCCGGCGAACATCCCGGCGAATGTGTCGGGCAAGATTCGGGGTGAGATTCCGACTCTGCCGATCGTGACGCTGGCCGAGGCGAACGTGACCTTGCCGGTGGGTGACCGGGACACCGAGACTGTCTGGCGACCGGTAGTGCAAGAAGAGGATTGGGAACGCTGGAACGACTGGGGCATCGGGATGCTGCTGCAAGGCGATCTCAAAGGGGCGGAATACGCCTTCCGGAAGGTGACTGAGGCGGCGCCGGATTATGCGGACGGTTGGCTGAACGTGGCCCGGGCGCTGATACAGGAGGGCGAGACCGAAGCGGCCAAGCCATACGTGGCCAAGGTGCTCGAGCTCAACCCGAAGCTGGGGCGGGTCCATTTCTTCCGGGCGATGATTCAGAAGGCCGATGGCGATTACGACGGGGCGCTGAAATCGCTGCGGCGTGCCGAGGCGCTGTACCCCAGAGACCGGGTCGTGCTGAACCAGATCGGGCGGGTGCTGTTCCTGAAGCGGGATTACTCTGGGGCGGTGGAGGCGCTGCGGAAGGTGCTGGCGGTGGATCCGGAGGACTTGCAGGCGCACTACACGCTGATGCTGGCCTGTCGCGGACTCGGCGACACGGCCTGCGCCGAGAGGGAGCGGAAGCTGTTCTTGCGGTTCAAGGCGGACGAGTCCGCGCAAACCCTCACGGCGCGCCGGCGGCAACTGAGCCCGGAGGACAACAACGAGCGGCAGGCGGTGCACGATCACGTGAGCGTACCGCTGGACGCCGTGACCGGGGGGATGTGAAGAAGCTGGCGACAGGGGCGATGGGGGTGATGCTTTGGGCGATGCCCGCCCCGCCGCAGGAGGTGCAATTCACAGACGTCGCCGCACCGGCAGGCATCCGTTTCCGGCATAATCCCGGCAAGACAGGCCGAAAATGGCTGCCGGAGACGATGGGATCAGGCTGCGCCTTCTTCGACGCCGATAACGACGGCTGGCTGGATATCCTGCTGATCAACGGCAAGGACTGGAAGCCACGGGGCCGGAATTCGCTCCCGGGGTTTTACCGGAACAACAAAGACGGCACATTCACGGATATCACCGCCCGGAGCGGTCTGGACATCGAAGGCTACGGCATGGGCGTGACGGTGGCCGACTACGACAACGACGGCCGTGAAGACGTCTACATCACTTACCTTGGCGGAGACCGCCTGTTTCACAACGAAGGTGGAGGGAGATTCCGGGATGTCACGGCCCGCTCGGGCTTAGACAACAAAGGGTTTTCTTCAAGTGCGGCGTGGCTGGATTACGACAAGGACGGGCGGGCGGACTTGTTCGTAGCCAACTATGTCCAGTGGAGCCCGGAGGCAGACCTCTGGTGCTCACTGGACGGCGCGACGAAGTCGTACTGCACGCCCGAGTCTTACAAGGGAGCGGCGTCGAAGCTCTATCGCAATCTCGGCGGGGGCCGATTCCAGGACGTGAGCGCCCGGGCAGGCATCGCGGATCCGACCAGCAAGTCACTGGGCGTGGCGATTCTGGACTATAACTCGGACGGGTGGCCGGATATCTTCGTGGCCAACGACACCGAGCCGAACCGGCTGTACCGGAACAACGGCGACGGGACGTTTGGCGAGGAGGGGGTTGGCGCCGGCGTGGCCTATGGGGAGGATGGAGTGGCGCGCGGCGCGATGGGGGTTGATGCGGCGGACTACGACCGCTCGGGCAGGCCGCATCTGCTGGTCGGGAACTTCTCCAACCAGATGCTCGGGCTGTATCACAACGAAGGGAATTCCCTGTTTGTGGACGAAGCGCCCCGCTCGAGCGTCGGCCGGCAGAGCCTGTTGACGCTGACCTTCGGCGCGTTTTTCTTCGACTTCGACCTGGACGGGTGGCTGGACATTTTCGCTGCGAACGGGCACATCGAGGAAGAGATCCAGAACGTGCAGCCGAAAGTGACCTTCGCGCAGCCGCCGCACCTGTTCCGGAACCTTGGCAACGGGAAGTTCGAGGAGGTGACCCGGCAAGTCGGAGGCGACCTTGCCCGGCCGGTCGTGGCGCGGGGTGCGGCGTACGGCGACTACGACCGGGATGGCGATCTGGATATTCTCATCTCGACCAACAACGGGCCGGCCATCTTGTATCGCAACGAAGGAGGCAACCGGAACAACTGGCTGGCTCTAAAGCTGGAAGGAACAAAGTCGAACCGGAGCGCGCTGGGGGCGGTCGTGCGGGTGCGGAGTGCGGGCGGGCGACAGTGGCAGATGGTGCGGAGCGGATCGAGCTACTGCTCGCAGAGCCAGCTCGCCGTCACCTTCGGGCTTGGAAAGGACCGCGAAGCGGAAGTCGAGATCGAGTGGCCGAGCGGCTGGAAACAGTCCCTGGGCAGAGTGCAAGCGCGGCAGTGGCTGGCGGTGAAGGAAGACATCCCGCAGCCGCGCGCGCGGCATGTGTCGGGGAACGGCGGCAGGGGCGCATCGCCCACCGGCGGCAGGTGACGGCCGCTTTCAATACTCCACGCCGAGGGTGGATTTGATCCGGCTCATGTCGTAATAGGGCCGGCCGTCTCGCTTGTTGTGAAGTTCGGCGTTTTCGAGCTCCTTCAGCAAATTGATGAGGCGCTGGCGCATCTCCGGGCGGGCCGCCGCCTGGCGGGGGGTCAACCCATCCAAGGCCGGCAGCGCCCGGTCGGGCCAGGTGCTGTAATGCTGCTCGAGGTGCCGGCCGATCAGGTCGGCTGCCACCTCGGGTGGGATCGGGGGTTCGGAGTCCTTTTCCTCGGACGGGACGTAGTTGCGCCGTGCTTCCTCGATGGTCCGGTAGTCGCGGTCAGTCTCCGAGACAGCCGCGCCTGCCAGGCGCGTCAGCAGCTCGACGGCGCGCTCGAGTCGCGGGCGGGAGTTGCACTCCACCGATAGCGAGTCGCCCTCAAGGCGGAACGTCGCCAGAACGGTGTGGTCCGGCGACGGCTTGAGCCACGTAAATCTTCGAGAGCCCTCCGGCCTGTCTTCGGGATGCAATTCCGGGCAGGACTCCAAGGCCTTCTCCAGGGTCTCGCCGTCGAGCACCTTAAACCGGGCTCTCGAGATAACGAACGGCTCGTCGTCCGTGTTTCGGATCTGGAGCCCCTCCCTCCAGTCCTCGTACATGCGGAGGCACTCCTGGCGCAACCGATGGCTGTTGGCGCGCAGATAGACCGGCCACTCCAGGCCCGAGGCCTGGCGGTCCTCGATGATCCAATCCCGGAGGGTGGGGCAGAGACGCCTGGGAACCAGCAGGCCGTTGCCCGTGAAAACTTTCCTTTCGCCGCAGTCGCGCACGCGGGCCAGCAGACAATCCCAGGCGACGAAGGAATTCGAGCTGCGGACGTCATGCACGAAGAGGGTGTCGTCCAGCAACAAGTCCCGGAGTTCGATCCCCGTGCCGGGCTCGACGCGCTGAACCTCGAACAGGCTGTGGCGGCTGTTGATTCGCTCTTCCAGTTCGCGGCGCTGCTCCGGGGAGAGACGCTGGCGATGGCGGCTGAGGTACTCCTGGGGGATCGGGCGCCCGAAGCCGCGGGGACAGTAGTCGTGGAGGAGCCAGTCAAAGAACACGGCCTCCACGTCCTCCGGCCCCCCTTCCGGCAACGTATCGCCGAGAAAGATGTCCGAGGCGCGCTTGACTTCTTTGGCGGACACGTGGTCCACCGTGAACCGGAGCAGCGTCTCGGTCATGCGCCGGTCGAGCGTGAGCAGTGGTGGTGGCCCAGTGTCTTCAGGAGCATGCCATTCACCGTCTTCCCTCTCGTCGGAGTCCAGGTGACACTTCTTGTATTTCTTGCCGCTGCCGCACCAACAAGGGTCGTTACGGCCGGGGCGGCAGACCGGCCGGGGGGCGGCCGGCTGATCGTGAGAGGCATAATCGTCAAACGCGTAGTCATCCCCGCCGGCGCAGAGGCAGAAATCGTAGACGGTCAAGTCTTCAGCCTCCGGTGGAAGCTCGAGGCCGGCGTCGGCGCCTGGGAAGCGCTTGGCAATGCGGCGGGCAGCCCACGCGGCGGCAAACGCCACCTCGTCCTCGTCAATGTCCACGCACTCGATCAGATCCGGCAATAGGGTGGCGTCCCCGGTTTCACCCAGCAGCGCTAGGGCCGCCACCGCTCCCAGCGTGGTGGGAGGAGCGTGAGATTGTGGAGTACTGCGGATCCAGGCCCGAACCAGCCCCATCAGCAAGTTGACACAGGGCGCACCCAGTTGCAGGATCTCGTCGACCGCCTCGCGGGGCATGCCGGTGTCTGACAGATCGATGACGGGCTGGATGACCCGATAGGGCTTCAAGAGCTTCGTGACGTGGATAGGTTCGTTGCCGCTGAGGCGGGCCAACACCCCGGTTAGGTAGGTCAGGGATTCGGCGTCGAGTCCGCGGAGGCGGAAGTCGCGGCGAATCTGGTTCAGAAGATTCTTGCGGATCTGTTTCGGCGCCTCGGGATCGCGCAGCGTGCGGTTCAAAGCAAGATACGCGATCCCCTGGGTCAGTTCGGGTTCACTGCCCGCCTGGAGAAGCGACTCGTAGACGACGGAGTAACATTCTGCCTGGCTCGGCCGGGCCTCCAAAGCGCGCCAGAAGCAGTTGAGAGCCTCCTCCGGACGCCCTTGCTCCCTGTGAGTCACTCCCATGGCCAGCCAGGCGACGTGGTCGTACGGATCAATTTCCAGGACCCGGCGAAAACCGTCCTCCATCGACAGCGTCCCCGCGTGGATTTCTTGATAGAGCCGACGGCAGGCAGCCAGTTCGGATTCCCGGAGGAACAATTCCATCGAAGTGCTCTTCGATTCTACCAGGGACTCCCCGGCCTCGGTGACCTACACTGGGAGGGAGCCACTATGACACCCAAACTTCCCATCGCTGCAATCACAGACGAGTATTCAACCGATCTCGACAAGGCGCTGGAGGCCATGGCGGCCACCGGCATGAGCGGGGCCGAGCTCCGGATGATCGGGGGCAAGAACATCGTGGATTTGACAGACGAGGAACTCGACCGCGCCATCGCGGCGGTGAAAGCAAGAGGCATGGAGGTGATTTCGATCGCCTCGCCGCTACTGAAGTGTGTGCTGCCGGGAGCGCCGGACGTGGATCCGAGGTTCCAGCAGGACGTCTTTGGCGCGCGCCACACTTTCGAGGACCAGCCGCGGCTCGCCGAACGGGCATTTGCGATCGCCAAGCGCAGCGGCGCCAAGATCGTCCGGGTCTTCTCTTTCTGGCGGACGGTGGAGCCGGAGAAGTGTCTTGCCGGGATTGTGAAAGCATTAGGCGCGCTGTGTGAACGGGCGGCGCCGGAGGGGCTCCTCATCGGCCTGGAGAATGAGCACGCCTGCAACATCGCCACCGGCGCCGAAACGGCCAAGGTGCTGGAGGCGGTGGAGCACCCGAACCTGAGGGTTGTCTGGGACCCTTGCAACGCCCTGGTGGCGGGGGAGAATCCGTTTCCGGACGGCTACCGGCGGCTGCCCCCGGAGCGCATTGCCCACGTTCACGCCAAGGACTGTCACATGGAAGGACACAAGCCGGTATTCGGACCGCTGGGGACGCGGGCCGTCGATTGGCGGGGACAGATTCGGGCCCTGCTCGAGGACGGCTACCGCGGCTACATCAGCCTGGAGACGCACTGGCCGGGACCGGACGGCGACAAGTTCATGGCCAGCGTCATCTGCGGCTGGAACTTGCGCGGGCTGGCGTCGGCTTGAGGGCGATCAGCGGTAGGAGAACAGCACGGAGTAGATAATCAGGGCGATCAGAATCAGCCCGATGGTGAGGGCGGTGAAGCCGAAGCGGCGCCACAGCTTGGCTGCCGTCTTCGAGGGGGGCGGCATCAGCAACTGCTCCAGGCGCCCGCTTTCGACCAGTTGCTGGTACTCCCGCGGCCGGTCGTGCTTGAACTCTTCCAGCGGGACGCCGCCCGTGAAGATGACCGTGTCGATGGGGAACTTCTCCGGCCGGAAGTGGGTGTTGAAGAAGTGGATCGTAAAGATGAAGCCGGTCGCCAGCAGGGCCTCGTCGCTATGGATGGTGGTGGCGACGTTGACCATCCAGCCGGGCATGAAACGCGTGAAGAACTCGGGGAACCAGAGAATCAGGCCGGTGCTGCCGATGACGGCGACGCCCCAGAAGACGGCGAAATAGTCGAACTTCTCCCAATACGTCCAGCGGCCATAATTGGGGCGTGGCCCGAGGCCGAGGAACCATTTCAGCGACTCGATCAACTCGCGCAGGTCGCGCCCGGTGAAGATCATACTATCGCTGTCGAAGATGAACTCCTTCCAGGATTTGCCGCTGGCGCGCCGCTTGCGCCGGAGGTCCCAGACATGAAGCCCGAAGTAGGTGAAGGTCACCACCGCGCAGAAGCGGTGGATCCAGCCGGTGGCTTCAAACCCGCCCAGCGCTCCGGCCGTGTACTGGGCCCAGCCGGTGTAAGAGAACTTCAGCACCATGCCGGTCAGGGCCAGACCGAGGAAGCTGAAGATGACCATCAGATGGAGATTCCGCTCAAACTTGCCGAAGCGGCGCACGTAAGGCTGGCCGCCGCCGTTGCCAGTGAGCGCGAGGATCTGCCGGCGGTATTGCAGCGAGCGGGGCAGCCACATCAGCGTGTGGATGCCGGAGAGCAGGAGAGTGCCAAGCAGCAGGGTGGTCATCGCCCAAAAGGTGATAAAGAGGAACGGGTACTTGTCGGGGTCGTGATGGGTGGCGTGGGTGAGGTAACCGGCGAAGCGGCGATGCGAGCCCGGATGGCACTTCGCGCAGGTGTTGACGATGTTGGCGCGGCTCAGGCGCGACCGCGGGTCGTCGACCGGCAGGATGTCGTGCGAGCCGTGGCAATCGTAGCACTTGGCGGCCCGCTGGTAACCCAGGCGCGAAACCTTGCCGTGAAACGTCTCGAAGTAGCTTTCCGTGATCTCTTTGTGGCACCGCCCGCACTGGTCCATGATGTGCAGGCGGAAATCGCTCAGGTCCGTGCGCTGGATGCTGTGGGCGGTGTGACATTCGCTGCACACCGGGAGTTCTTTGTCCCGGTTGTTGGCTCCCGGCGCATGAATGCTGTTGGCGAACATTTCCATGATGCCGTGGTGGCAGCGCCCGCAGGTTTGCGAAACGTTGTCGCGGAATACGGACGAGCGCGGGTCGGCGGCGGGCAGCTCGTGGTGAGCGGTGTGGCAATCGGCGCAGTTCGCCGTCACGGTGAGCCCGCTCTGGGTCAACCCCTTGCCGTGGATGCTGTCCAGGTAATGCTCGACTATCGCCGTTTCCTTGCTGTGGGCCCGCACGGCCGCTTTCTGGCCCGTACGGTGGCAGTTGGCGCACAGTCCCGGCACATTGCGGGAGAAGGTCGGCGACTGGGGCTGGTTCTTGCCCAGCACTTCGTGCGTGCCGTGGCAATCGGCGCAGGCGGGGGCGTCCGGGCTGCCCTTGGCCACCAGCGTGCCGTGTGTGCTTTCCTGGTACTGCCGGACGACTTCGGCGTGGCAGATCGAGCAATCGACCTTCTCCGCCACCGTGTCGCAGGGCCGTTTATGGGTCGGCGTGGCACCGGTGTGGCACTGAACGCAGGCAGTGCGGGAATGCCGGGAGCGGGTCAACGCGTCGTAGTTGACGAACAGCGAGATTGCCCGGCCGCCGCGATTCAGCCGGAGATCGGGGTTGCCGTGACACTTCATGCAGTCGCGGTCGGCCATGCCCTCGGTGTAGAAGACCTTCCGGATCTTGTGGGGCTCGTGACAGTCGACGCAGGCGGGGATCAAGTGCGGCTGTCTCTCCCACAGTTCCCCGCGGATGACCTGCTGATGAACGGCTTCGATCTGGGCATGGCACTGGGTGCAGGTTTGCGCGATGCGCTGTTTCGAGATCGACGATCGCGGGTCGGTGTGTGGGAGCACGAAGTGAGATGTATGGCAACTGGTGCAGACGGCGGTGACGGTCAAGCCCTTGCGAAAGAGGCCCTCGCCGTGGATGGAGTCCATGTAGTTGTTCAGGATGTTGTCCTGGTGAATGCGCCGGGTCTCGGAGACCGGTGTGCCTTCGCGGTGGCACTGGCCGCAGAGGCGGGGAATCTCCATCGTTGAAATCGGCGAGCCGGCGTCGGAAGCGCGGCGCACGTTGTGAGTTCCGTGGCAGAACTTGCAGGTCGGCGCCAGCGGGTCGCCGCGTTGGACGGCCCGGCCGTGGAGGCTCTGCTCGAACTGCGTCTGCTGGTCGGAGTGACAGATCCCGCAATCGACGCTCTGGAGCTTTTCCGCGTGGGGGTATTCCACGCCGATCAGATCCATGTGGCAGTTGTTGCACTCGATCGAGGCGTGCGGGGAAGCGCGGAGGGCGGGCGCGTTGAACGGAGGCGGGACGCCCGGTTGGCGCCTGCCGGCTCGCGGGCCGTCTCCGTGGCAGGCGGCGCACTCCTCAGAGCCCGGCAACGGCTGCTGAGCCGGCACAACTAGGACGGACAGCCCGGCAAGGGCCACAACCGTGAGCGACCGTCGCAGCAGGTTCATGCGCACGACTCTCCATGGTCCGGTGCAAGCCGCGCGCCAACTTTGCGTGCGCGCGCAAATGGAGTTAAGGGTCTTGTGATCAGCCAGTTAACTGGTCAGCGATCCGAGGAGACACGAGCCGGAGCATGGGCCAAAGCACGCAGGTCGGGCAATCTGGCCCAAAACGTGCTACGCAAGAGCCCCCTGACAGGCCAACGCCAACGGGAACGACGTCCGCAACACTGCGGTTTCCAGACGGCGGTCGATTAAGATGGATGTAGGGAGATGCGGCCCCGTCGCCATGTCGGGCGGTTGGCGTTGGCCACGCTGCTGGTGTGTGTCGCCCGGGCCCAAGTCATCGAGTTCGAATCCGGCGGACTCCGCTACCAGACCTTGACCAGGAACGGCGTCACCATCATGTTCGCGCCGATGCCCTCACAGGTCCGAGGCTACTCGATGATCCAGGTGGCGGTGTCGAACGGCTCCAGCCAACCGTGCGTGATCCGTCCGGAGCAATTCCAGTTCGAGTTGGGCAACGGCACGGTCGTCCAGGCGGTTCCCGCGGTGCAGGTGATTAACCAGTTACTCCGGAGCGCCAGCGGCGATGACGTCATCAAGTTGGTCACCACATACGAGATCGGCCTGTATGGCATCAACCGGCTGAAATCGACGAACGGCTACGAGAAGCGGCGGCAGGCCGCGCTGGCGGTGGTGTCGTCAAAGTCGTTAAAGGCGGCGGCGGCGGCCTCGGCCATCGCCTTTGTCGAAACGAAACTGGAGCCGGGTGAGTCCACGGACGGGGCAGTATTCTACCCCGCCTACGGACGCCCTGCGGATCGGATCACACTGAGGGTCACAACCGGCGATCTCGTGTTCGAGTTCAAACCGGTTTCTCTGGTGGAGGAGCGATAGAGTTCGGGCTGCTCGCTATACTGCGGGTAGCGATGACGTACATCCAGCCGGGGCTCACCCTAGTGATCGGGTTACTGGTCATTTGCGCCAGCAGCGCTGCCGGGCCGCCCCGCCGGCGAAGGCGCATCCTTTTGGGCGTTGCCGCCGGCCTGTTCGCGTGGTCATGGTTTCCGGTCACGCTGCTCACCTCGGCGACGCTGGAGCGATGGTACCCGGAGACAGCCATTCCGGCGGGGGAGGCTGACGCCTTAGTGGTTTTGTCGGCCGGCGCCAGCGAGCCCTCCGCGACCCAGCCGCTGGCGGCGCTCGACACCTCCAGCCACCGCCGTGCTCGCCATGCCGCATGGCTGTACCGACATTGGAAGCCGATGCCGGTGGTGGCCTCAGGCGGGATGGTTGGGGCGCCCGGACACCGGATTGCGGTCTCCGGAGTGATGAAGGAGGTGCTCGTGGCGGGCGGGGTGCCCGCGGAGATGGTCTGGATCGAGGACCGGTCCTCGTCCACATACGAGAATGCGGTTTGCTCTGCGGCCATCCTGAGGGAGAAGGGAATCCGCCGGATTGCCCTCGTCACCGAGGCCTATCACATGCCCCGGGCGGAGCGCGCCTTCCGTAAGCAGGGATTCGAGGTTGTCCCTGCCCCGTGCTGCTTTCGCAGCACCAGCGCGCGGATGACGTGGGAACGCTGGTTCCCTTCGGTGTCAGCGCTGCTGCGAAACGAAGATTCCCTCCACGAGTGGCTCGGCCTGCTCTGGTACTGGGTTTCCGGCAAGATCTGACAAGCCTGGATCGACATGACCGTTGACAGGTTCGAGAAAAGGATGGATAATCAGGCAACCGGTGCTGGAACAACTTCAGGCGCTGCTTTGGCCGGCCATTATTGTGGGCCTGTTGGCAGGCGCGGGCTGGTATGCCTGGCGGCTGCGCCGCCGGAGGATTCGGACCGCACAAGTGGTCCACCGTCTGCAACAAGACAAGCCGCAGCCACCCGCGAAGCCGACCTCGATGTTAGGTCTTGACTGAGCGGTGGGCCGGCCCGCTCGGCGGAGGAGGGAGGGCTACGCCGATACGGCTTTCAGGATGTTCCAGAGGTTCCAGATCACCAGGCCGGCGAAGAAATAGTTGACCCAGTGGATGACTTCCATCTTCCGGGCCCAGACGCAGTAGCCGCCGAGAGCGAAACCGATGCCTTTCGCGACCGTGAGGCCCAAGACTTCCCCGAATTCCATCACCCAGGCCACAAACGGGCTGAGTTCCGTGCCGCCCATCCTCAGACCGACCAGCGTGGTCATGAAGTCGAGCACCTGCAATAAGAAAAACGTTTCCAAGGCGGTCATGCTGCTACCTCCGAGTTCTGCGGCAACCGGGAACGGTGAGTTTCCCTCACAGCCTTCACCATCCTAGCCCGGATCGGCGGCCCGGGTCTATTGGTTTATTTCTGATTTCGTTGGAACCAGGTCACACCGCGGCTTAACGCGGCGCCCAGATGAAGGTGATGATCAGGAAGATGACGGTCCCCAAGGCCACCACGAGTCCCCGGGGCAGTGTGAGAGCCTGCCGGCTGGAGACGTCCAGTTCCCCCCGTCTGGCGTACGGGGGGCGGAGGTGGGCTAACTCGTTCAACATGAAGCCGATGTTGCGCAGTGTCCGCCCCAGACGTCCCTTGCTGGTGAGCAGAACGACGGCCGCGATCCCTCCGAGAATTGAGCTCAGGATAAAGATGGCCAGCCAGTTCCAAGGGCCGACGATGGCCCCAACCGCGCCCATGAGCTTGACATCGCCTGCCCCCGTGCCGCGCACCAGGTAGAGCGGGAAAAAAATGAGCAGGGCCAGCCCGAGCCCTTTGGCCGAAAACCACAGGCCGTCAGCGGAAAACAGATCGCCGAACGGCGCGTAAAGAAAACTGTTAAGGCCAAACCCAACGACCACACTGGAAAGGTTGAGCCAGTTCGGGATGCGCCGCTGGCGCAGGTCGAATGCGGCGGCGGACACCACGAGCAGGAGAAGCAGGATTTGCACAACCGGGGGCAAATAGCTCATACTGGTCAAGACCTGTGGCTGTTAACGGATCATCATACCAAGCACCGGTTGCGGAATGGGCTTAAATGGGGAGGGGTTCGCGGAAGGCAGACAACCCGGCACCGGTCCGTACTAACCAAAGTGATTAGAACCGTGTCCGCTTTCACCAGTATTGACTCCCCGGATTCACGTGATAGATTCAATGATGTTCACCTGGAGAGGAGAATTGTGCGCAAATGAGGGCGATCACTCGACTTGGCAAGACCAGCACGTGGCTGCTCGTTCCCATCCATCTCGTCGTCCTGGCTTGCGCCGGGCTGGGGGGGCCGTTTCCCGCAGCGGCGGCGACCTTCGGCAAGGTGGTGCCGATTGGCGGGCATATATCCGACCTCGTGTTCGACGGCCGGCGCGGGGTCGTCTACATCGCCAACTTCGGCGCCAAACGGGTTGACGTCCTCTCGGCCTCGGACAGCAAGCTGCTGGATCCCATCCCGGTGCCGGCGACGCCGAGCAGCCTGGATGTCTCTCCTGACGGCCGTTACCTGACGGTGGGGCACTTCTCCGGGGATGTGACAATTATCGATCTCGACGGCGGTGTACGCCGCACAATCGCCGTCGGGGATCCAATGGCCAACAAGGTTCTGACAATCGCTTACGGCAACAGCCCGCGGGCGCTCGTTGTGAGCACCGAAGGAATTTGGCTGCTGGATCCGGCCGACGGCAGCTTAGAGAACCTGGACTTCGAGTTTCGGGCTGAAGATCTCCCGGTTCCGTTCGCCACCTTTCCGCCGGACATCATCCAGGCCTCGGCGGGCATCTCCGGTGACAAGAACGTCATCTATGTGATTGCGGAACTCGGTGGCGGCGGCGGTGAAGGTGGAGGCGGGAGAGCGACCGCCATCATTCACTACGACGTCGCCGAGGGACAATTGAGCGTGCTCGGCATCACCTCGACGCCCGACCTCGGGCCCCGGGTGGTGAGCGTCAACGACAACGGATCGCGGTTTCTAGCCGGCTGGGCGCTGTTGGACCCCCAACTGGTCCTTTGGGCGCAATTTCCCCGGGCCACCGGGGAATTCGAGCTGGGCGGGCACGCCTGGGACTACACCCGAAACCTGATCTATGCCCAGGTGCCCCCCGAGATTGAAGGTGGCGATGGGGACCAACAAGGCGAGGAAGAGGAGAGCCGCCAAGCCGGCCCGGGTCCGGAAGGGCCGGTCCTGGAAATCTTCGACACCGACAACCTCACTGTCCGGGAGCGGATCCGGTTGCCGGAGAACCTGGCGGGAAAACTCGTCTTCAGCGACGACATGGAGACGCTCTACGGCGCCTCCGATAGCGGCGTGCTCGTGCTGCCGGTCGGATCCTTGTTCCAGACCCCGCGCGTAGTGGCGGTGCAGGAGGACCTGCTGTTTCAGGCCAGTCCGTGTGACAACAGATTAGTGACCCGCGTGCTCGACATCGTCGATCCCGGAGGCGGCAGCACGGACTTTGCCATCACCGGGGCCATCAATGGTGTGCGGGTGACGCCCTCTTCCGGCCGCACTCCGGCGCAGGTCACCGTGACCGTCGATCCAACGGTGTTCCGCGACCGCAAGGGCACAACCGTGGCCGAGCTTCAAATTCTGTCTTCCGCTGCGGTAAACATTCCCCCGCCGGTTCGTCTGTTGATCAACACGCGCGACCCGGAGCAGCGGGGCACGATTATCAACGTGCCCGGCAAGCTCGTCGATATACTCCCCGATCCCTCCCGGAACTGGTTCTATGTGCTGCGGCAGGACAAGAACCAGATGATCGTGTTTGACGGCAGCACCTTCGAGCAGGTTCGGGTCTACCGCACTGGCAACACGCCGCTCCAGATGGCGCTGACGCGCGACGGCCGGTACATGATCGTGACCAATGACAACTCCGGGATCGCCAACGTCTACGACCTCGACGCCGGCGAGCCGTCCCAGCCGATCATTTTTCCGCTGGGCCACTACCCGCGGTCGATTGCGGTGTCCGGGGCCTCGATTCTGGCCGCCGTTCGCACTGCGTCGGCAACACACGTCATCGACTTGGTCAATTTCGAGGCCCGAATGGCAAGCACGCCGCCAAGTTTGGGCATTTACAAGAACGAGATCGATCCGGACATGGCGCTGATCGCCAGCCCCGCCGGCGACGTAATCTTCGGCGCCATGGCCAACGGCACCGTCATTCTCTATGAGATATTCGCCGACACGGTGGTGGCGTCCCGCCAAGACTTCGACTCCCTCGGGGGGCCGTACACGTCGGTGAGCCGGGATCTGTTCCTGGCAGGCACACACGTGCTGAACCGATCGCTGGTGCCGGCGGGCACGATTCAGGCGGGGCCGGCTACTTCTTCCGGATTCGCCTTTGTCGAGGGCTTTGGCATCTTGACCGCCGCCGGCGCCAGCACGGCGCCGGGCCTGATCCAGCGGATGGATCTGGACACACTCAACCCGATCAACCCGACCCGAACGGTGGAGGCCCCGTTGGTGGTGGACACGATGGTCACGCCTCCGGTCGGTCAGATCGGCCAGACCATTCTGTCGTTCACCCGGACACTGGCTCCGCTGGCCAACCGGGGTTGGATGATGTCGCTTTCGCTGTCGGGTCTGACCGCGCTGCCCTGGGAATTCGATGCCGCGGTCGCCGAACCGGTGATCACCCAAGTGGTGAATTCAGCGGACGGCGCCGAGGCCATCGCTCCGGGCAGCCTGATCACCATCCGGGGCCGCAACTTCACCACCGTGTCCGAGGTGGCCGGCCCGCCGCCGCTGCCGACTTTTCTGGGCGGCGCTTGTGTGACCGTTAACGCCAACACGCTCGTGCCGATGATCCGCATCTCGCCGACAGAGATTGGAGCCCAGTTGCCTTATGGTCTCGGCGCCGGGGCGAGCATGATTGTTCGGGGTCCCGGCGGCACCAGCCGGCCGTTCAGCCTGAGTGTGCTGGCGGGCGCGCCGGCTGTCTTCCGCGACGGCCAGGCCGGGCCGCAGACGGGGCTGGCCACGGTGGTGAGGGCCAAGAACAATCAGCTTGCGACCCTCGCCAACCCGCTCCATCCGGAGGAGGTCGTAATCATTTACCTGACCGGATTAGGAGAGACCTCGCCGCGGGTTACGGCGGGTCACCCGGCGCCGGCCGAACCGCTGGCCACGGTGATCGCGCAGCCGGAGGTCACGTTGGGCGGCGTTGGGCTGCCGATCGAGTTTGCCGGTCTGGTGCCGGGCCAGGTTGGGGTGTACCAGATCAATGCTAGAATTCCGTTTTGGGTGCCCACCGGCATGTCGGTGCCGCTGACGATTACCCAAGCCGGCCACTCGACGACGATTTCAGTCAGGGTTGTGAATTAGACACTGCCATTTTTGACCGAGGGAGAGAACGACGAATGCTCGTAATCGTGCGGAACGCACTGTTGATCGCGCTCGTGATAAGCTCCTGCGCGGTTGCGCAGACGAAGTGGGAGTTGGGCATCGGCGGTGGTTTTGGACTAGCCAAGGACAACACTGTCACTAGTGCGCCCGGAAGCGCAGACACGGGCCTCGACAACGGCCTGATCGTTACGGCGGCGGGCGGCCATCACACTTACGGGCGTCTAAGCGGTGAGTTCCGCTACACGTACCGGAAGGGGAATCCGATGGTGTCGGCCGGCGGCTCGAAGCCGACCTTCGCCGGCGATTCGCACGCCGTGAACTACGACTTCCTGCTGCACACCGCGCCCCGAGAGGCCAAGGTCCGCCCCTATTTCGCCTTTGGGGGCGGCGTTAAGGTCTTCCGGGGCACGGGCGAAGAGTCTGCCTTCCAGCCGCTCAGTGAGTTTGTGTTGTTGACAAGAACCAAGGAAACTCTCCCGTTGCTCTCCGTCGGAGGCGGAGTCAGCGTGCGCGTGGCCCCGTACGCCGTGTTGCGGTTCGATTTCCGCGACCACATTTCGCCGTTCCCTGAGGACGTGATCCAGCCGGCGCCGGGCGCCAAGGTTGGCGGCTACCTGCACGACTTCCTGCCGATGGTGAGCCTCGGATTCACTTTCTGAGGAGGCCGCGCTGTCGAACCCGGATCAGTTTCACGCTTCGGACGGCGATCTTTACATCGAGGGGCAGTTCGTCGACTATTACGAGCTGATGCAGATCAGTCCGAACGCCGAGCAGGAGACGATTCTCCGTGTGTACAAGATGCTCGCTGCTCGGTATCACCCCGACAACCCCGAAACGGGCGACCTGAACATGTTCATGCTGCTCAATCAGACCAAAAAGGTGCTGACGAATCCCGACTCGCGCGCCGAATACGACGCTCTGTGGAGACAGCATCTTCAGCAGCCGCTCGACATCTTTTCACTGAAGGAGTTCGCCAAGGGCATCGACGGAGAGGCGAACCGGCGGATGGGCGTGCTGTGCCTGCTTTATAACCGGCGCCGCACGCACCTGGATGAGCCGGGCATGTCTGTGCTGGAGTTGGAGAGCTTGATGGCCTGCCCCCGCGAACACTTGATGTTCGCTCTGTGGTACTTGAAGGAGAAGAAATACGTCCGGCAGGACGAGCACAGCAACTTTGTGATCAGCGGCGACGGGGTGGATTACGTCGAAGAGCACCTGCCGAAGAACAAGGTGCTGTACAAGCTGCTGAAAGCGGCCGAATCGGGCAACCCGCGTGCGGCTGGCTGGAGGGAAACGACGTCCGACGGTTCTGGGAAACCGTGAAGGGTTTCGCCTCGCGCGCCCGGGCGCCGCTGCGGGACGTGCAGGTTTGTTGTGTCGGAAACGGCGCGGACTGTTAAGGTTTTTGTCATGAGCGCACACGAAGTTCCGCAACCCGTATTCGCTCCCGGCATCCCCTACACCGAGGAGCAACTCGATATCCCCCGTTCCCTGGTCGTGGACCTGATTCTCAAGAGGGTTTACGCCGAGGGTGAGAGTACGCTGACTTCACTGCGGCACTCCCTGAAGCTCTCCCATCCGGTGATTGAGAGCGTTTTCCACCATCTGCGGCGCCACCAGATGGTCGAGGTCCGCGGCATGCTGGGCGAAGACTACCGGTTTGTGCTCAGCGAAGCCGGGCGCCAGTTCGCTATCGACAGGCTAAGGATCACGCAGTACTCCGGCGCCGCCCCCGTCTCGCTTCGAGCATACAACGAGGCGGTACGCCGCCAGGCCGCGCAGGTGGAGATCCGGCGGGACCGGTTGCAGAAGGCGCTGCACGACATCGTCGTCACCGACGACATGCTGGACCAGCTCGGGCCCGCCATCGTCTCGCAAAAGGCCCTGTTTCTGTACGGCCCCACAGGCAACGGCAAGACCACACTGGCGGAGCGCTTGGTCCGGGCCTATGAAGATGTGGTGGTGATTCCCTACGCCGTCGAGGTCGACAGCCAGATCATCGTCGTCTACGATCCGGTGGTACATGAGCGCGTCAATCACCAGTACCCGGAGATCGACGCCCGGTGGGTCGTCTGCCGGAGGCCTTGCGTGATGACCGGGGGCGAGTTGATCTCGCCGATGCTGGAGCTCCAACTGGATGAGGCCTCGAATATTTACGCCGCGCCGGTCCAGATGAAAGCCAATAACGGAATTCTGGTCATCGACGACTTCGGTCGCCAGGTCATGTCCCCGCGGGAGTTGCTGAACCGGTGGATTGTGCCCCTGGACCGCCGCGTCGATTACTTGAGCCTGCGCCACGGCGTGAAATTCCAAATTCCGTTCGAGCTGATGGTGGTGTTCTCGACCAACCTGGACCCGCTGTCGCTGGCCGACGAAGCGTTCCTGCGCCGCATCCACAACAAGATCTTCGTGGGCGCTGTCGATCCGGAAGTGTTTGACACCATCTTTGATCGCGTCGTGGCCAACGCCAAAGTCGAGTGCGAGCCGGGCAGCTCCGCCTATTTGAGGGAGCTGTGCTTCCGCTCGGGCGCCACCGAGCTCCGCGCCTGCTACCCGCGGGACATTGTCGACATCTCCACCTGGATTTGCCGCTACGAGAACCAGCCCGCCAAGATCAATCGCGAAAACATGGAGCGGGCGGCCAGGCTCTACTTCACGCAGACGAAGGCGGTCGTTTCTCCCAGCGAGGTGTAGTGGTCGGCGCGCCGGTCAGACGTTCAACGCCGGGACTATCAGCAGGATCTCGACCAGCACCGGCACCCCGTCGCGGACTGCCGGACGGAAGATCCACCGCTCCAGGAACGGAATCAGGTTTCCCTCAAACTCCGCCTTGTCCTTGCCGAGCACGCGCAAATCCTGAAAATGCCCTTTGTCGTCGATAAAGCCGTGGATGGACACCCGCCGGTCCGCCGGCAGCAGCGCTCGCGGCGGCAGCACCGTCACTCGCGGGAAGGGCGCGTACACCGGCGACGGATTACCAACTGTGACCACGGCCCCGGAAATCCGCGGTTCCTCAGCCTGGTGCGGCACGCAGTACTGAAGCATCCATTCTTTGGGCGTCCCCACCTGGAGGTAGACGGTGTATACGGGTTTGCCGGTCAGGACTCCGGCGCTCTCCGGCATCCCATCCACCGGTGAGGATCCGATGACGACGACATCGAACACCGCGTTAATCGGGTGCTCGATCCGGGTTTCCACTGACGAAGGGAGGCCCGATTTCGGGCCTGGCAGCGTCAGCACACCGCCACCCCCGCCGTAGCCAGCCCCGGAGCCGGCGCCGTAGCCTGGACCGCTGCCGCCGCCGCTCCCTGGGCCGCCAGCGCCGCCAGCTCCTGTTCCAGTGCCCGAGCCTGTGCCGGCGCCCGCTCCGGCGCCACTGCCCCCGCCCGTGCCGGCCCCCGTCCCGAAGCCCGCTCCGCCGGAGCCAAAACCGGATCCGGTTCCGCCCCCCGCTCCCGCTCCCACGCCGCCGCCTGCGCCGGCCCCGGTTCCCGAGCCGCCAACTCCGCGGCCAAGGCCTCCGCCGGCGCCGCCCGGGCCCGGGCCGCCTGCGCCCAAACCGCCCCTGCCGCCTGCGAGGCCCTCTCCCCCGGGCACCCCGCCCGGCATCCCCGCCTCGTTCCCCGTTCCGCCCCCAAGGCCGCCCCGCCGCGCGGCCGCGATTTCGACGGGCGCCATCTCGGGCTCAGGCGGGGGTCCGGGCAATTCACCGAGCTGATTGCCGCCAGGAACCAGGATCGACTCGGCCAGCGGCGCCGGATTGGTGGAGAGTGCCAGCAGATTCGTCGCCTCGCCCGCGAATCGATCGAGGATCGCCGTCGGCTCGGGGCGCTTGCGCTCCGGCGGCACAAAGGTTCGCAATGGCGCTACGTTGGCCGGAGGCACGGCAAGTTTGGGCTGGCCCAGCAGCGGCGAATTGGCCAGCTTCAGATCCGCGGTTTGAAGCACGTCATTCGGCATCTGAAGCTTCGGCGGGGCATCGAACACCAATGGCCGCTGGACCGGTTTGGGACTTCCCGGAGCCACGAACTTGCGCGTGGGTGGGGGCGGAAGCTTGGGAGTGGAAGACCACAGGAGAATCTCCGGTAGGCTAACCGGCGCCTGAAGGGGCATCTCCGGAGGGAACTGAGGCTGGAGCACCGTCTGTGGGGCCCTGGCGCGCTTCGGCAATTCCGGGAGTTCGAAAGGCCTAGGCGCCGGCCGACCACCCTCCCCTTTGGGAGGTTTAGGCGTTCCTCGTCCTGCCTGCCCCGCGTCACCCGGCCCACCCGCGCGCCCGCCTCCGGGCCGCGAAGATGCTCCCGCGTTTCCTCCCGCTTTGTCTTTCCCGCCGCCACTGGCGTTAGGGTGGCCGCGCGCCACATACAACTGCTCGGGAATTTGGATCTGAAGCGGTTGAATCGAAGCGACCTCGACCGCAACCGGCTGAGCCCGGTTGTCAAACAAAGATCCGAGCCACGGCAGGCTCATGATCCCCAGGATGTGAAGAAGCACTGACGCTCCGAAACTGGGCCAGCGGCTCGGCTGGGTTCCATAGCGGATGGAAAGAAGTTCCATGCCGAGCATCGCGGCGGCCTCCGGCGCCTCCTCCGAGATCGTCAAACCGCGATCTCTGACTCCCCTCTCCGGTGCGTCTTCCGATGTCAACCTGTTTTCTCCTCCGATGCTCTCCGCCGACAAGCCCGACTACGTCGATTTCAATGCTGTGGGCTCCAAAACGATCGAGCGCGGGCCTTCCAGCGCCACCAAGTCGGCCGCTGTCAACTCGCCCGGCCTGGCGCCAAGCAAGCTCTTCAGGCCATACAGCGCCAACTCAAAGCGGTCATTAACCCCCATCTTCTTGAAAAGGCGGGAGAAATAGTACTTGACTGTTCCCTCGGAAAGGAAAAGAATGTCGGCAATCTCCTTGTTGCTGAGTCCCTGGCCGACCAGCCTTAGAAGCTGCGTCTCTCGCCGCGTCAGCCTGACCGTCCTGGCGTCGTGGAGGCACTGCGTCAGTCCCCGTTCAAACCAGAGCTCGCCGGCCGCAACCGCCCGCAGACAGCGCAACAGAAGGTCGATACTCAGATTCTTCCGCACGATGCCCCGCACGCCGGCTTCCATCGCCTGGTGAGCCAATTGAATCGACACCTCCCGCATCCAGAGCAAGACCCGGCATGCCGGCAGCCGTTTGCAAACGCGCTCAAGCGCCTGGAACGCCATCTGACCCGACAGGTCCACGAGGAAAACGTCGGGATTTATCTTCCCCAACTCTTCGCACAGAGCCTCGCTCCGGCAGGATAGCGGGACGAAATCAAAGCCTTCTTCCGCCCTAAGAACCGCCGCCAGACCCATTTGAAGAATGGGCTCGTCCGTAAAAACAGCCACCCTCACCATAATGCTCCTCCCCCATCGCCGATGCTTCCCCTCCCGATTCACTGACCGATGGGCTTTCTCCCGTAGAATAGAGCAAAAAAGGGCAAACTGCAACCGCCCACTTTTTCGCGACATGGCTCTTGACGCCCGAACCCCCCCTCCGGGACCGGAAATCCATGCCCCCGGCCGGCGCCTGTTCAGGAAGAATGCCCGGCTGGAGACGGAGGCAGTTCCGCGCCCCGGTCTACAAACCGGGCCGCAGGGCCCCGGCATGACGCTTGGCCTGGCCTACTACTCCAGGCGGCCTTCGAGCTGCATCACGCGCCGGCCGCCGCCCGATGCCTTCAACTGGCCGAACTCCGGGCTGCTGACCTTCGTCGTGACCCAACTCCGGCCGTGACGGTTGAACGGGTTGATCGCCACGAAGCCGAACTCGAAGTTCATCCGCTCATACCGGCGGATCGTTT
>FWPU01003171.1_pt1 | contig 42371 bp, 40 predicted proteins | sample 2228361 | NCBI WGS metagenome assembly FWPU01 (sample SAMEA103939777, study PRJEB20133) | metagenome | reverse complement strand
GGCTCTACTGGAGCAGGCAGACCCCCTGGGACACGCAGGTCACGCCGCCCGAGGTGATGGAGTTTCTGGGGATGAGGCCGCCCGGCAGGGTTCTGGATCTGGGATGCGGAACCGGAACGAACGCGATCACTCTGGCCCGGCATGGGTGGGAGGTTACGGGAGTGGATTTTGCCCGGCGGGCCGTCCGCCTGGCGCGAAGGAAGGCCGCTGCGGCAGGACTCAGGATCGATTTCCTCGCGGCCGATGTCTCGGATCTCCGCATGCTCGAGGGTCCGTACGACTACGCCCTGGACATCGGCTGTCTGTTCGGTCTGCGGGCGGACGCCCGGAGCCGATACGCGAAGGAGCTGGCCCGGTTGGTTCGTCCTGGCGGGGACTACATGCTGTATGCGTGGTTCCCCAGGCTCTGGAAGGGCAGGCTTTGCGGGATGTCGAGCCAGGAGGTCGACTCTCTGCTCCGGGACCATTTCGAGCGAGACCGGCTCGTGGTCGGAGAGGAAAAAGGGTTCCCGTCAGCCTGGTACTGGTACCGCCGGAGGTGAAGGGCTCGGGGCTGTGCTGGGGTCGTTCTTTTCTCCTCCTTTCGCTCGTTTGCGGGCCCTTGACCTGCGCGTCTTCAGAAAGTAGAATTCGATCCCTTCGAAAAGCGCCATGAAGGCGCGCGCACGGATTCCATAGACAGTTCCTGCTGGAATTCTTCCAGCCCACAGGGCCACGAAGGCCGGGGCGGATCAGGACCGCCGGGCTTCGTGGCCCTTTTGTTTTCTCTTTGCTCGCTGGAGCCAGCCGTGCCGATGCGCTCCGTCTTGGTGGGCTGTTTGCGTTGCCTCCGGGTGTTTTCGGGAGCCCTGGTGCTTGTGGTTCTCTGGGCGGTCGCGGCAAAAGCCGGTGCGGACCGAAGGGTCGAGCAGGACTCGGACGGGGACGGAAGGATCGACCGGATTCTGTACATCGACGCGGAAGGGGATGTGACAAGAGTCGACGTGGACAGCGACGGCGACGGTCTCATGGACACATTCCAGTTCTACGAGAAGGGAATCCTGGCCAAGGCCGAGAAAGACCGGAACCGGGACGGAAAAGTGGAAGAGCGGATCTTCCTCGAGAACGGAAAACGCGTCCGGCACGAGGAACTGGATGAGAAGGGCCGCATCGTCACCTTGATCCGGTTCGACGCAGAGGACCGCCCCGTATCCATGGAGCGGGACACGACAGGGGACGGCCGTGCGAACGCCTGGTACAGCTATGAGCAGGGCCGACTCGATACGGTCAAGATGGACACGGACGGGGACGGAAAGCCCAACGTGTGGCAGCGGTACCGCAATGACGTAGTAGTGGAACAGAGGACCGACAGGGATGGAGACGGCCGCGTGGAGCAGATCGTGCGCTACGACGAACACGGCCAGCCTCACGAGAGCGAGCACGACGTCGACGGCGACGGCGTTCTGGAGTGCGTACGCCGCTATCGGGAAGGCGTCCTGGTCCGTCAAGAGATGTATGCGGACCGCAGCGGGTCTCCCAAGACCGTGACCGAATACGTCAGGGAGCAGCCGGTCCTGGAAAAAAGGGATACAAACGGCGACGGCCTCTTCGATGTCGAGATCCGCTTCGACCGGGGCGTGCCTGCGAAGATGGAGGAGGACACGAATCACGACGGCCGCATGGACCGGTTCACCGTCTTCGACGGAGCCGGCCTGCCGGTCGAGATTCGGGAGGATACGCGCCACACGGGCCGGATCGACCGCATCCGTCGCTTCCGGGAAGGAAAACCGGCCCAGGAGGAGGTGCTCGGACCGGGCCGGAGCAGAACCGTGACCGATTACCGGGACGGCCAGCCCGTCCTGCGAAAGATCGACGCCGACGGCGACGGAAGGTTCGAGACCGTCCAGCGCTTCGACGACCCCAGATGGACGATGGTGGTTGAAACCGACGAGAACGGAGACGGCCGGCCCGAGGCCCGCTACAGTTTTCAGGGGGAGGTCGTCCGGCTGAAAGAGCTTTGGTACAAGGACGGCCGGCCGGCCCTGGTGGAGGAGTACGACGAGCGCGGCCGAATGACCGTCTCGAGGGTGGACGAGAGCGGGACGGCCGGCCGTCTGGATCTCGTCTGGTATTACGACGCTAGAGGGAACGCGGTCCGTGCGGAAAAGGACACGGACGGCGACGGTCGGGTGGACACATGGTTTTTCTACCAGGACGGCCGGATCGAGCGTGTGGAGGAGGACCGGAACCGCGACGGCCGGTCCGACCTCTGGGAGAGCTACGACGAAGCCGAAGCCGTTGTCTCCAGAAAGGAAGACCTCGATTTCGACGGCGTGGCCGACATCGAGCGAGGCGGCTTTGAAGGTGCACGGTGATGTCTGGAGAATGTTTGTCCTGAGGAGAGACGACCCATGATGGAGTACTTTTCCAAGGGGGGCGTGCTCATGACGCCCATTCTGCTGTGTTCGGTCATTGCCCTGGCGATTTTCCTGGAGCGCCTCATCCGGTTTTCCCTCTTGTGGCGTCGGGGCCGCGAGGTTGCCCAGCGCGTGGCGGCGAGGATCGAAAAGGGAGACACTGCCGGAGCGAAAGCCGAGGCTCTGGCGAGCCGCTCTCCACTTGGACGCATCCTGGCCCACGGCATGGATGCCGCGGACCTCGACCGGGAAACCCTGGAGACGGTTCTCATGCACGCGACCGAGGAAGAGATCCGCTCCATGTCCCGGTACCTGCAGACCCTGGCGACCATCGGAAACATCGCACCCCTGCTGGGGCTCTTGGGCACGGTCATCGGCATGATCAAGGCTTTCATGGTCATCCAGCAGACGGGCGGGAAGGTCAATGCGGCGGTGCTGGCCGGCGGCATCTGGGAGGCCCTGCTCACGACCGCCTTCGGGCTGATCGTGGCCCTGCCTGCCATGGTGGCCCACAGCTACCTGGCCGGGCAGGTCGATCTCTACGAGGCGAGACTCCAGGACGGGACGGTTCAGTTTCTCAAGAGCCTCTCGAAGAGGCAGGGAGCCTAGTTCATGCTGGTCCACAGGAAGAAACGGCCCCGGTACGCGGTCCAGCTCCCCATGACTTCGCTCATCGACGTGGTGTTCCTGCTCCTTGTCTATTTTCTTCTCACCACGAATTTTCTCGTGGACGAGGGGATCGATCTCAAGCTTCCCCAGGCCCAGGCGTCACGGCCGCAGACAGAGAAGGAGCTGACGATCTACGTGGACGCCGAGGGCGCGGCGTACCTCGAGAACCGCCCCGTGCCGCTCAACGAGCTTTTCGACCGGCTGCGGGCCATGCTCGGGGACAGAAGCGACCGGCTGGTTGTGATCAAGGCGGACCGGGGCGTCATTCTGAACAAAGCCGTTCGCGTCATGGATGTGGCCAAGGCCGCTGGCGCGTCCAGGCTGTTTCTGGCGACGGAGAAGGATTTCTGATGGATCACGGGTTCGCGTGACCGCCATGGGCCGACAGGGAAACAACCGGTTGCTGGCGGCTCTGATCCTGGTTTCGGCCGCATTGCACGCTCTTGTGGTCTTCCGGGTGGCGGGCCTGTACGGGTTCGGGTCGCAGGCATTCATCGAACTCGAGCTCAAGGAACCCGAGAGGCCGAACGTGCGGAGCATCCCGAGACCGCCGAGACGGAGCGATCCGCCGCCGCTGGAGGCTGCGGCGCGGCCGATCGAGCCGGACCTGCCGCCTCTCAAGCCCATGCCTGCGGCGAGGCAGGAGGTCGATGCTCTTGCGGCCGACATCCCGGTATCCAGGCCGTGGACGAGCTTCGACGGATCGGTCGAGGCTCCGTCGGTGTTCTCGTTCGGCTCGGCCCGCGACTATTTCGAAATGGTCAGACTCAAGATCGAGAGCCGCAAGAAGTATCCACGGCCGGCCATGGAGCGCCAGTTCGAGGGCAGGGTCGTGGTGCGGTTCGTGATCGAAGTCGACGGACGGGTGGCCTCGGTGGAGCTCGCCGAGCGGTCGCAGCATGACATTCTCAACCAGGCGGCGCTGGAAGCGGTGCGTGCAGCGTCACCGTTCCCGAGGCCTCCCAGGCGGTTTTTCAGCGGTCCTGTATCCCTGGAGGTGGCGATCGTGTTCGAACTCACTTGAGGGCAAGGCTTCCTGGCAGCCCGAAAGCGGGCGGACGAATCCGCCCTTGCGTCGCGAACCGGGATCCGGAAGCCCCGGGGACGCCGCGGAAACCGGCTTCGGAGAGTCGGCCGGCACCTGAAGGGGTGCAGGAAGCCTGAGCGGGAACCAAATAGGGCAGCAGGGGACGGGCGCGGTCGGACCTGCATCCCTGCTCCCGAGACGGAACAAGCCACGAAGGCGATTCCCTTCCACGGAGGGAGGGAGCGAGCTTGCGTGGCTTTTTGTTTCTGCGGAGGACCGGCCGCCTCGCAGCACGATGGAACAGAAGGAGGAAAGGGAGATGACGGTGAGAAGATCCGGTTTCTTGTGGGGGGCTCTCCTTGGACTTCTTGCGGTCCTGGCAGCCGGAACAGCGGCCTCGCAGGCTCAAGAGGTGGCAGCGGCCGAGGACGCCTCCGGGGCGGGATCGACAAGGACTGGCCGTGAAGTTCTCGAACCCGGCACCGGACAGGTCTTTGTCAACATCGGCGAAGTTCTCGTCCAGGACCGCCAGACGGCCCAGAGGATCGCTGACCTGCCCGGCTCGGTCGACATCATCGGCCAGGAGCAGATCCGGCTCGAGATCACGACCAACGCTCTGGATCTCATGCGGCGCATCCCGGGCTTTGCGTTTCACGATTACGGAAACGGCGGCGTGCCCAACGGGTTCATGATGCGGGGGTTTGCCAGCAACCACGGAAGCGACACCCTCGTCACGGTTGACGGGATCCCGCTGAACGAGCACATCTGGCAGGAGGACGGCGCTCCGGACCTCAACCAGATCACGCCTGAGGAAATCGACTGGATCCAGGTGGTCAAAGGGCCGATCGACGCCCGCTATGGGAACTGGGCCCGCTCAGGCATCGTGAACATCCATACCCGCACCCGGGGGGATTTTTTCAAGGCGAGCATCTCGGGCGGCAGTTGGGCGTACAAGAAGGGGTACGTTACCTGGGGGAGCGAGCATTTCGACGGCAAGTTCAACCAGGTGTACTCGGTGGAGTACTTTTCTACCGATGCCTGGAGGGAGAACTCGGACCAGGAGCGCCAGAACGCCTACGCGAAACTCTATTACCGGCCCGTCGAGAATCTGCAGGTGGGCGGCCAGGTTCACATCTATCGGGCGGACTGGTCCACGGGCGCTTACATCACGGAAGAGCAGTGGAGGCAGAACCCGCGGCAGGCTTTCTCGGGCGCCCAGGATGACGGCGGCTACAAGGACATGACCGAGGGATCGCTCCATGTGGACGGATTCCTTCGGCCCAACATGCCTGTTCAGGCCAGGCTCTGGTACAAGGAGTTCAGCGCCAGCCGGTACGCGGACTGGACCTACGACGGATCGGGTCAGACCGAGTCGCACAGCAACGAGAGCGTGCTCGGCGCGCTTGCCAACGTGGGCTACGAGCACAAGTTCACCGAGGAGAACACGCTCTTCGTGGAAGGAGGATTCGATTTCCGGGACTTCGACACCCGATACCAGGACTGGAACACCGATGCCCGGGTGCGCACGAGTCTCAACAGCGACGACCGGTTCACGTTCCAGAATGCCGGGCTCTACCTCAAGGCGAACTGGGACCCGATTCGCTTCGCCCGGATCTTCGGAGGCATCCGGCACGATCTCTTCTACGGAACCCGCACGAACAAAGTCGACGGGACCGAAAGCGAAATCGACGGTCTGAGCATGACGACCTACAAGGGCGGCGTGGTCGGCAACCTGACGGACCGGTACAGTATCTACGCGAACGTGGCCACCACGTTCGAGCTTCCCGGCTGGGAGATGAAGTACATGAAGGGTGCGGATCCCCGTGACCTTCTTTTCTGGGAAGCGGGCCTGAAGGCCGAGCCTGTGACCTGGGCTTTGCTCCGGTACGCCTATTTCTGGTGCCAGGACGACATCGTGGACTTCATCGACGGCCGCTGGGTGCCCCAGGGCCAGGCCATCCGGCAGGGCCACGAGTTCGAAATGAATCTGATGCCCCTGGAAGGGCTTACTCTCTTTACGTCCGTCACGGTCCATACGGACTCGAAGTTCGACGGGGGCCCGTACGACGGCAAGCGGATCACGATCGTGCCGGACTACATCTGGAAGCTGGGCGCCTTGTACCAGGCGCCGTGGGGGACCGGAGGCCGGCTCTGGTACAACAAGGTCGGCAAGTGGTACACGGACGGATCGAACGAGCACACGTACGGTGGGTATGGCGTCCTGGACTTCACGCTCTACCAGGTGATCGCCGAAAAGTGGTCCGTGCATCTCGACATCAAGAATCTCACGGACGAGAAGTACGCCGAATTCGTCGGCTTCTGGAGCGGCAGCAACCAGTACATGCCGAGCCCGCCTCGGTCGTTCTATCTGTCCCTGAAATACGGATTCTAGCTCAGGCTTTGAGGTGCGCCGGGGAGGGGGGAGTGCCCCCCTCCTTTCCCTCTCCCCGGCGTCCCCTTGTATCTCGACATCTCGACAGGTGCGGGGAAAACGAATCACGATGGGAACGAGAAGGCACGTTGTATGCGCGCTCCTTTGCTTGTTCTTGCTTTTTTCCCTTTCGTGCAAGACAGAGGAGGGGCCAGCCCGGGCTGATCAGGGCCGCAGGAACGGAAGCCCGGTTCGTTGCGACGAGGTCGTGGTGTTCGCAGACGGCGAGCCCGAGGAAGGGTTTGATCCTCTGCTCGGCTGGGGAAACTATGGCGACCCGTATTTTCAAAGCACCCTGCTCAGGCGCGGCCCGGACATGGAGCTGACGGGGGACCTGGCAGAAACCTGGTCCCTGTCCCTGGACAGACTCACGTGGCGCATCCGCATCCGGCGAGACGCCCGATTCAGCGACGGCAGCCCGGTTACGGCCCGGGACGTGGCTTTCACCTTCAACCAGGCTCTTCTGGCGGGCGGAAAGACCGACGTCACCGTGCTCGACGCAGCGGTTGCGACGGGTGAGCACGAGATCGAACTCCGGCTCAAGAAGCCCCAGATCACGTTCGTGAACCGGCTTGCTACCCTGGGGATCGTCTCGGAGCATGCCTACGGGGGAGGCTACGGCCGCAATCCCGTGGGCTCTGGCCCCTACCGTCTGGTGAGGTGGGACGAAGGCCGGCAGATGATCATGGAGGCGAATCCACTCTACTATGGGCCCAGACCCGGGATCCGGCGGGTTGTGTTTCTCTTTCTCAAGGAGGATACGGGCTTTGCCGCTGCCAAGGCGGGCAGCGTCCATGTTGCCAGGATCCCGCAGATGCTGGCCCGTCAGAAAATCCCGGGCATGCGCGTGGTGGCCAGGCCGAGCGTGGACAACCGGGGGATCTGCTTTCCGGTTCTGCCCGCGGGTGCGGCCCGAACCGCCGACGGAAACCCGGTCGGGAACGACGTGACCTCGAGGTTTTCGATCCGCAAGGCCATCAATTACGCCTTGGACCGCAGGGCCCTGGTCGAGGGCGTGCTGGAGGGATTCGGGTCGGCGGCCCATGGTCCTGTGAGCCGGCTTCCCTGGGACGAACCGCAAGGGGCGATCCCGGACGGAGATCCGGAAGAGGCCAGGAGAATCCTGGCCGAGGACGGCTGGCAGGACTCGGACGGCGACGGTATCGTGGAAAGAGACGGCGTAGAGGCGCGGGTGACCCTTTATTATCCTGCGGACGATGCCCTCCGACAGGCTCTGGCCCTGGCTGTCGCGGACCAGGTGCGCCCCATCGGCGTGGAGATCGTGGTCACGGCCCGGAGCTGGGAGGATATCTACCGCCTCATGTACGCTCACCCGGTCCTTTTCGGGTTCGGCAGCCTGGACCAGACCGAGATGCACAATCTCTATCACGGGAGCCGCCCGGGAGACAGGACGCACAACCCCGGCTTCTACAAGAACGAGACCGTGGACCGTTACCTGGATCTGGCCATGGCCTCGCCGAGCGAAGAGGACGCGATCGTCTTCTGGCGGAAAGCCCAGTGGGACGGCCGCACCGGGTTTTCGGCAAGAGGCGACGCCGCATGGGCCTGGCTTGTGAACATCGACCATACCTATTTCGTGGACGAGCGGCTTGATCTGGGCCGGCCCAGGATGGAGCAGCACGGGTCGTACATCACGGCGAATCTGCCCGAGTGGAGATGGAAGGAGGGAACGTGCTCCGCATCCTCGCCCTGAAGGGTCTGCACGGCGTATCGCTCATCGCAGGCCTGGCCCTGCTTTCCTTCGTTCTGGTCAGCTTTTCACCCATCGACCCGGTGCGGGCCTACATCGGCGCCGCGGAACCTCGAATGAGTCCGGAGCAGAAGGAACGCATCGCCCAGCGATGGGGGCTGGACCAGCCCGCAACCGTGCGCTTTGCCAAGTGGGCGGCAAGACTCGCCAAGGGCGACTTCGGCGTCTCCCGCATCTTCAACAAGCCGGTTCTGGACGTCATCCGGGAAAGATTCTGGGTCTCTGTGAATCTCATGGCTGCGGCGTGGGCGCTCTCCGGTGTTCTGGGCTTTGTTCTGGGTGTGGTGGCAGGAGCCTGGCGCGGGTCGCTCTGGGACCGGTGCATCCGCCTTTATGCCTATATCCTGGCCAGCACCCCTGCCTTCTGGCTGGGGATGCTCCTGCTTGTGGCCTTTTCTGTGAAGCTCGGCCTGGCACCGATCTGCTGCGCCTCCCCGGTCGGCGTACCCTATGCCGAAGCGACCTTGGGGGAGAAACTTCGTCATCTTGCGCTTCCTGCGCTGACCCTGAGCATTGTCGGCGTTGCCAACGTGGCTCTCCATACCCGTCAGAAGCTGCTGGAGGTGCTGGAGAGCGACTATGTCCTGTTTGCACGGGCCCAGGGCCAGAGCACCTGGGGAATCGTCAGGCGTCACGGGCTGCGCAACATCCTGCTCCCTGCCGTGACCCTTCAGTTCGCCTCGTTCAGCGAGCTTTTTGGAGGCGCTGTCCTGGCCGAGCAGGTTTTCAGCTATCCCGGGCTCGGCGAGGCCACGGTTCTGGCAGGAGTGCGAAGTGACGTGCCTCTGCTCATGGGCCTTGTACTGTTCAGCGCGGTCTTCGTGTTCGTCGGGAACACGCTGGCAGATGTCGTGTATCGCTGGGTGGATCCGCGGATCCGTCTCGGATGGCAGGGATGATGAGGCCTTCTGCTTTTGTAAATCCGGGAGGTCTGCGGGCATGAGTCTCAGGGCGAGAACGCTCGCTGCGTTGGTCGTTTCGCTCGGTCTTCTGGCCGGGGTCGTGCTGCTCGGAGTCTGGGTCGGCGATCGCGGGCTCGACACGGCCCTGGAAGCGCGCAATTTGCCGCCTGGCCCGTCTCATGTCTTCGGAACGGACTGGCTGGGCAGGGACATGCTCACGCGGGTGCTTCTGGGACTCAGACTGAGCATAGGGGTGGGCTTGGCCGCCGCCGGGATCGGAGCGGTTCTCGGACTTTTGCTGGGGCTGGCCGCGGCCGGTTTGGGGCCCAAAATGGATCTTGTGGTGACCTGGCTTGTCGATCTGGCCATGAGTCTTCCCCACCTGGTCTTCCAGATCCTGATCGCTTTTGCGGCAGGGGGAGGCACGCGCGGGGTGGTGATCGCTGTGGCGGCCACTCATTGGGCCACCATCGCGCGGGTCATGCGCGCCGAGGCCCTGCAGGTCAAGTCCGCGGATTACGTGCAGCTCTCTCTGAGACTCGGCCGCTCGCCCTGGTGGGCGGCCCGCAGGCACGTCCTGCCGCACCTGTGGCCGCAGTTCCTGGTGGCTCTCATCCTGCTTTTCCCGCACGCCATCTCCCATGAAGCGGCGCTGAGTTTCATCGGAATCGGACTGAGTCCGCACATGCCCTCGATGGGCATCCTGCTCGCCGAGTCCCTTCGGCATCTGTCCACCGGCCACTGGTGGCTGGCCGTGATTCCCGGCGCGGCCCTGGTTCTGGTCGTAAAGCTTTTCGACGTGCTCGCCGAAAACCTGAGGCGCCTGCTCAACCCGAGAACGAGCCAGGAGTAAAGCTTGCTCAGCGTGAAGAGCCTTTCTGTCGCCTTTGTACGGTACGGGCGCGGTCTGGCCCGGACCGAGATCGAGCCGGTCTCTGATCTCGATCTTGAGGCCGGCGAGGGGGAGGTGGTGGCCGTGGTGGGTGCGAGCGGCTCTGGAAAGAGCCTTCTCGCCATGGCTGTCCTGGGCCTTCTGCCGGCCAACGCACGGACGTCGGGAACGATCCTTTATCGAGGCGAGGTTTTGACACCGCAACGGGCCCGTGCTGTCCGGGGGAGGGAGATCGTGCTGATTCCGCAGAGCGTAAGCTTTCTCGACCCCTTGCAGCGGGTGGGTGCGCAGGTGCGGGGGGCGGCACGGCTGCGCGGAATGAATCGCAGGCGGGCTGCGCAGACTCAGAGGGAGCTTTTCGAACGGTACGGGCTCGGCCCGGAGGTGGAGGGGCTCTATCCGTTTCAGCTTTCCGGAGGAATGGCGAGAAGGGCGCTCGTGGCCTGCGCCACGATCGGGGATGTGCGGCTCATCCTTGCAGACGAACCCACGCCCGGGCTCCACGCGTCGGCTGTCGAGGAGGCCCTCGCGCACCTGAGGGAGCTTGCCGACCAGGGCAAGGCCGTGATTTTGATCACCCACGATGTCCTGGCGGCTCTTCGGGTTGCGGACCGCATTGCGGTTTTCTTTGCCGGCACCACGGTGGAGGAGACCCGGGCCGACGCCTTCTCCGGAAATGGCGAGCGGTTGCAACACCCTTACAGCAGGGCTCTGTGGCAAGCCTTGCCACGGCAGGGGCTGAGGGCGCTCGCCGGGAGCCGGTGGCCCGACGGGTCGGCAAGAGGCAGCGGGTGTCCCTTTGTAGAAGATTGCCCGGTCCGGGATGCGCCGTGCCGGTTGCAGAAGCCGCAGCGCAGGCCGGTCGAGGGCGGATTTGTGAGGTGCTTCCGTGCTTGAGGCTCGGGACCTTTGGTTCCGGTACGGAAAGAGGAATCCCTGGATCCTGCGGGGCCTTTCGCTCGAGATCCGGCCCGGGGAGATCGTGGGCCTCCAGGGCGAGAGCGGCGAAGGCAAGAGCACGCTGGCGCGTCTTCTGGCAGGGTATCTCCGCGCCCAGAAGGGGAGCGTACTCCTCGACGGTGCGCCGCTGCCGACCAAAGGGTTTGTGCCGGTTCAGATCGTTTTTCAGGCGCCCGAGCTTGCGTCGAACCCCCGCTGGCCGATTCGGTCGATCCTGGCCGAAGGCGGGGTTTCGATTGAGGATGCCCTGGAGATGTCGGGTCTGCGGGAGGACGTCTTGGACCGATACCCCCACGAACTCTCCGGCGGGGAACTGCAGAGAGTGTGCCTGGCAAGGGTTCTCTGCCCGAAGACCCGGTATCTCGTGGCCGACGAGATCACCGCCATGCTCGACCCGGTGGGGCAGGCGCAGCTCTGGAGGCGGCTCCAATCGTATAGCGCATGCAACGGGATTGGCATTCTGGCAATCAGCCACGACTCCGGATTGCTTGGTTGTATCTGCCACCGGGTGGTCGATATGATGGAGATCAACCGGGAGGAGAAGAACCATGGGTCATGATCATCATCGATACGAGAGCGGCCAAGGCGGAGGGCACGGAAAGGACGGCGCGCATCAGGATCACTGGCACGGGGAGCCCGCCCGGAAGGAGGGGGCTTCTCCTGCGGCCAGGGACAGGCTCATCCTGCGGCTCGAGCACCAGATCCGCCACAACAGCGAACACGCGGGCGGATACGAAACCATGGCTGCCGAGGCTGAAGCGCTCGGATGCGCCGAGGCCGCCTGCTGCCTGCGCGCGGCAGCCCAGAGCGCGGCTGTGCAGAACGAGAAGCTGAAGCAGGCCCTTGATGCCCTGAAAGCGTCCTGACCAAGAGGGGTCAGTCCTTCATTTTCCGGGTGGCCTGCGCGATCCTCCTGCCTGCAGGCGGAACAGCCGTGGAAAGATGGCCGCCCCTTCCGTCAGGCAGGCGCAGGGGATCCTTCACGGATGTTTTGGGGGTGGGTGGTGGATGAAGGAAGGAGAGGGTCCCGCGCGCTTTGGCGGACGATCTTGCTTACCGCGGCGGCCTCAGAGCTTCATGATGCGGTCCACGATCGGCCGGAATTCTCTTTGGATATGCCCGATCAGTGCGTTGTAGGCGCACTGGAACCGGACCACCCGATCCGTATCGACCTCGTCCCCGGAGAAAAAGAACCGGAGCCTGGAGCAGGCGAGAAGCTCCATGTCTCTGCGGAAGCTCTCGGAGCGGGCAAGGTCCAGAAGTTCCTGCTTTTCTTCGTCATCCATGACCACGGTAGCGTGCCTCCAGTTCTCTGCAAAGATCCGAGAAACCGAAAAGTTCGAAGTACTCCCGGATTCTGTCCCACGCCAGACGGCTGCCGTGCAGCCGCATCAAGGCTTCGATGTCCGCCTGATCTGTGGGGCCTCTGGAGGGATTGTTGGCGATGGCTTGAACCTTGAGACCCACGATATCCTCCGGGAGCAGCACGCGGATGGTTTGTCGGCCGCCGAGGATTTCGCGGATCGCGGCTCTGCGAAGCATTCCTTCCGAAGCCCTGCGGAACGCGTGAATGAAGTCGATCTCTCCCAGGTCCGGCAAAGGGGATCTGTATTGGGAGACGTTCTGGGAATGGTGCACTCGCTCGTATCCCATCGACGTCAGGACTTCGTGCACGGCTCCCATGTCATCGAGAGCCACGAGAAAGTCCAGGTCGACCGTAGCCCTGGGGACGCCCCACAGGCTGAGCGCAAATCCTCCCATCAGGGCGTATCGGATCCGACGCCTCTCGAATTCATTGAGCAGTCCGTTGAGCACCTTGTCGAAGTCCATGCAGGTCTCGCGCCGCGGATGGAAAGAGGTCTCCTGTCCGACTGCCAATGGAAGGGGTCATCGTTGGTTCTGCCGGTCCCTTTCCCCTTGTGCTCTCAGCCGGATTCTAGAGCAGATCGGCAAGGATCGCCAGGCACCCGTGGACCGTGCCGCTGGCTGCCAGGAGCATGCCCGTGCGCCTGTGGACGCCCAGGGGAACGCGGATCCAGCGCAGGCCGGTGGATAGCTGGAATGCCAGCAGGACAAGATTGACGATCCCGAGCAGGAGGATCAGGGAGACACCCGCGAGCGTCATGGGGCCCTCCGTCATTCCTGGAGAAGTTCAACCTTCCAGATGGCCGGTCCCTTGCTCCCGTGCAGATTGCAGCTCGCCTCGGAAAGGATCTCGATCGGTCCGTCCATCTTGTAGGTGAAAGTCCTGCTGAAATTCTCGGCCTCCGGCCTGCGCATGGCCGAGAAGTCCCACTGCTGCACGGTCTTGCCGTTGATGTCGAGCCGCAGCCATTCGGTGTGATGGATCCAGTTGTTCCCATGGTGAGATACGTTCAGCTTGATCACGATCTCCTCTCCGATGGCGGCCTTTTCCGGTGCTTCGATGCGGACCTCTGACTTGTCCGCCCGGCTTGCCTCTGGCGCGACAGCGAGAAACATCACCGCCAGAACGCCCACGAGGATCGCCTTGCGCTGCATGATTTCTCCTCCCTTGCCCGGCTGGTTTTCTTGCCGGCGCTCGCCCAGGAATCAACAGGAAGCTCTCCGCGCGGGGGGTCAAGGTTCCTGTGCGACCCGTCCGGCTCCCCTTGGATTCACATAAACTTCGTCCCAGACCCTGTCCGAGATCTCTTTGAGCTCTCTTCCGTACGCGGACATGCCCTCCAGGTAGGCGCCGCTTTCCCATGCCTCACGGGCGGCCTCGTTTTCGGGTTCTGGGCGGTGGCGGTTGAGCCATTCGCGAAACAACGGATAGTGGTCCCGGATCGGGCAGGGCATGAGCCAGTTGCCCTCCCGGGTTGGCACCGGATCCCCCTGGTACCCGTACTGGCGCTGCCAGTCGCGGATGGCCTGGAAAAAGGGAGCCCTCCAGACGTCGTCCAACGTCTCGCCCCGGGCGTACACCTCCTCGAGACGGGCGACTGCGTACGGGGCAAACACGCAGGGCATCACCCGTCCGTTCCAGTCGATGTAAAGGTACCCGCCTTCGCGCCCCGCGGACAGGCAGCCGCCGACCATGGGCCCGTGATTCCAGAAGTCGAACAGAAAAATCCGCTTGGTTTCGATTGCCTTCCAGGTCCTTTGCCAGAGCTCCAAGCGCTGGGCCGGGGTGGGCATCCGCTCCGGACTGGCTTCCCTTCCGATCGGCATGTAGTGAAAGAGGAACCCGTAAAAGGCTCCCTGCTCGAAGAAGAAGAAGTCCAGGAAGCGATCCGAAAGGATCTCCTCCATGTTGTCTGCCGTGACCGTGACCGAAATCCCGAAGGGGACGCCGGCGTGGCGCAGCGAAGACATGGCCTCCAGGGTGCGTGCGAACCGTCCCCTGCCGCGGCGCTCGTCCGTGCTTGCCTCCAGGCCTTCCACGGAAATTGCGGGGGTGAGGTTTCCGAGCTTCTCCATCCTGCGGGCGACCGGGTCGTCGATGCGGGTGGCGTTGGTGAACATGAGGAAGAGGCAGTCCGGATGATTCTGCGCCGCGTCCAGGACGCCATGGCCTTCGGAGTGGTAGAGCAGGGGTTCCCCTCCGGAGAAGACGAACAGGGGCGTTCCCCAGAAGGCCTTGGCCTCGGCCATGACTCGATCCAGGATGGGCCAGGGAAGATGCACGGGACGGCTGCCAGACGAGTCCGCATAGCAGCCGGGGCATCGCAGGTCGCATGCGCTTCCTGGGCTCAAGACCAGAAACCAGGGCGGCTCGCAGCCATCGGCCCTGAGAGCGTTCGGGCTTTTCAGGCCTCCCCTGCCTGAGGAGCACCAGGCCCGGCCCCACAATTCCAGGTTGACGCGCATCAGGCGCGGAGAAATCTGCCCGCGCCCGATCAGCCTGTCCACCGTCGCGAGAATGGCACGGGCCATGAGCGCCCGTTCCTGTTCGATTCGCGACCGCGATGCAGGGCGGCCCGGTCCCGGGCCGAGCGCCCGTTCGAGTCTGGATTGCGCGACCGAAAACAGGACTCTGCGCAGGCTGTTCTGGAAGAGGAGCCGATTTGCGGCCGCGAGCAGAGGCCCTCGGATCCGGCTGTCCAGAAGCGTTCGGGCCAGAACCTTGACGTTCATGCGCTCCCCGCAAGGGGGACGTTCAGCTCCCCGCAAGGGGTCAGTCCTTCATTTTACGGATAGCCTGAAATCGTTCCGCCTGCAAGTGGGCACACCCGCCGGCAGCCGCGCGGCTGTGGCATATCCATGGATCGGGTCCTTGCCCCGCGGCCGGCCGTACCCCGGCTGCCGGCGGCCCGGCCCTTACGCGCTTCGTCCTCCCGTATCCGTAAAATGAAGGACTGACCCCATGCATTTTTTTCTGCTGTTTGATCCAGGTCAAGGATCTTGCCCCTGCTCGTTGGCAGAATTCTCCTCGCAGGTCCGAGGCGGCTGGAGCTCGGGCCGTAATCGAGACGGAGGCAGGCCCGGGACGCGGCACGAAGGAACCCGATAAACCTGAGGCAGCGGGGCCGAGTTGATGGCAGGGCAGCTCGATATGCGCAGCGACCCGGAATATGCTCGAGGCGGGCGGCTTCGAGTCGAACTCCCTGCCGAGGACTACCCGAGGGGGATCATCTCCTGCCAGGCCGCCTGCCCGGTGCACACGGACGCGCGCGGCTACGTCAGGGCCGTCGCAGAAGGTCGCTTCGAGGAAGCGTACCTCATCGCCCGGGGTCCGAACCCTTTCGCGTCCATCTGCGGCCGCATCTGCGGCGCTCCCTGTCAGGCGGCCTGCCGCAGGGGCCTTCTGCCGCGGCCGGACAGCGACGGACGCCTCGTATCCTTGGACCGGCCCGTGTCGATCCGGGCTCTCAAGCGGTTCGCCTGCGAATCGTCGGGCTTCGAGAGCCGGCCGGCCCCGGAGGTGGTTCAGGCGCTCCTCGGCCATCTTCCCGCGGTCGCCGCGGACGCCGAGGAAATGGCCGCGATCCTGCTGGCTTCGCTGGAAGGCCGGTTCGAACGGCAGACGGCCGGCCGGCCCGTGGCCGTGATCGGCGCCGGTCCGGCAGGACTTTCCGCAGCTCACGACCTTGCGCTCATGGGATTTCGGCCCGTCGTGTTCGAGCGGGAGCCGGTGGCCGCCGGGATGCTCGCGCTGGGCGTTCCCGCCTACAGGCTGCCGCGCCAGATCATCCGCTGGGAGGTGGACGTAATCCGCGCCCTGGGCGTGGAGATCCGCTGCGGCGTGATGGTGGGCAGGGACATTTCCCTGTCGCAGCTCCGCAGGGACTACGAGGCGGTCGTGATCGCCTCTGGAGCCAAGAACTCCCGCAGCCTGGGCATACCCGGCGAACGGGGGCCGGGCGTGTACGGCGGTGTCGACCTCCTGCGCGCGGTCGCCTTGGGGGAGCCTCTCCGGGTGGGCCGGCAGGTCGTGGTCGTGGGCGGGGGCAATGTGGCGTACGACGTGGCGCGCACAGTTCTCAGGCAGGTGGCGTGGGATGCGGCGCGCACCGCGGCCAGGCTGCCCGGCACGGCAAAGGTCTTCCTGGTCTCCCTGGAGTCTCTGGAGGAAATGCCGGCCGACACGGCCGAGATCCTCGAGGGCGACGAGGAGGGGATCGAGCGCCTGAATGGCTGGGGACCGGTCGAGATCGAACGGGACTCCGCAGGATCGGTCCGGGCCGTGGTGTTCAGGCGGTGCCTCAAGGTGTACGACGATCGGAGGCGGTTCCGTCCCGCCTTCGACGACGCCGCGAGGATCCGGATTCCGTGCGATACGGTTTTGCTGGCTGTGGGACAGACGCCTGACGCAACGTTTCTCCTCGACGGAGGGGAAGACATCGAGCAGGCGAGGCCGGGCTGGCCGACAGTGGACCCCGACACCCTGGCCACGACGGCGCCCGGGGTGTTCGTCGCAGGAGACTTGGCCCACGGCACGCGGCTGCTCATCGACGCCGTGGCTTCCGGCAAGGCGGCCGCCCGCTCCGTGTACCGGCACCTCACGGGGAGATCCATCGAGTTTGACGCTGTCGTGGCCCATCTGCCCCTGGAACGCTACAGCCGCGAGAAGGGGTACGAGACGCTGCGCGGAGTCCCGTGCCCGACGGTCCCCCCGGATGTGCGCCTCGTCCGCCCGGATATGCCTGTCGAGATCGGCTACGCCGAGGCCGAGGCCAGAACCGAAGCGTCCCGCTGCCTGGACTGCGCGGTGGCCCCCGTGTTCGACAGCAGCCGCTGCGTCCTGTGCGGCGGCTGCGCGGACGTCTGCCCGACCCGGTGCCTGAAACTCGCGGCTTTATCGGATCTGGAGCCCGAGGACTGGATGCGGGAAGCCGCTGTCCGGCTCCATGGCCGCGAGGCCGATGCCGGCGCTCTTACGGCCATTCTCAAAGACGAGGACCGGTGCATCCGGTGCGGTCTTTGCGCCATGCGCTGTCCGGCAGCGGCCATCACCATGGAACGCGTGGAGTTCAGGACCGTCTGGAGGAGTCCGACATGAGCGCCAGCGAAAGGCCTTCCCGTTCTCGATTGGATCCCGAGCCCATGCCGAGGCGCGACTTCCTCGGATGGGCCGCGTTCCTGGCAGCCGCCAGCTCCCTGGCCTTTGCGGCGCTCGGCATGCTCAGACTGCCCAAAGCTTCGGTCCTTTCGTCCCCTTCCAAGAAGTTCCGCGTCGCTCTCCCGGAGTCCCTGCAGGCCGGTGAGCCGTTCGTGCCGCCCGGCCGGTCGGTGGCCCTTTTCCGGGACCGGGACGGAGTGTACGCGATTTCCCTGATCTGCACCCATCTCGGGTGCGTCGTGAAGACGACTCCCGATGGATTCGAGTGCCCCTGTCACGGCTCGCGCTTCGGTCCGGACGGGGCCGTGGTCAAGGGCCCGGCGCCCACGGCCCTGGCCTGGCGCAAGGTCTCGCCGGCCGGCGGGGGCGTGTATGTGGTGGACGAAGGCACGGTGATCCCGCAGGGGACAAAGGTGACAGGATGAAGGCCGATTTCTCCGACGGATCTTTCCGCCCGGCTCTGCAACGGTTTTTCGACAATGTGAAGGCTCTGCCGGCCCGCTTCGTCGCCTCGGCCGCTCGAAACGGACTGCCGGCGAGCGACCGCACACGCTCGACCTTCGTCTTCGGCAACGTGTTTCTCCACATTCATCCGGTTCGGGTGCACCGCTGGAGCCTGCGCTGGACCACGACCCTGGGGCTGGGCGTGGCGTCCATGGCCGCCTTCCTGGTGACTTTGGCAACCGGCGTGCTGCTCATGTTCTATTACAAGCCCTATCCGGACGCGGCCTACCAGTCGATGCAGGACATCCTGTTCGTGGTCCCGAGCGGACGGCTCATCCGCAATCTCCATCGCTGGGCAGCCAATGTCATGGTCGTCACCGTTTTTCTCCACATGGCCCGCGTGTTCTACACCGCCTCGTACCGCAGCCCCCGGGAGTTCAACTGGGTCGTCGGTATCGGGCTGTTTGCCGTCACCCTCGGGCTCGCTTTCACCGGATACCTCCTGCCCTGGGACCAGCTCGCGTACTGGGCCATCACGATCGGCGCCAACATCGCCCAGTCGCCCCGGGAAGTGACGGACGCCCTGGGCATCACGTCTTTCTTCGACATCGGCGGCCTTCAGAAACTCCTCCTGCTCGGCTCGGACACGGTGGGCGAAGAGGCGCTCATCCGCTTCTACCTGTTCCACGTCATGCTTCTTCCCCTGGGATTGGCATGCCTGCTCGCGGTTCATTTCTGGCGGATCCGCAAGGACGGCGGGCTCGCCCGGCCTGCGGACGCGGACTCGAGAGCGGATTGCCCAGCCGAAGACACCTATCCGGTCTTCACCGAGGTCCCGGCCAAGACGTATCACCTGGCCGCCCTGGTGCGCGGCCGAAGTCCGGCCGTGGGCCGGGGGCCCGAAGCCACGCTTCCCTCTATGCCTCATCTTTTCTATGCCGAGGCGGCCGTGTTCATGCTCACGGTTCTCGCCTGTCTGTTCCTTTCCCTTCTGTCTGATGCGCCTCTCAAGGAGCTCGCCAATCCCCTGGTGCCGGAAAATCCGGCCAAGGCTCCCTGGTATTTCCTGGGGTTGCGGGAACGCGTGTCGTCTTGGGCCTTCATGGGGGGTGTCGGGATTCCGGCCGTCGTGCTTCTCGGTCTGGCCCTGATTCCGTACCTGGACCGGGAGACGGCCGGGACCGGCGAATGGTTCGGCGGCCCGGGCGGGCGGCGTCTCGTGGCCAAGGCTGCCTGCGTGGGGACGTCCTCGGTCCTGGTCCTGGAGGCCGCCGCGATCCGGTTCGGCTGGATCCGGGAATGGTTTCCCCACGTGCCCCAGCTCGTGGTCACGCTTCTCAATCCGGGCACTCTGCTGGCTCTGGTCTACGGCGCCTACTCGACCTGGCTGGTCAAGAGGTACGACTCGACCCGGGCCGGCGCCCTGGGGCTTTTCACATGTTTTCTCTGCGGCTTCGCCGTGCTCACGGTGATCGGTACGTTTTTTCGAGGGCCGAACTGGAACTTCTATTGGTCGCCAGCGCACTGGCCGGTCCACTAGGAAGGTCCGCGGAAAAGCCATGAAGAGGAACAAGCACCTCCTGCTCTGGTCGAGCCTCGGCGTTCTGGCCCTGCTGGTTGCAGGCGCAGTGGAAGAAAACTTTCTCAAGGAGTGGCGCAGGGTTCAACGGTCGGCCCGCAACGGGGCCGCTCCGATCGACGTGCGGCTGCGCCAGATTGTTGTGCCGGCCCTGGGCGTCACGGACCGCTGTGTGTCCTGCCACGTGGGCATGGCGCCAGGGGAGCAGGAGCTTTCGGGCCCGCCGGTCGTCTCCGCCCACCGGGACGTGGTTCATGATCCCGCCTCCTTTGGCTGCACGGTCTGCCACGCGGGCCAGGGCAGGGCCACCGAGAAGAGAGCGGCCCATGGCACGAAGCTCCACTGGCCGCAGCCCATGATCCCGGCCTCTTTTGCCTACGCGGGCTGCGGGAGCTGCCATACCCACCTGAAGGTGCCGGGGCTTGAGCAGCTCCGCAGGGGAGGGGCTCTGTTCGAGCGCCACGACTGCCTGAGCTGCCATCGTCTCGACGGAAGGGGCGGCGGGCTCAGGCCCCGAGGGCCTGGGTTCCCGGAGGGACCGGATCTGTCGCGCTCGGGCGCTCGAGGGTACCGTTCGGACTGGTACGAGCACCACCTCGCGCGCGCGGCATCGGGGGACTCGGCGTGGCAAGAGGCCTTTGGCCCCATACCGGATGCGGACCGCCGGGCTCTGGAGACGCTGCTCGGGTGCTCGGTCGGAGCGCCGGGCCTGATCGAGGCCAAGAGCCTTTTTCACTCCCTCGGATGCCGCGGATGCCACAAGGTGGGCGGCGTGGGCGGTGACGACGGCCCGGATCTCACCCGCGTGGGGGAACGGGACCCGGGCAGACTCGATTTTTCTCGCGTGCCGGGCGAGAGGACGGTGGCCAACTGGATCGCCGAGCACTTCCGCGCCCCTGCGGTGGTGGTCCCGGGCTCTCTGATGCCCTGGCTCGGCCTCTCGGAGGAGCAGGTGCGCCTGCTCACCTACTACATGCTTTCTCTGCGCCGCAGCGAGTTCCCCGAGGCTTACTGGCCCAAGGACCGAATCCGGGCCGAGCGGTTCTCCGAACGGGAATTCCGCACCGACGGCGCAACCCTGTACGGCACGTTTTGCGCGTCCTGCCACGGCCGCGCAGGGCAGGGGATGCGGTATCCCGGGATGGCGCCGTTTCCCGGGGTGTCCAATCCGGACTTTCTCGGCCTGGTCCCGGATGCCTTCATCGCCGAGACGATCCACAGAGGAAGACCCGGCCGCAGGATGCCCGCCTGGGGAGAAAAGGAGGGGGGCCTTCGGCCCGAGGAGATCGCGAACATCGTGCCTTATCTGCGCGAGATGGGCGGGGGCGTGCCTTACAGGGATGAGGGCGGCGGGCTCGTTCGGTGGATTGCCGGGTCAGCGGACGGCCCGGGCAGAGTTCTGTATGGGTCCCACTGCGCGTCCTGCCATGGAGAACAGGGGGCAGGCGGCGAGGGGCCTGCCCTGAACAATCCGGTGCTCCTTGCCACGGCTTCGGATCGATTCCTGTTCGAGACCGTCCGGGCGGGCAGGAGAGGGACTGCCATGGAGGCCTTTTCCAGACCCTCTGCGGTCCGGTCCACTCTTTCGGCCGCGGAAATCGAGGCGGTTGTGGCGTACCTTCGGTCTTGGGAGGACAACAAATGAGCGGCACGATGACGCGCCGGGAGTTTTTCGAGGCTGCGGCCGCCGCAGGGTTCGGTGCCCTGCTGGCCTCGGTATCCAGGGCCTGGGGGCTGGACGGCCCGTCCAACCCGCTGGCCGTCTACCCGAACCCCGACTGGGAACGGGTCTACCGCGACCTCTGGCACTTCGATTCCCAGTTCACGTTCCTTTGCGCTCCCAACGACACCCACAACTGCCTCCTCACCGGGTACGTGCGCTCCGGGGTGGTCACGCGGATCGGCCCCACCATGCGCTACGGAGAAGCGTCGGACCTGGACGGCCGCCGGGCCAGCCACCGCTGGGACCCGAGGGTCTGCCAGAAGGGGCTCGCCCTCACGCGCCGGTTTTACGGCGATCGCCGCGTGAGCCACTGCATGGTCCGGGCCGGCTTCAAGAAATGGTGCGAAAGCGGGTTTCCCAGGGCCGAGGACGGCAGGCCGGCCGCCGAGTATTTCAACCGGGGCCGGGACGAATGGGTCCGTGTCACCCACGACGAGGCGGCCGCGCTGGTTGCCGCGGCTCTCCAGAACATCGCCCAGACGTACAGCGGCGAAAAAGGGCAGGAGCGCCTTCGCAGCCAGGGGTACGACGAGGAGACGGTCCGGGCCACGCAGGGGGCGGGCACGCAGGTCCTCAAGTTCCGCGGCGGCATGCCGCTTCTCGGAGCGACCCGCGTGTTCGGCCTCTACCGGATGGCCAATTCCATGGCTCTGCTCGATGCCGCGATCCGCAAGGTGGGGCCGGACCAGGCGCTGGGAGGCCGCGGATTCGACAATTACTCGTGGCACACCGACCTTCCGCCCGGCCATCCCATGGTCACGGGCCAGCAGACCGTGGAGAACGACCTTCATGCCGTGGAGCACGCCCGGACCGTCGTGGTCTGGGGCATGAACTGGATCGTCACCAAGATGCCGGACAGCCACTGGCTGACCGAGGCCCGGCTCAAGGGAACCCACGTGGTGGTGATCGCCTGCGAGTACTCGGCCACCTGCTCCAAGGCGGATGAGGTGGTCATCGTGCGGCCGGGCACCACGCCCGCCCTGGCTCTGGGCCTGGCCGGCGTGATCCTGCGGGAGAGGCTCTACGACGCCGAATACGTGAAGGGCTGGACCGACCTGCCCCTTCTGGTCCGGATGGACAATCTCAAGTATCTGCGGGCCCAGGACGTGTTCGGCAGTGGGCCTGCAAAGCTTGCGAACCAGACCCGGGTGCTCAGGCCGGACGAGAAGGAGCCGCCTCCGGGCCTGCAGCAGGACATGCTGGTGCCGGAGGCCCTCCGGAACGCCTGGGGCGATTTCGTGTTCTGGGACCGGCCCGCGGGTAAGCCCGAGGCCGTCACGCGCGACGAGGTCGGAGGGCGTTCGGGCATCCGGGACCCGCTCCTCGAGGGAGAAGTCGAGGTGACGCTCCGGACAGGCGAGAAAGTCCGGTGCCGGCCGGTCTTCGATCTGATCCGGGAATACGCGCTTCATTTCGACCCCGGGACGGTGGAAGAGATCACCTGGGCGCCCGCTGCCGCTGTGGAAGACCTGGCCCGGCGGATCGCGCGCGAGCCCGGCACGACCCTGTTCGCCGTGGGCATGGGGCCCAACCAGTTCTTCAACAACGACAACAAGGACCGCGCGATCTTTCTTGTGGCCGCTTTGACCGGCAATGTCGGCGGCATTGCGGGCAACGTGGGCTCCTATGCAGGGAACTATCGGGTGGCCCTGTTCAACGGCCTCCCCCAGTACATCAACGAAAACCCTTTCGACCTCGAACTCGACCCCGAGCGTCCGGCGAGGACCAGGCAATACTGGCGGGCCGAGTCCGCCCACTACTACAATCATGAGGACCATCCCCTGCGTGTCGGTCGCAGGCTGCTGACCGGATCCACCCACATGCCGACACCGACCAAGTCCCTCTGGTTCGCCAACGCCAACTCGATTCTGGGCAACGTCAAGTGGCACTACAACACCGTGGTCAACGTGCTGCCGAAGATCGAGATGATCGTGGTTCAGGAGTGGTGGTGGTCCACCTCCTGCGAGTGGGCCGACGTGGTTTTTGCCGTGGACTCCTGGGCCGAACTCAAGCACCCGGACATGTGCGCCTCGGTCACGAACCCGTTCCTGACCGTCTTTCCCCGGACGCCCCTCAAGAGGATCTTCGAGACCCTGGGAGACATCGAGATCCTGGAACGGGTGGGGACAAAGCTCGCCGAGCTCGTCGGCGACAGGCGCTTTGCGGACTGCTGGAAGTTCGGGCGGGAGGGCCGCACGGATGTCTACCTCCAGAGGATTCTCGACGCCTCTTCGTGCGCCCGCGGGTACCGGTTTCTCGAACTGGAGGAAAAGGCCCGGCAGGGCATCCCGGCCCTCATGATGAACCGGACAACGCCCAAGGCCGTCGGATACGAGCAGATCGCGGACTCCCGGCCGTGGTACACGAAGTCGGGCAGGCTCGAGTTCTACCGGGAGGAGGACGAATTCATCGAGGCCGGCGAGAACCTTCCGGTCCACAGAGAGCCTGTGGATTCGACCTTCTACGAGCCCAACGTGATCGTGGCTCCGCAGCACCCGGCCATACGTCCCGCGGGCCCTGAGGCCTATGGCGTGGACCCCGCCGACCTCTCCTGCGAGGTGCGCCAGGGCCGCAACGTGGTCCGGCCCTGGAGCGAGACACGAAAAGCGCCTCACCCGCTCATGGCCAGGGGCTACCGGTTCATCTTCCACACGCCCAAGTATCGTCACGGCGCCCACACCACGCCGATCGACACGGACATGGTGGCGGTCCTGTTCGGCCCCTTCGGAGACATCTACCGCCGGGACCGGCGCTCGCCCTACGTGTGCGAGGGATACGTGGACATCAACCCTTCGGACGGGAGGGACCTGGGCGTGGAGGACGGCGACTATGTATGGGTCGACGCGGACCCCGAGGACCGGCCGTTCAGAGGATGGAAGGACAGGCCGGCCGACTACGGCTTCGCCCGCCTGCTGTGCAGAGCGCGCTACTATCCGGGCACGCCCAGGGGGGTTGCCCGGATGTGGTTCAACATGTACGGCGCCACGCCGGGATCGAAGCAGGGCCAGGAAGGCCGCATGGACGGGCTCGCCAAGAATCCGCGCACGAACTATCAGGCCATGTTCCGATCCGGCTCGCACCAGTCCGCAACGCGCGGCTGGCTCAAGCCGACGTGGATGACCGACTCGCTCGTGCGCAAGCAGATCTTCGGCCAGGCCATCGGACAGGGGTTTCTTCCGGACGTCCACTGCCCGACCGGCGCGCCGAGAGAGGCGATCGTGAAGATCACCCGGGCCGAGCCGGGCGGGCTGGGCGGACAGGGACTCTGGAGACCGGCGGCCGAAGGGCTGCGGCCCCGCTACGAGAGCGAAGGCATGCGGGCCTATCTTGCCGGCGCGTTCCTGCGCGGGCGGGGCGAAACGAAAGGAGGCTGATCCATGGCGCGCGTTTTGAACTGGCAGATCGGCCGGGAGATGTCCTACTGGTACGCCGAGGCGCGTCCGCGGCGCCAGTTCGCCGCGGTCTTTGACTTGAACAAGTGCATCGCCTGCCAGACCTGCACGCTGGCCTGCAAGACCACCTGGACCTCGGGCAAAGGCCAGGAGTACATGCTCTGGAACAACGTGGAATCCAAGCCTTATGGGTTCTATCCCCTGGGATGGGACCTCAAGCTGCTCGAGATGCTGGGCCCCCAGCTCTGGGAAGGGGGCGTCTACGAGGGACGCACGATCTTCGAAGCCGCTCCGGCCGGAAAGCGGGTGCTCGGATGGCGGCCAGAGGATATCGACTACGCCCACCCGAACGTGGGCGAGGACGATTGCGCGGGAAGGGTCGAGACCGGGTTGACCTTCTCTGTCCCGCACGACAACTGGTTCTTCTATCTTCCCAGAATCTGCAACCACTGCACCTATCCGGCTTGTTTGGCCGCATGCCCCCGGGGATCGATCTACAAGAGGCAGGAAGACGGTATCGTTCTGGCCGACCAGAGCCGGTGCCGGGGCTACCGGGAGTGCGTTCAGGGATGCCCCTACAAGAAAATCTTCTTCAATCCCATGACCGGCACGAGCGAAAAGTGCATCGCCTGTTTCCCCAAGGGGGAATCCGGGCTTCAACCTCAGTGCTTCCTGAACTGCATCGGCAAGATCCGCCTGGCGGGCTATGTGTCGAGGCCCGAGCAGGCCCGCGCGGAAAATCCGGTGGACTATCTCGTCCATGTCCGCAAGGCGGCCCTTCCGCTGTTCCCGCAGTTCGGTCTGGAGCCCAACGTCTACTACCTGCCTCCCGTCCACGTTCCGCTGCCGTTCCTGCGCCAGCTGTTCGGCCCCGGAGCGGACGAGGCTGTCCGGGTTTACCGGTCTTCGCCCGAGGATCCGGAGCTGGCGGGGCTCCTGACCCTTTTCGGGTCCACGGAGGTTCTGCTCTCGAAATGGAAAAGGAGCGGGGAGGACGTGATCGGGCTGGACGAACAGGGAAACGAGAGGATCCGGGTCCCCGTGCGGGAGCCCTTGATGATCAGGGAGAGGCTGGACTCCCGATACGGCGTGGTGAGAACGAACTGTCCCTGAGAGGATCTGCGGAAAGGGGCCTTTTCATGAGAAGAGGAACGAGAGGAACGTGCTTTCGATGGGCTCTGGTGGTCGCCTTTTGCGCGTGCCCGGGATGCGCCGCACCCTCCCGGCCTCCTTCCCCGGCTGTCGTCGCCGCGGTGCGGCCGTCGGTTCCTTCGGACCCGGACGAGTCCTCGTGGGAGACGGCGCCGGAGCACCTGGCCAGGCTTCTTCTTCAGGACCTCGTGGATCCAAGACCCCTGACAACCACGACTCCGGAAGTGAGGATCCGGGCCGTGACCGACGGCGAACGGGTCGCTTTCCGGCTCGAATGGCCGGATGCCACCCAGGATGATGTGCCCGGCGCGGCGCGATTCAGCGACGCCTGCGCCGTGCAACTCCCTTCGAAGACAGAGCCCGATGTGCCGGCCCCTCAGATGGGCGAACCGGGACGGCCTGTGGAGATCACCTTTTGGCGCGCCTCGTGGCAGGCCGAGGTGGACGGACGCAGGGACTCCATTCAGGCGATCTATCCCAATGCAGCGGTGGACCATTATCCGTTCGAGGCTCCCCCTCTGCGAGGGCAGCCGGACGCAGGCCGGGAGATGGAAGCCCGCTATGCGCCGGCCAGGCGGCTCGGAAACCGCATGGCCGGACCGCGCGAGTTGCCCGTGGAGGACCTTGTCGCGCAGGGGCCGGGGACGATCGAGCCGGCCCCCAAGACAGTCTCCCAGGGCCGCGGCCGGTACCGAGGCAGGGGCTGGTCGGTTGTGATCGTTCGGCCTCTGCCGCAGGATCTTCCTGCCCGGGGCTGGACACAGGTCGCCTTCGCGATCTGGGAAGGCGCAAGCCGCGAATCCGGCTCGGTGAAGATGAGGACCGGATGGATCCCCTTCTCCACGGAGGCTCGCAAGCCGTGAAGGAAATCGAGGGCTCGGCGAGGGCCATGCTCGAGCGCGCAAGCCGGCTCCGCCTCCTGGGGCTGCTGCTTGAAAGCCCGCGCCCGGGGTGGAAGGAAGAGGTTGCTGCGCTCTGGGAATCGTGCGGCGGGGCCGAGCTTGAACAGGCGGCGGCGAAGGCCCTCGACGGATGGACGGAGGGGCGGTACCTGGCCTTGTTCGGACCCGGCGGCACAGTATCGCCCCGGGCTGCGGCATGCGCCCCGGGACAGGACCCGGGCCGGCTTCTCGCCGATCTGTCGGCCTTCTACGAGGCCTTCGCCTTTCGGCCCTTCCCCGGCAGCCCGCCGGACCACATTGCCGCGGAGGCGGGTTTCCTGGGCTATCTGGCATTCAAGGAGGCGTACGCGGTCGCAGAAGGCGACGAGGAAGCCGCAAGAACGGTCAGAGACGCGGCCGCGGCGTTCTGCCGTCTTTATGCCGCGCCTCACGCCCTCTGCCTTGCAAAGAAGCTCCAAGAAGCGGCAGGGGCAGGCCCTCTGCCTGCAGCCGTGGCGGCCCTGGCCGATCTTGTCACGGCCCAGGCTGCCCGGGCTGAGGCCCGCACTCCAGAGGATGGATCCGGATCGACGCCCTGAGGTTCTCCAGCAAGCCCAGGGAATCCGGCGACCGGATGAGGTATCGCAGCAGGAGGGTTCCGGTCGGCGACGGGCTTCGAAACAGCTTGAAGCCGTCCGGAGGACTGCACGGGGGCGTGTCGTCGCTCGTCAGAAGAACCTTCGCCGGCCGGCTTCCTTCGGTCCGGTCTCCCACATATGCGAAGCTTGCCGTGTCGTCCGCCACCATCTGAAGAACCCAGTAGTCCTCGTGGCCGGGCAGTTCGATGGCCAGAGGCGCCCTGCGGATGTCGAAGGCCGCGTAGCTGTAGAGCAGATCCGGGCACGGGCGCACGAAGGCGTTCCATGAGGCGTCGGCGGGCGGGCCGTGATAGAAACGGTTCGTCCCGCCTGCCTGCTCCACGAAGAAGGCGTTCCGCTCGGCCTGGAGGCGGCCCGGCATGGTGTGGATCTGGTAGGCGCTGGTGGCCGTGGCAGAGGCCAGAACGACCGAAAGATAGAGCAGGTTCCGACAGCGTCCGGGAGCGCCTTTCATGGGACCCTCGAAAGCCGGGGAAGCGGATAGGACTCGAGGTGATCCAGCAGCTGCGGCTGGGGCCGATACACCCTGAGCGTGAGAGAGAAGGACTCGCCCGGCGGCGACGGAAGCCAGTTGGCGGCACCCGGCGGCCGTTCCGGCGCCACGTCGATGGCGAACGAGCCGTCTTCGGCCGTCTGCAGATTGAAACTCGCGAACGAATAGCGGCGCTGCGGATTCGGATGCAGGAGTTCCCGGCTGTTGTAAAGGGTGATGCTCCACCACTCGGCCGGAAGGCGGACGCTTCCCTCGATCCGGTAGCGGCCGTCTCCGGTAAGCTTGCGGCGCGGGTTGTCGACGTACCCCTGGAAATAGACCGCCTCTTCCCGGGAGTTGGCAAAAATGCCGATGCGGGCGATGAGCGCTTTCAGAACCGGATCCGCCTCGCTGCCCCCGATGCCTCGGGCGGTCATCCAGCCTGCCGGATTGTAGAGGCCGATCCGGCTCGCCGTCCAGAGCAGGGCGCCGGCGGTGGATCCGTATCCCAGTCCCAGGCCGACAAGAACCGCCAGGGCGAGCCGAAGAACCGGTCTTTTATCCAAGGGGAAAACCCGTGGGGCGATTCAGGCGCCCGCGATGGTGATGCAGATCTTGCCGAAATGGCCCTGACCGGCCATAAGCTCGAACGCTTTCGGGACCTCCCCGAAGGAAAAGATCCGATCCACGACAGGCTGCAGCCGGTTTCGCTCGATGGCCCGGTTCATGGACTCGAACTGCTCGCGGTTGCCGACAAAGATCCCCTGGACGCGAATGTTCTTCATGAGGATGGGAAGGATGTTGATCTCCCGGGCCGGTCCTGCAAGAACGCCGATCAGGCTGATCTGGCCGCCCAGGCGGACAGCCTGGAAGGATTCCTGGAGCGTGCCGGCACCTCCGAGCTCGATGACGTGGTCCACGCCCCTTCCGCCGGTGAACTCCCGGGCTTCCTTGCTCCACTTGGGAGATCTCTTGTAGTTGATTCCGCAGTCCGCACCCATGGTGGCGGCCCGTTCGAGCTTTTCGTCGCTCGAGGAGGTCACGATCACGCTGGCTCCGATGATCTTGGCGAACTGCAGGGCGAAGAGGGCCACGCCTCCGGTTCCCTGAACCAGGACCGTGTCGCCCGGCTTGGTCGTGCCCTGGCAGCAAAGGGCGTTCCAGGCCGTGAGGGCCGCGCAGGGAAGGGTGGCGGCCTGCTCGTCGCTCAGATGGGCAGGCACGGGAACGACCCCGAGTTCGTGGGTGAGCATGTACTCGGTCAGAACCCCGTCGAGAGGGCCTCCGAGGGTGGTGCTGACTTTTTCGTGGGTGGGTTCTCCGCCGGCCCACCCCTGGAAGAACGTGGCCGCGACCCGGTCGCCGGCCTTGACTTTGGAAACCCCGGGCCCGACCTCCACGACCTCGCCCACGCCGTCCGAGCACGGGATGAGAGGCAGGGGCTGCCTGGGATTGTAAAGCCCTTGGACCGTAAGAAGATCGCGAAAATTGAGCGAAGCGGCCTTCATCCTGAGAAGAATCTGACCTGGGCCCGGTTTCGGGACAGGCCTTTCAGAACACCGGAGACGGTCGAGTCCGAATCCGCCGTGGATTTCCCAGACTTTCATTGTTGCCTCCGCACGGTTTGGATCTCTCCGCTGTGCATGCGGTCCCACCGTAGAGCTTTTATCCTCCTGATTCCGGCAGGTCCGCAAAAGTTGCAGCCCCTAGGGGCTGCAGCTCGCAGCTCGGCCAAACGTAGACGGAATCATGCCTGCAGTCAACAGCCTTGCTCGAATCGCGGAATCGTCCGGCTGCCGGCTGCGACAGAGGTCTGGGGCCTCAAGGGCCTGGCGGGACGGCCCCCGAAACAGGAAACAGATTCCGCCACCCGTGGCAAAAGGATATGCGGCGAGGGCTGCCTTTCCGTAAAACGAGGGACTGACCCCTGGATCGGTTGACCGGGCGGCCTCATTGTCCCAAGGCGCTCAGGAGGGGATCCAGGACCGCCGCATGCCTCTTGTACAACATGGCGTTTTGCCTGCGAGTCTCGTAGAAGGCCTTCATTCCCTCGAGCGTCTTTTTCATGTCCGGGTCCATGGGGCCTTCGTAATTGAATCCTCTGGCCTCGGCGTCGATGGCCGAAGGGTCTGCGGCGTCGTTTCGGGCCATCGTCAGCGCGCCCAACCGAGTCCGGTACTGTTCCTCATTCATGCCGGCCTGGCGAAGAGCCTGCTCCAGGCTCATGGGAGGGGCGCTCCCGGTTTTTTCCATTGGTTGGGGTCTTTCGTCCCCGGAAAAAAGATCCGAAAGCCGGAGCTCCAGAATCGGTCCGTCGGCCATGGGTTCAACGTCTCTGGCTCCGGCGTACAGGTTCACGAATACGAACCATGCCGTTGTGCCTCCGTCTGGCGAAACGCAGGACCAGCCGGGGACTTTCGTAAACGTAAAGTCCTTGAATCCCTTTGCGGCATAGAACGACTTGAATTCCTGCTCCGCCGCCTTGATCTTTTGCCCGGCCGGACCTTTGTAAAGGTCTGCGAGGTTCGCGTATTGTTGCGCCGCCGCCTCCCCGCCTCGGGCAAGCGTCCTGGCCGCTTCCGAGTCGATGCCGTAAGAAAAAACCGCTATGGGGCTGCCGTATGCCCAAAGGGACGCGAGGCGTGACAGCTTCGGCTTGTACGCTGCGGAGGGCGGCGCCGTGACATGCCTGGCGTGCTGCTTGAGATAGGCGAGGGGATCCGTCCTCCCCGATTCGAAATCTCTGATCCGCTGTTGCATCTGTTCGTCCTGCTTGGCCATCTGCTGCGTCTTTTGTCCCAGTTCTTTGCGCTCCTCCTGCCTTTGGGCCGCTTCGGCCCTCAGAATCGGAAGGATGCGTTGGACATCGGCATCCGTGAGCCCGGGCACCGTCATCTGACCCCATGCGGGAGCAGCCGCAAGACACACGGCTCCAAGGACCAGAAGAAGAGCTGTATTCCGTCTTTTCATCTTTCCACCTCGGTTCGTGTGGGACAAAAGGGGCCGCCTCTGGAGGATGGACGGTCGCGCCCGGGTGGTCCTTCTCGGTGCGTGGGCGGGAGGGTTTTCCGTCCGGGGGCGATGCCGCCTGCGTTCTCGGTGTGCCCGCCCCTTTGCGCTGGACGGATGGATGCGGACGTCCCCTGGGACGCCGGGAGAATAGCAGGCGGCGCGAGGAAGGGTCAAGGAAATATGGGCGCAGGTGGCCGGTGTCTCACGGACGCGGCGCCACGAAGCCGCCGTCCCGCAGTGCGAGCTGGCCCTGGCGGGCCAGGTCCGCCGCGGCCGCCAGGATGCGGGCGGCCTCGCGCGGCGCATGAAACCCTGTGGAGTTCTCCGACTCCACGAAGTCGAGTCGGAATTGAGCCTGGCGCTGCAACCGCCGCGCCGCCTCCAGCACCTCGTCCCTCAGGCCGGCTTCGCGGGCCGCCTTGAGATCCCTGATGAGGGCGATCACGGCCTCCATGGCCCGCTCCCGCAGTTCGTGGGTGACTTCCTGGATCGCTTCGGCGCGATGGAGCAGTTCCTTTTCGTCCACGTTGTGGCAGGTCTGGCAGGCATGGTTGATGTTCAGAAGGGGTGAGCGCACGTGATGGTCGGAAATTTTGAAGGCCCCGACCCGGCGGTAGGGCATGTGGCAGTCGGCGCACGCCACCCCGGCGCGTGCGTGGATCCCCTGGTTCCACATCTCGAACTCGGGGTGCTGGGCCTTCAGCACCCGGGCCCCTGTCTCTGCATGGGTCCAGTCCTAAAAGTCGATCTCGTCGTAGTAGGCAAGCGCATCCTCCACATGGAGCCCCTTTGCCCACGGATAGACGAGCCGTTTCCCCTGACCCTTGAAGTAGTATTCCACGTGGCACTGCCCGCACCCGAAAGAGCGCATCTCCTGGCGGGTGCTGTCTCGGTTGACATCGTAATCCGAAACGCCCTGGGCGGCGCGCAGAGCGCGCATGCCCTCGAGGAACGCCGGCCGCGTGATCCGCAGCTCCATCGAGGCCGGGTCGTGGCAGTCCACGCAAGAGACCGGATGGCGGACGTACTGCCGCGCCTCGGCCCAGGGCATCGCGTTCAGGCGATCGAACCCCTGGAAGAGGTCGCCTTCCCCGAGGGTCAGGTATGCGACGTGCGTGGAGGCATGGCAGTTCAGGCACGTCCCGGGCTGCTTCACGACGCGCTGGCGCTCGGTGTACGACTGGTCTTCGAGCATGTAGGCGTGCCCTCGTTCTTCCCGATAGTCGACCGAGAACGCGTAGCCTGCCCACAGGGTCTTGAGGCGCGGGTCCTCCTCGATCTTCGAGCGGGCCACGACCGAACGAGGATCCACATCGGTCGGGGTCCGAGGCAGCGCCTCGCTGCCGCCGAACCGCGTGCGCACCTGATCCACGGTTCGCAGGTAGAAGTCGTACTGGAGGGGAAAGTTCCGGCCCCACACCGCAGGGTCGTCGGTGCGCTCATCGAGCTCCACCACGCGGAAAAAGGGGTTTTTGGCCTCCTGTCTGCGTTCCACGATGGTGACAAGCAGGGCCGCGACGCCGATTGCGGCGAGTGCCGCCCCCAGCGCGGCCAGGAGCAGCAGACGGGCCAGGCGGCGGGGTTTCACTTCGACCGGGGAAGGCTCTTTCATCGATGTCCTCCGACAGGTTTCGGATGTTACGGATGACCTGCGCGGCTGTGACAGTGCAGGCAGTCGAGTTTTCTCGAATCCGGGTGGCCTCCGTCCATGGCGTCGACGATGGCTCCGTGACAGCGGCGGCATTGGGCCTCTGCCACCTTGCGGCTGCTCTGGCGGATGCGAATCGGATCGTGGAACTCCCCTGACGTGAAGGCGAAGGAATGGAAGAAGCCGTTGGCACCCTTTACCGCATACCTGGCCACCGGATGGGAAGGGGTGTGGCAGTCGTTGCACACGGCCACATGGCGGTGGGAGGACTTCATCCAGCCGGCGAAGTGCTCGGACATCGCGTGGCAGTTGGCGCAGGCCGCAGGGTCGTTGGTGAGGTAGGAGCCGCCTTTTGCGTAAAGAAAGGTGAAAAAGCCGAAACCGAGGGCCGCTCCCAGGGCCACACTCAAGGCGACCGCCGCGGCGGTCATGGCGCGCAGGCCTTGCATCGCTGTCTCCCGGAAAGACCGGCCCCGCCAAAGGGCCGGGACAGAAAAGGAGTACCGGAATATCCTGATTGGGTCAATAGGGAAAAACCGCCGAACCCGAGCGGGCCGAACCCGAAGGGCGGAATCCGAAGGGTTGCTTTTGCCATCGATTGCAGATAGGGATGAGAACACGGTTGAAGAGCGAGGAGACGCCTTGGATACACCGACGCAGGCCGTCCTGGGCGCGGCCCTGGGCCAGGCCTTTTCCGGCCGCAGCCTTGGAAGAAAAGCGCTTCTTTGGGGCGCTGTGACCGGCGTGATTCCTGACCTGGACATAGCCGCCGCGGCCGGGATGGGCCCTTGGGGCGAGTTTCTCTATCACCGGGGCCCGACCCACGCGCTCTGGTTTGGCCCGGTTTTCGGGACCGCGCTCGGCTTCGGGGCCTGGGCCGTGCACAGAAGGCGGACGGCGTCAGGCCCGGCGGGTCCGACCGGATCGAGTCTTCTTGGTTCCTGGATCGGTCTGTTCGTTCTCGTCCTGTTCACACATCCCCTTCTGGATCTTTTCACGTCCTACGGCACGCAGCTGCTCTGGCCCGTTACGCGCCACCGGTTCGCCGTTCACTCTGTCTCGATCGTGGATCCCCTCTACACGGGGATCCTCGGCCTGGCTCTCGTGGTCGGTCTTCTGAAGGGCGCCCGCTCGAATTTTGCCCGCAGGGCGGCTCTCTTTGCGGTCCTGCTTTCGACGGCCTATCTCTTTTTTGGCGCATGGCTCAACGGGCGGGCCGAGTCCGAGGTGAGACGGCAGCTCGAACGGGAGGGGGTCGAAGAGGCTCGGGTGCGGTGTTATCCCACCTTCCTTCAGGTCTTCCTCCGGAGGGCAGTCGTGTGGACACCGGAGGAAGTTCGCGTGGGCCTGATCTCCATGTGGAGCCCGTCCGCCGTGGCCTGGGAGCGGTTTCCTGTTTCCCGGGGCCCCCTGGTCGACGCGGTCCGCGCCAGCGAAGCAGGGCGGATCTTCGAATGGTTCGCCATGGGCGACACCCTGGCTCAGACCCGGACCGAGCCCGGCAGAGTCCTTGTGGAGATCACGGATCTCCGGTACGGTTTCCCGGGCAGGACCGCGAGCGGTTTTTGGGGCATTCGCGCGGTCTTTGACGAGAACGGGAACAGGATCGGAGACGTGGCGCGTTTCCGCCGTTCCCTTCCGGCGACCCGGCAGGCCCTGGCGCTGCTCTGGCGTGCGACGTTCGTGCCCAGAGGGGGCGACGGCTGATCCGGGCAAGGAAAAGAACGAGAGAAACAAAAAGGAGTAAGCCCATGCAGGTCCACATCCAGTTTCCTGAGCGCCTGGCAAGGATCCAGGCCTGCCTCAAGGAAAGAGGTCTGGACGCCCTTGTGGGGACAAGGCTCAACACGGTGACGCACGTGTGCGGCGCCTTCTGCCCCTGGCGCAGCGCAGTCGTGGTGCCCGCCTCCGGGAAACCCCGTCTCGTGACCCTCATGATGGACGCCGAGCGCCTCAAGGACGAAGGGTGGCTCAAGGACGTTGCCGGATACGGGCCTCTGCCGGGCATGTCCTTCGTGGAGACCATCGCCGGAACGCTGCGGGAGTGGGGGCTGGAAAAGGCCACGATCGGGATCGAGAGCGGCGGATCGGCCTATCTGCCGGACGGGTTCATCACCCTGGCCGAATATGAGGGCTTGCGCAAGGCTCTGCCCGGAGCGACCTGGGCGAACGCCCAGGACATCGTGGCCCGCCTGACCCTGGTCAAAGAGGAAGCGGAAATCAAGCTTCTCAGGCAGGCCACGGCCATGTGCGATTACGCCCACGAGGTCGTGCGCCGCGAGATCCGGGTCGGGATGACCGAAAAGCAGGTGGCGGGCATCGCCGAGAAGGCCTTGCGGGACGCCGGGAGCGAGTTCGCCTGGACGTTCACGGGCGGGCAGGAAATCGGCTCCGGATACCGGTCGAGCTACGCCATGGGCGGATGCACGCCGGCCACGGACAAGCGGATCCAGTGCGGGGAGACCGTGATCCTGGACCTGCACGGCATGTACGGACTCATGCTGGGCGACGTGAGCCACAATGCGGTGATGGGCAGGCCCACGGCCGCCCAGCGCAAGGTGATGGACGCGTACGTGGAGACCTGCTACTGCCTCATCGATGCCATGAAGCCGGGCAGAACCCTGGGCGAAGTGGCGCGCCAGGTCACCGGCCTGGTGGAAAGGAAAGGCTGGCAGAACTGGGTGCTTCCCGGGTACGGCCACGGCATCGGGCACTTCGGGATGGAATGGTACCCGTGCGTGATGGACAGCCTGGAAGCCTGCCACACGGAACCGGACTACGTGCTTGAGCCGAACTACGTGCAGATGATCGCCGTGGTCTGCAACGCTCCTGGAGTCGCGGGTTTCCGGCTCGAGAGGCCCCTCTTGATCACAGCCGCGGGAAACGAGCTCTTGAGCAAGCTCCCGGTGGAACCCTGGATCGTGGACGGGGGATGCTTCTGTGATTTTTCGTCGCCCCGCTATACCGGCGCGACACCGGCCTGGTAGACGGAAAGGCGTCCTGAGTCAGGAAATCGAAACGGGACGTCCCGAACGCCTCTTCTTGCTTGCGGCATCGGCAGAAGGCCGGCGGAATTTCATGTGGCCGCCTCCTGGGGCAGGATGGACTTGGTCAGGGACTCGATCTGGTCCGCCGTGCCGACCAGGATCAAGTGATCCCCGCTCGCCAGAACTGTCGAGACCGGCGGGTTGGTCAGAATGCGGCCGTCGGGCCGCTTGATGGCGAGGATGGTTACGCCGGTCTTCTTGCGAATGGCCGACTCCTGGATGGTCCTGCCCACGATTTCGCTCCCGGCGGGCACCTCCATGTCTCCGATCCGGATCTCCAGATCGGTGCCGTAGGCCATGGTGTCCAGGTAGTCGTGCACCACGGGCTTGAGAATCATGGCAGCCATCTTCTTGCCGGTGCTCAGGTAAGGCGAAACCACTCGGTTGGCGCCGGCCTTGTACAGCTTGTCGAATACGTCCTCGGAGCTCGCCCGCGATACGATAAAGATCTTGGGGTTGAGAATCCTTGCCGAAAGGGTGATGAGGACGTTGTCCGGGTCCGAGTCGCTCGCCGCCACGAGCCCCCTGGCTCGTTCGATGCCGGCCTTGAGGAGGACCTCGTCGCAGGTGGCGTTGCCGGCCACGAAGAGATATCCGCACTTCTCCAGCCGCGCCAGGGCCTCCGGGTTGCTGTCGATCACCACGAACGGAACACGGGCCTTGACGAAATCCCGGGAGATCTGCGCACCCACGCGGCCGAAGCCGCAGACGATGTAGTGGTTTGCCAGGTGCTCGAGGGTCCTTTCCATTTTTCTCCTCTTGACCAGGCCCAAAAGTTGGCCTTCGATCACGAATTGAAACAGGGATGACGCGGCGAGCGTGATGCCGCCGAGCCCCATGAGGATCAGGACGACGGTGAAGACTTTCCCCCTGGCGTCCAGGGGAATGACCTCCCGAAAACCGACTGTGGAGAGGGTGATCACCGTCATGTAGAGGGCGTCGAGGATTGGGATCGGGTAGAGAAGCCGATAGCCGACAGTGCCCACGAGCAGAATGGAAAGCAGCAGAACAAGGGGAGTGCGGAACTTGGCTATGGGGTCCATCGTGAGTGACAGAAGCGCCTCGGCAAGGTGTGGGCCTGGCGAGTATAGGACGCCTGATTGCCGGAATCAAACCAGGCTCTCTCGTGCCCGCAGTTCCCCTCTTTGGAGGGGCACGCTCTGTCGTGCCCGTGGGGGTGGGGGCGGGATGGAAGCGCCTGAAGGCCCGCACGGTGAGGCCTCAAGGCGGACGCGACGGAGCGCGTCCCTCCAGGGGTTGCGAAACCAAGGCGGACGCGACGGAGCGCATCCCTCCAGGGGTTCCGAAACCAGGGCGGACGCGACGGAGCGCGTCCCTCCAGGAGGGTGTTCGCACCTGTTGGAGGGCGGCAGGGGTGTCCCGGAACCCGGGACCGAACCCGTAAAATGAAGGCCTGACCCCTCAGGAGAGAAAGTCCGCAACGGTCTGTGCAACGAGATCGCGCTCCGTGTCGAGGGGCAGCACGTGGCCGGATGCGGAAAGAAGAACGGTTCGCCTGCAGGCAGGGCCGAGGATCGAGCAAAGGGCCAGGGCGTTCTGCCAGGGCACGGAGCGGTCTCTCTTCGAATGCACGACGAGCGCCGGGGTTTCGACCAGGGCCGCTTTTCGGCGCAGGATCCACTTGAGCTGGGCGAAACTCGCCTGAACGCGGGAGAGGTCGCTCCTCCAGGGCATGCGGTTCGGATCAAGCCGTCTTGCCCGGCTCCGGATGCGGGTGCGCACGCCCGGCAGGCGCCACAAGCCTGCGGCGAGCCGGGCCTTGACAGGGCTTGCAAACAGAGGGGTTGCCAGCAGAGCGAGCCTGCGGATCGTATCCGGGTGGCGCTCGGCCAAAAGAAGGGCGAGGAGTCCGCCCATGGAGAACCCGACCACGCTGATGCGCGGGCATCTGCGGGAGAGGGTCTCGAGCCCCTCCTCGGCGGAGTTCAGCCAGTCGGGCCAGCCTGAGGATTCGAGAGCTTCCGGGGTGAGCCCGTGTCCGGAGAGCAGAACGGCGGAAACCGTGCAGCCGAGCAGCCGGTTAAGAGCCTCGCCGAGGTACCGCATCTCGCCGGGCGTGCCGGTCAGGCCATGCAGGAGAAGGCAGCCGTCCTGTCGGCCCTCGATCCAAAAGGGGCTCTTGTCCAGGGCTGCCGCAGGGGGGAACCCTGGTGCGGGGTTGCCGGGTGCGGGGGCTCGGCGCGGCAAGGCACTACATCAGCATGTTCATGACCCGGAGGGTGTGCACTGCGGGTCTCGATCCGTGACCGACGGGCTTGTTCTCCCCGTCCACAAGGACAATCTTGGGCTTGTGGTAATGGGCTTCGGAGTCGTGCATCCACGCGAAATTCGCTACAATCACGAGGTCTCCCGGTTGAGCCTTGTGGGCAGCCGCGCCGTTGATGCAGACCGTGCCCGATCCTCTGGGCGCTTCCATGGCGTACGTGGAGAAGCGGTTGCCGTTGGTGATGTTCCAGACCTCCACCTGTTCGAACTCCAGAATGCCCGCCGCGTCCAGGAGATCCGCGTCAATGGAGATGCTCCCCTGATAGGCCAGGTTCGCCTCGGTGACAGTTGCCCTGTGGATCTTCCCCATCAACATCTTTCGCTGCATGGATGTCTCCTTCCGGGATCTTCGGTGGCGGGTGCCGGAGGCCTCCTTGTGTCCCCCGCGGGCCCGTCCGGTTTCTAGCCGGCCAAAAGGCAATTGTCGATGAGCCGGGTTCGGCCCACATACGCTGCAATCGCGAGGAGCGCGGGCCCCTCGATCCGTTCGATGTCCTCCAGGGTCTCCGGGTGGCGCAGCTCGACGTAGTCCAAACGGATTCCGGGCCGCCCCGATAACACTTGCCGCACTCTGGCCAGGATCGAGGCCGCATCCCGTTCCCCGCCGCGAACCAGGGCGCTGGCCTCGTCCAGGGCCTGCTTGAGGCCCAGGGCTTGCTTTCGTTCCTCGGCGCTCAAGTAGGTGTTGCGGGAACTCATGGCCAGGCCGTCCGGTTCCCGCACGGTCGGGCATCCGACGATCTCGACGTCGAAGTTCAAATCCTTGACCATTCTCTGGATCACGACGACCTGCTGGAAGTCCTTCCAGCCGAAAAGGGCCACGTGGGGCTTGACGATATTGAATAGTTTGGCGACCACCGTGGCCACGCCGCGGAAGTGATGGGGCCTCGACCGGCCACAGAGGGGCCGGCTCACCTTCTCGACCGTCACGTAGCTCTGGTACCCTTCGGGATACATGTCCTCGGCGCGGGGATGAAACACGATGTCGACTTCGGCGGACTCCATCAAGGCGCAGTCCCGCTCGAAGTCGCGCGGATAGGACGCGAGGTCCTCCTGCGGGCCGAACTGCGTGGGGTTGACGAAAACCGAAGCGATCACGATGTCGGCCCTTCGCCGCCCTTCCCGCCTGAGGGAAAGATGCACCTCGTGGAGATACCCCATGGTGGGCACGAAGGCAATGATCTTCCCCTTGTTCCTGAGCTCTTCGGCAGTCTGTTGCATGTGGCGGGGGGATTCGATCACTCTCATGGCGCCGGGTGCCTCCCCATCGTGATCCCATGGCCGCCAGGGCGCGAGACCCGGGGGAATACGAGCGCTCCCGGATGGCAGCGAACCGGGCAGATCTGGAAAGGACAGGCCGGGAAGGGAAGGCTCGTGCCGCGAACGGGCTTGCAGAAGGTCTGTGCAGGCGGCCTCTTGGAAACCATCGGTCTTTCCGTCCCGGTCCGTATCCGGATCCAGGCGGTTGGGGTCGAATCGTCGGAGTCGTGCGGGGGGCCCCTGAAGCTCTAATTTTATTTTGCCGGCTCTCTGTTTGTCAACCGGCGGGCGTTCTCACCTGCTGAGGGCGTCTTCTTTGCCCCCTTCCGAGGCGGTGCCGCGCCACCGGGAGTCATGAAATCGGGTCCACGTCCGGTCCGATCGTGATGTACCTGACCCCCTTGTCGGTATTGTGGATTTCCCGAATGAGATTCTTCAAGTCAGCGTCGCGCTTGACGAAGTCGATTGACGACGTGTTCACCACGAGCAGGGGAGTCTCGTTGTACTGGAAGAAGAAATTGGCATAGGCTTTGCCAACCTTTTCCACGTATTCGGCCTCGATGTCTTTTTCATATGGCAGGGCCCTCTTTCGGATGCGCTTGAGCAGGATCGAAACCGGGGCCTGCAAATAGATGACCAGGTCGGGCTTGACCGTGCGACGATCCAGGAGTTCGTAGATCCAGTCGTAAAGGACGAGCTCATCCTGGTTGAGATTGATGGAGGCAAAGATGCGGTCTTTGGCGAAGAGGTAATCGCAGAGAAGCCCCTGGCGGAAAAGATCTCCCTGGAGGATCTCTTGTTGCTGCTGGTAGCGGGTCAGCAGGAAGAACAGCTGGGTCTGGAAGGCGTACTTGGCCGGGTCCTTGTAGAACTTGGGTAGAAAGGGGTTTTCGTCGACCCGTTCCAGAACGGTTTTGGCTTCAAAGGCCTCGGCCAGGAGTTTGACAAGGCTGGTCTTGCCCACGCCAATCGGCCCCTCGACGACAATGTATCGACCTTCTCCCATGCCCAAAGCCCTCCGGACAAGTGCCGCAAAACGGATGGTCCCCGGAGCAGGGACCTGCGACAGGACCGGCGCTCCTGTTCAAGAGTACGCATTATGTGAGAATTTCCGGGCCTTGTCCACGCATTTCTTCGACTTCCTCGAACGCGGCCGCCAGGGCGGCGAACGCCTCCAGATCCAGGGATTCCGCTCTTTCGGCCGGATCGATCCCGCACTTCCGGAGCACATCCAGGACCGTGGCGTCCGGAAGATGGGGCTCCAGGGAAAGGCGCAGGGAATTGAAAATAGTCTTGCGCCTCTTTGCGAACGCTGCCTTGACCAGGGTTCGGAACGTCCCCTCCAGGCTTTTCGGCACGGCACTCCCGTCGTGTCTGGGCCGTAGGCGCACGACGGCGGAATCCACCTTGGGCACGGGGTAGAAACAGTGCCGCGACACCCTTTCCTCAAGGGAGACCTCGAAGCAGGCGCGGGTCAGAACCGTCAGAGCGCCGTAAGGTTTTGTCCCGGGGGATGCCGTCAGGCGCAAGGCGACTTCCTTCTGGAGCATGAGGACGAGCAGGGAAAGGATGTCCCTGTGGTCGAGAAAGGAAAACAGGAGAGGCGAGGAAACCGAGTAGGGGAGATTCCCGACAACCTTGATCGGGCCGCCGAACCGGTCGTGGACCCGCCTGTAGTCGAAGTGAAGGGCGTCCATGCAAAGGAGCAGCAGGCGCTCTTGCGATTCCAGGGACCTGCGCAGATAGAGCGCCAGGCGGAGATCGATCTCGACGGCGATGAGTCTGCGGACCCTGGGCACAAGGGCCCTTGTCAGGGCGCCGGCGCCCGGTCCGATTTCCACGACTGTCTCTTCTGGCCCCGGCTCGGCCAAAAGGAGGATCTTTTCCTGGACGGCCCGCTCAACGAGAAACACCTGCCCCAGGGACTTTCTCGGCGGAAGCCCGAAGTCCCGGACGCGGCTCTTGAGGGTCTTCTTTTCTGTGCCCGGTCCTTGCAGAACGTATCTCCTTGGCGCCTGGGGCGAGGCGGGTTCGTCTGCCGCTGGCTCCGGGCTTTTACAGCGACAGATCGGGTTCTGCGTTCAGGGACAGGGAAGAGCGCTCCCCGCGGGCAAGGCGGCGGGCGCCGGCCGCCGCGATCATGACTGCGTTGTCGGTGCACAGGAACGGAGGCGGAATGTGCACACGGAGTCCTTGAGCCTCTGCCATTTCCGCGAGTCGGCTCCTCAGCCTGCTGTTGCATGCCACCCCGCCGGAAACCGTGACGGTTCGGATGCCGGTCCTGGCCACCGCACGGCCGAGCGGCGCGAGCAGGCTGTCCACGACAGCCTCCTGAAAAGAGGCGGCCAGGTCCGGCAGGTGGTCCTGTGCGAACGCTTCTCCCCTTCGCCGGACGAAATAAAGGACCGAGGTCTTGAGCCCGCTGAAGCTGAAGTCCAGACCCTCGGAGCCAGAAAGAGCCCTGGGAAACGGAAAGGCCAGGGGGTTTCCCTGCCGGGCGAGCCGGTCGATCACGACGCCCCCGGGATAGCCGAGCCCGAGGAGCTTTGCGACCTTGTCGAAGGCCTCCCCCGCTGCATCGTCTCGGGTCTCGCCGAGGAGACGGTAACTGTCCATGTCTGCGGCTTCGTAAAGACTGGTGTGGCCGCCCGAGACGACCAGGCCCAACAGGGGAAAAGAAGGCGGCTCTCCCTCGAGAAAAGGCGCCAGCAGATGTCCCTCGAGATGGTTGACTCCGCACAGAGGAATCCCGAGCGCAAAGGAGAGCGCCTTGGCCGCGCACAGGCCCACGAGAAGGGAGCCCACGAGGCCGGGTCCCCGGGTTACGGCAATTCCGTCAAGGGACGGGAAGCCCACGCCGGCTTTTTCCATGGCGGCCCGGATGACGGGTACGATCTTCTCGAGGTGGTTGCGGCTGGCCAGCTCAGGCACCACTCCGCCGTAAGGACGATGCGTGTCGATCTGGGAGTGCACCACGTGAGAAAGAATCCGGTTGCCGTCGTCCAGGACGGCGGCGGCGCAGTCGTCGCAGGATGTCTCGATGCCCAGAACACGCATAAAAACAAAAATATCATGGGGAACCCAAGAAAACCATGGGGGATGCGAGCCCCCAGGGGCCACGTCAACCTGGGATGGAAGTGAGTGCATTTTTTCGTTTGTGCATTTTTCCCTGGCGCGCTGGGACCTTCTGATGCGCTCTCACCACCACCTGGGCCTGCGGTGCCTGGCCGGCCGCTCCCTGCGCT
>FWPU01003170.1_pt1 | contig 42377 bp, 33 predicted proteins | sample 2228361 | NCBI WGS metagenome assembly FWPU01 (sample SAMEA103939777, study PRJEB20133) | metagenome | reverse complement strand
TTGCCGTTGAGAGCAAACCTGACCATGGAACCAGCGTTACCGTGATTCTACCCAAATTGTAGATGTCGCCTCCCCGAGACAGGCTCAAGGCAGGCTCCGATAGATCTCATCCAATATGTTTTTCTGGTTCAGGGCATAGCGGACGGCTATCAGAAGCGGGGTGCCGAGAAACGGTATGACCATGAGGCTCAATATCATGTTGCGCAGGCGCACCGGCAGGGAGAACTCGTCGGTCCAGAACTTGGCGATGTTGGGATAGTAGCTCAGGACCACGCCGTAGATATCCCCGGCAATGGCCAGGGCGCCGCCGTGCCGGCCGCACAGAATGGTCTCGCCGGAGCGGATCTTCTGGAAAAACTCAGCCTTGCTCGAGGCCACCGCTGCGGTGTAGGTGGCGCCGACGCGACGCAGGGTGTGGGCGTCGCTTCCGGCTACCAGCGACTTTTTCGCCCCGCCGCTCCGGCCCATCACGATGCGCCAGACCAATTGGTCGTGCGGCGAGGACATGGCACCGCTCCTCCCCTCGAAAACCTCGAAGAGCGCCAGCATCCTCTCGATGTAGAGCTGCACCGGAATCGAGGTCTTGAAGTTATGGAACATGTGGTTTAAAGAGAAGAGAACCTTTTTCTCCCTTAAATATGAGACCACATCGTAGATATTGCCGCGCAGCCGCTGGACCTCGCGATGTATCTCCTCGTCGATATCGAAGGCGTTGATGTGGGCGCAGTGCCCGCCCATATCGGGGATCGAACAGCTTATCTCCTCGCTGATGAAGAAATCATCAAGCTCCGGATGCTTCGATAGCAACTCCAGGCAGCCGTCTATCGAGTCGTGGTCGGTGATGGTCACCAGGTCCATGCCCCGCGCCTTGGCGCGGCGATAGATCTGCTCGGGCCGCGAATAGCAGTCGCGGCAGCGCAGGAAACCGAGATGCCTGGCCACGCCGGAATACCAGGAATGCAGGTGCAGGTCAGCCCTCATCAAGCGCTTTTTAATCGTCCTCTCCATAGCCTTTACCGTCGCTGGTTCGGGACAGAGCCCGGCCCATATTTTAGCAAAAAGGCTCCGGAAAGAGCAGGAGCCAGAATGAGGAGCTAGAAGTTAGAAGCTAGGAGCTAGAATAAAGCCATGGCCTGTTGGTGAAAGAGCTAGGCGATTGAGAACCTCTTCTGGCTGCGACTTTTCTCCTTTCAAATCTATGGCATCATCGCCCCGGTAGCTTTATCGAGATCAATCTTCTAGCTCCTAACTCCTAGCTTCTAGCTCCTCTTTCTGGCTTCTATTCACCGCGCAGAACTTCGACCCCTCTGGGGACCTTGAATTTAAAGAGGTCGTCATCGAGCTTGAGGTTGGCCTTGAAATTGGAGATGCGAAATTCGGACCGGTCGCCGCCGTGCTCGACGATTATCAACCTTTCCAGCGAGTGGTCTTGCGGCGCTATCTCGAGCACAAGGTAGGCGTAGTTGCTGTTGAGGTCTCGCGGGGTCAGCCTTATCAGGTGGTTTTCGGCCTTGACTTTATTCTCGCGCTCCTCCCAGGAAGGCTCGAATTCTTTCGCTAGCTCGCCCCGCCCGAGCAGAAACAAAATGGGAGCGCTCTGCGCCTCGCCCGCCGAGAAATCTCTTATCTGGACCTGCCTCTCCTCGGGAAGGTAAAGGTAGACGCGCTTGCCGTCTGAAACGAAGAGCTTCTCTTCAGGCTCGCGATATTCCCAGCGCATCTTGCCCGGCTTCTTCATATAGACCTGCCCGCGCTCGACGCGCTCTATATCCCGCGACCGATAAATCTGCACGAAGTCGGCCGAGAATTGCTTTACCGAGGCGTAACGTTTTTGCAGCCCATCGACGACCTGATCCAGGTCGGCGGCCAGCGCCAGTAACAATAAAAGCAGCATAAAGACATTATAACAGAGGGAACGCGCGGCGAGACCGCGTTTGCCATCAAAAAATCAATTTGACCGCCAGCTGGATTTGCCGCGAGGCGGTGGTGGTCTCGGTAATCCGCCCGGCCGATGGGATGCGCCCCGATTGGTCGAAGACGAACAGGTTCTCATCGGGAATATGGAAATTAGCGCGGTTGAACAGATTAAAGAACTCGACGCGCAACTGAAGGCGGAGCCTCTCGGCCAGGATCATGTTTTTAATCAGCCCGATATCGATGTTGGCCAGGCCCGGTCCGATCAAGGTATTTCGCCCCAGGTTTCCGAAACTGCCTCGCGGCGGCAGCGAGAACGCCGAAGCATCGAAGTAGCCGTCGGGATTTCCCGGCCTGATGGGATTGCTGGCGGCGCCCGGCGTCAAGTCCGGCCGCTGCCCCGCATCGAAAGCGCCGCTCTGCGCTTGATCGTGGGCGAGCAGCGGGCTGAACGGGCTGCCCGAGGCGAGGGCGACGATGCCGCTGAGCTGCCAGCCGCCGAACAGGGCCGACCAGTACCCGTCAAGGTTTCCCGCGGACGGAAGCCTCAGGGTAAAGTTCCACGCGAAGTTGTGCCCGATATGAAAGTTCGAGAGGCCGCGGTCGAATTTGGGGTCGAAGAAGTTGGGCGAACTGCCGCCGTGCCTCAAGGCGTCCGAAGGCGCTACCGCGACGGACGAATCATCTACTGCTTTGGAAAGAGTATAGGAAGCCTGGAACTGGAGCCTGCGCGAGAAACGGCGATTGATGCGCATCTGGAGCGAGTTGTAGAAAGATTCCGCATCCTGCACCCTTATGCGCATCTGGGCAAAGGCCGGGTTAAGCCTGCGGCAGTCGCCCGCCGCCGGCAGCGGCGCAAAAAACGGCAGCCCAACCGCCAGCCGCTCGGGCGCGCAGGGGTTACCCTCGCCCAATCTTTGAAGGTGAACGCCGCGCGCTCCGACGTATGACGCCGAGACGAGAGTATCCGGCGCCACCTCCCGCTGTATCGAAAGGCTGTATTGCATAAAGTAAGGCTGGCGCGCATTCCAGTCGATGGTCTGAGGCGAAACGGCGCCCGAGCCGGGAGACGATTCGATAGCGGCCAGCGCGTCGGGGAACGTCGGCCGGCTGACGGCAAATACCCTGAAGAGCGGAGGCTGGCGGCTGCCGGCGTTGCGGTAGTAATGAACCAAAATCGGATCGAAGTAGAGCCCGAAGCCGCCGCGTATCGACGTCCTGCCCGAGCCCGACGGGTCCCAGGCGAAGCCCAGGCGCGGGGCGAAATTCTCCAGCGACGGGTTCTTGAAGAAAGGGTCGCCCAGCGTCCCATCGGCGTCGCGCAGGAGGTCGCGAATATTGGCCTCGAGTCCCGACTTTTCCTGCGGCGTGGTGTAAAACTCGTAGCGCAGCCCCAGGTTCAGAGTCAAATTATCTTTGACCTTCCAGTCGTTCTGTATATAAAATCCCCAGAGCGTCTGTCTCCAGTGCCGGTCGAACCTGGCCGCAGGATCGGCCAGGCGCAGCTTGTCCGGCCTGCCGCGCAGGAAATCTTCGAGCGAGTTAAAGGCGTATTCGCCGCCGGTGCGCTCGGCAGCGAACTCGTTGTACTGATAGCGGCCGGCACTGAGCCCGGCCTTGATGGTGTGCCGTCCCGCAGCGTAGGTCACGTCGTTCATATATTGGAAGAGGTTGAGGGTGGTCAGGCGCGGCGTGCGCCGGTCGGCGCCAGGATTGGTCAGGCCCGGCACGCGCAACTCTCCAAACTTGCTCCCTCCCCGGACGAAGAAGAGCGATGGGTCGAGCGGGACGCGCGCGTCGTCCTCGCCATCTATCGCCGTCCGGTTATAGGCGAAGCGAAATACATTGAAGAGGCGCGGCGTAAATATCTTCTTTTCTTCGATGGTGAGGTACTGCGCCCGAGTACGGCGGCGTTCGGGAAAGTTCGGCAGCGGATCGATGAACTGAATCGTTTCCGCGTCGTCGAAGGTATAACGCGCAAAGAAATAGTCATCACCGGTAAAGCTGTGATCGATTTTTGCCACCCAGAAGTCCTCGCGCGTCGGCTCGCCGCGCGAGGAGATGAATTCCGCCCGCCCGTCGCCGAAGTCGCGCCCGTTGGGCAGGGGCCAGAGATCGAGGTAGGGCTTGATCGAATCGGCTACGGCCACGGCCTCTCCCGCTCCATCGCGTAGCAGGCCGGCACGCGCCGCGCGGCTCGGCACGTTCGCGACAAGGGTCCTGCCCAGCCGGTCGCGCAGCCCTTCGTAGCTGCCGAAGAAGAAGGTCTTGTCTTTCGCTACGGGCCCGCCCACCGTGAAGCCGAATTGATTGCGCTTGAACTCGGGCTTCTCTCTCGCATCGAAGAAGTTGCGTGCGTCCAGATTATCGTTTCGGTGGAACTCGAAAACGCTGCCGTGCAGTTCGTTCGTGCCCGAGCGCGTTACGGCGTTGATGATCCCGCCAGCCGCCCGTCCGAATTCCGCGCTGTGGTTGCTGACCAGCACCTGGAATTCGCGCACCGTTTCCACTCCCAGAAGCAGGCGCGCGGCGCTCCCGGGAGTTGTGAAATTGGTGGCGTTGTTGAGGTCGGAGCCATCGAGCAGGAAACCGGTCTGCTGGGGCCTCGTTCCCGAGAAGCTGATGTGTACGCCGAAGCCTTTCGAGATAGCGCGGCCGGCATTACGGGCCGGCGCGACGCCCGCCTCAAGCGTGGCGAGTTGAATGAAGTCGCGACCGTTCAAGGGCAGGTCGCGCATCTTTGCCTCATCGACGACGCCGGCGAGCGCCGCGCTGCGGCTCTCGATGAGACCGGCGCCGGCGCTGACCACGATGTTTTCTACGATCTCGCCCACCTCAAGTACGAAGTTGATCACAACCTCACGACCGACGGTCAGCCTGATTGGTCCGCGCATTTCGGCGCGAAAGCCTTCGAGCGAGGCACGCGCCTGGTAACGGCCCGGCTGCAGGCCGGCCACGTAATAACGGCCCAGGTCGTCGGTCAGGAGCGTCCGGCTCAATCCCGTCTCCAGGTTCCTGACCTCAACCATGGCGCCCGAGAGCACGGCGCCGCTCGAGTCCCTTATCGTGCCTGAAACAGCAGATGTGGTCGTCTGTGCAAATGAGACCCCGGACAGCAGGATGAACGCCCAGGCCGTCCCGGCTCGACATCCAACGATAAGCCGCTTCGCGAGCATATAGAGCCTACCTCTATTAACCTCTTCTATTAATCTCGTCTAACCTTCTTTGTCAAGCGGAATCTAGCTCGCGCTGCGATCATTTGAAACTATTCCCCCCGCGCGCATCAATAGCTACTGGTCGACTGAACTCCCGGCTCCCCCCTCGCAGCCGGATATCTTAAACAAGGAGGAGGCATGCGCCCGATCAGATTAACTCTGAGTATGCTGCTCCTGGCGTTCTGGCATATGGCAGGCAGCGGTCCGGCTCTGGCCGACCACCAGGTCGAGCAGGTTGCCCGCAGGCTGGCCGACCGGGCCGATCATGTATGGCGCGCGGCTCAAAGCAGGCTCGAGGAGCGCTACTACCAGGGCCATCGCGGCGAGGACGCCATGCGGCTTTACCTGGCCCTGAACAACTTCGCGAGCAGCGCATCGCTCTACCGGCGATTCGCCGACGGCTTTAGAAGAGAGAACCTGCGCGGCGGGGCGAAACGTCTGATCGACCAGGCGAGAGAGATCGACGGGCTCTTCGAGCATACCGGCATTTTCGGCCATCTGCGCAATGACTGGCGCAAGGCTCAAAGGGAGGTAGCGACGCTGGCCAACCTGTTTAATTTAAGATACGGCCATGGCTTCATCGGCGATGACGAGCATGGAGAGCACGATGACCATGGAGGCCATACCGGTTCAGGCCGGCTCCGCTGGTGGGGTCGCGTCGATGACTCCGATTACATCTCTCTCAGGTGGGACCAGCTGAGCATACGGCACCTGCGCGGCCGCGAGATTCGCGACTCGTCTTACCAGTTGAGCGCGCCGCTCCCCCGCAGGCCGGTCATCGTGCAGTTGCGGAAGCTGGATGGAAGAGGGAGGGTTAGAATCGTCCAGCAGCCGTCGATTCAAAACGATTACACGGCGGTCGTGCTGATCGAAGATCGAAAAAGCGGCGACGATCGCTACGAGTTCGAGTTGGTCTGGTAAGCCGGAGATCAAGATCTTCGCGCGGCGGCGCCTCTTGAGAATCTCCGCCACCAGTTGCGGATTCGCCGCCTGTGGTGCGCCTCGTGCGTCCAGGCGAACTCGGGCAGCCAGGCAACCACGGTGTAGCGATGTGCCGGGTCGTTGAGCGATTCGAGCGGCAGCCGCTCGAGCTTCTCTATCAGCCGCCCGCGCACTTCGGCAGCGCGCCGCAGGAGCTTGGGCCACGGCATGCTGCGTTCGGCGGCGACCGCGCGCGCGTTGAAGCGATCGACGGCGCGCATGTCGTCGTAGAAGCGAAGGCGGTCTCCGCGCCCGCGCATGATCTTCTCCAGCCGCCGCACCGCCTCTTCCTCCCAGGCCACGATGTGCGCCAGCACATCCTTGATCGACCACTCCCCCTGCGTGCGCGCCCGCTTGATCTCGCGTAGAGGGATCTCATCGAGAAGGCGCAGCGTGGCGCGGCGCGAGCGCCTCATATTGCGAATGACAGCCCTTCGCCAGGCGGCCAGCTCTTCCGAGCCCATGATCTGCTCCATGGTTCAGCCTCACATCATTATTATACCTGCCAGGCCAGGCGCATCTCACTTCAGCTCGAGCCCGAGCAGCCGCGCCGCATTGGACTTCAATATCTTCTCTTTAACTGATTCCTCCAGGCCCAGCTCATCGAAAGCGGCGAGCCACTTCTCGGGAGGAACGAACGGATAATCGGTGCCGAAGAGGCAACGGTCCTGCAGTCGGGACTTGATTTCGCGCACCAGTTCCTGAGGAAAATAGCGAGGCGACCAGCCGGAGAGATCGATCCAGATGTTCGGCTTGTGCAGGGCGATCGCCAGCATCTCCTGCTGCCAGGGCCAGGAAGGGTGCGCTGCTATTATCTGCAATTCCGGAAAATCGGCTGCTACTGCATCGAGCAGGATGGGCCGCGATAACCCGAGCTTCAGCCGGCCGCCGCCCGGCATCCCCGCGCCCAGGCCGGTCGTGCCCGTGTGGAACATCACCGGAATGCGCAGCGCCGCCGCCGCTTCCCAGAGCGGATAAAAGCGGCGGTCGTCGGGACGAAAACCCTGCGCCGTCGGGTGCATTTTCAGCCCGCGCAGCCCGAGCTGTCGCACCGCGCGCTCAAGCTCGCTCACAGCCGCACCGCCCTTCAACGGATCGACCGAGGCGAAACCTAGAAAAACATCGGGATGGCGGCCCGCACACCCGGCGACGAAATCGTTGCTCACAGGGGGGAGGCCAGTCGCCGATTCGGCGTCCCAGGCGAGCAGCACGGCTACTATATCGAGCCGCCGAAACTCATCGGCCATCTCATCGACCGACCGCTCCTCGAGCTTTACCCGGAAATAAGCCTCGGCGGCGCGGCGATACTCTCCGAGAGAACCGGACAAGAATTCGCGCGTCGCGGGATGAACGTGGATATCAATTGCCCGTGGCATAGCTCCTTTTCAGGAGCAAGAGCAATGAGCAAGAGCGAGAGGGTCCCTCTTGCTCATCTCGCTCTCGCTCATTGCTCTCGCTCAATATTCTGTCTCCCTACCATTTAAGCTGTTCCCGAAGATAGCGCATCGGCTTATATTCCCACCAGGCGGCCAGCTCGCGCTGGTCCGAATAGTGGGGCGAGCGTCGGTCCTCGCTCTGGCCGGGCGGCAGGATGTTCGCGCCGCGAATCACCGGCCGGGACAGCTCGACGATCTGAATATATGTGCCGCGATTGGCAGCTGGAATCGGCGGCAGCGGTTTTAAATTTATCTCGCCCAGCTTATAGCCCCAGAGGTTCATCTGCGGCCCATGCTTTTCAGCCAGCCGTGCCAGCGCCTCCTCGAGGGCTTCCAGAATTACCTGGTCGCGCTTCTTGCCGTTGAGATAGTCGCGCGCGAGCGGGAGCGCTGCATCCCGGCCCTGAAAGACGCGCAATATCAGGCTCGGCTGACAGAGTTGATCGAAAAGCCGTTTGTCGTCCAGGTCTCCTATATCATCCAGGAATATCTTGTCGCGCACCGCATCGAGCCAGGCATCGAAAATGGCCTTGGCCACGCTGCCGTCCGTCACCCGATTATCCCAGGCGCGCAGGTAGACTGCTGCCTGTCTAATTCGCTCTCGCGCCGCCGTGCTGCCCGCCGCCGATTCCACCGCCTTTAATATATATGGCTTCAAATAGTCGGCGTTCTGGTCGTGATAAGCGATGTCGAATGCGATATCGCGCGCCTGCTCGAAGGTCAAAATATCGCGCGCGCGGATGAGCTGAACGATCCGGTGGATTCGGAAAATTTCGCCCCAGGTCGGGCGGTCGCCGTTGTCCCACCATGGGGCGGGCTTATTGTTCCAATTGACGATGTATCCTTCCGGCGGGTTCACCACCTGCGGGAGCTTTTCGAATGAGAGGAAGCCCGGCCAATCGTACTCGCCGGTGCCTGGGAGCGGCAGGCGCACGTCGGCGCCCGAGGCGCGCAGCGGCGGCCGGCTGGCGTGCCAGAAGCCGATATCGCCGGTCACGGTCGCGCAGAAGATATTGTGGGATGACCAGATGAGCGAGGCCAGGCGCGCGAACTCCTCGATAGTGCGGGCGCGATTGAAGCCGAGGAAAGCCTCGATCGAAAAATGCTCCTTGCCGCGAAAGCTCGAGGCGCGCGCGTAGGCGATGTGATTTTCGTCGTCCCATTCTACTACCGGCCCGTGCACCGTGCGATAAATTTCGATCCTTCGCTCCCGGCCGCCGCGCACGCGGAGCGTCTCCACCCGCTTTTCCATATCGCGGTAGCGGCCCTGGTGAAAGTATTGATATCGGTTCTGCGGGTTCAGCCTCTCGGCAAAAATATCGACCATATCGGTAAGGCCCGAGGTCGAGGTCCAGGCCAGATGTTCGTTGTGTCCGATAAGCACTCCCGGCAGGCCAGCAAATCCCATGCCGATGACGTTAAAACCCGCTCCCGACAGGTGCACCTCGTGCGCGATCTGCGGAGTCGAGAAGCCCATTTGCGGTCCGCCCACCAGGATGGCCGAGCCGCTCGCCGTGCGCGAAGGGGCGAGAAGCCAGGCATAGCTGCCGAACCTGGCGGGCAAATTGTATTTAGCCGCTGCTTCCAGTATAGCCTGTTCGAGAGAGCGCGCTTCAGCGCGCGCCAGCAGGGCATCGTCCGCGCTATTGAGAAAAGCGAGCGCCGGCGCGACGATGGCGCTGCGCCGCGCGCTGCCCCGGCTCCCGGCCGGCGGCCGCTCGCCGGATATTGTGGTGGGCGAGCGCGGATCGTTTTGCCAGAAGAGGTCGTTGAAAACTTCGAGCGCCGCCCTCTCGCCCAGCCGCCTCTTGAGCTTATTCAGGATGCGCAGGTTGCGGATTTCGCCTCCGCCCCAGGAACCGAAGCGGTCGGCCATCATATCGCCGATAGCGATGGAATCGGTGACCAGCCAGGGCCTCGGCTCGATGCCCCGCTTTACGAACTCCTCGGGGAGCCGGCGCGAGGCAATCGCCTCGCGCATATAGGCGTTCACCCCCTCGGTGTAGGCGGCGAATATAATTCTGGTTTCAGAACCGAGGGCCTCGAACTTAGCCTGCCGTTCCTCCTCGGTATAGCCGAGCCGCCGCACCTCTATGTCATGTTCCACAGCGCCCTCGCCCTCCAGCTCGGCCAGCTCGCCACGAGCAGTGCGCCTGTAGCGCTCCATCTGCCAGAGGCGGTCCTCGGCCACGGCGTAACCGTTGCCGAAGAACAGGCCGCGCAGGCTCTGGGCGAAGATGTGCGGCACGCCGAAATCATCTCGAACTATTACGACCTGTTCTCCGCCAACTTCGATGGTCTTTTGCCGCCCAGGCGGATTGGCGGGCTGCTCCTGCCCGGCTCCGCGCAGCCCGAAGACCAACGACTCCGAGAGAAGCAAGAAGAGCAGGCTAAACAGAACCACACCGCCGAACTTTATCGCACTCATCGCTTTAAACCTTAAATAACAGCTAATCGTAAATCAAGTAAAATTTCGACCCGGCTCGGCAAATTTCCGCAAAGATAATTCTATCGCCGCAGAGCCTGCCGGGCAGACGGAGAGTTGACTTGTAGCGACTATCTCGGTGTGCAGAATAAACGAACGGGATGATACAACCTGGCGGCTTTCAGCAACGGCTGATCAGGGCAAACGGCCGCGACTTAGCTTGTCTCGGCCTCGTGCTGGGGCTATAATTCCTTACGACCAAATATCGAGAGCTTGTGGATAGATTGGGTCCGCTATGACTTACGAGGAACGATCGGTACTGGAAGATTTCGCCCTGCGGCACGCCAACCGCGTCAACTTCGAGGCCTGGCTGGAAGGCGATATATTCGAGAGAATAAAGCAGGGACGCCTGACGCGCAAAGATAAAGACTTCCTACTCTACCATGCGGAGCAGGAAGAGCAAGAGCTGATCGAGATAAAGCGCCGCGGCATCGACAGCGAGCATCATCGCGGCAAGATCGAACGCCTGCTGAAAAATGCCATCGAGGCCAAACGGATCTTGACTGCCAGGTGATACGGTAAGCCATCAGCTTAAAGCTGACGGCTGATTGCTGATGGCTCGAAAGCAGCACCCACCCGGTTTTGCCCCCGCTCACGACTTACGGTTTCCCCATCCTCCGCCGCCGGGCGTCCGGATAGAGATGACGTCGCCCTTTTTGACTCGCAAATTAACCTTGCCGGGGAGGATTTTCTCCCCGCCTGCCGAGATCAGCCGGTTTTCCCCTCGCTCTCCCGGCTCGCCGCCGCTCAGCCCGTACGGCGCGAATTTTCTCCTCTCCGACAGTATGGAGACCTCGGCATCTGCAAGGAAGAGTATCTCTCGAACGATGCCGTCGCCGCCTCGATATCTCCCCTTTCCGCCCGAGCCGGCGCGCAGGCTGTAGCGCCGCACCATTATGGGCATGGCATATTCGAGTGCCTCGACCGGAGTATTGAGCGAATTCGTCATGTGGGTGTGCACGCCGTTATCGCCGTCGCCCTGCGGTCCGGCACCCATCCCGCCGGCTATCGTCTCGTAGTAGGCGAAGGGCGCATTGCTCCTCGGGTCGATGCCGCCGAAGGTCAGGTTGTTCATGGTCCCGCTGCTTGCCGCCGGGATTATCTCGGGCAGGGCCGGCGCCAGCGCCTTCAGGATCACATCGACCAGCCGCTGCGAGGTCTCGACGTTGCCGGCGGCAACGGGAGCCGGAAAGCGCGCGTTCACCACAGTGCCTTCCGGGGCGATGACCGCGATCGGGGCCAGGATGCCGGCGTTGGCCGGGATGTCGCTCGTGGTAATGGCGCGGAAGACATAGTAAACTGCCGAGAGGGTGATGGCATACACGGCGTTGACGTTCCCCCTGGTCTGCGGCGACGAGCCGGTGAAATCGACCGTTGCCGAATCCCCGCTGATTTTGATCGAGACCTGTATCTTCACCGGCTCATCCGAGATGCCGTCGTCATCCAGGTAATCGACCGCCGCTGGTAGTACGTCCGGCATGGACTCGAGCCGGCGGCGCACCATCCGCTCGGCATACTTTTGCAGCTCGCTCATGTAATAGACAACCTCTTCGACCCCGTACTTATCGACCATCTCGAGCAGCCTTTTCTCTCCGGTGCGGTTTGCGGCAAGCTGCGCCGTAAGGTCCCCCTCCCTTTCCACCGGCGTGCGCACGTTGGCCAGGATCAACCGCATGGCCGACCGGTTCGGCCTCCCCGCCTCGTAAAGCTTTATCGGCGGGATCCTGATCCCCTCCTGAAAAATCTCGGTCGAGAGCGGCATCGAGCCGGCCGACATCCCTCCGATATCGGCATGGTGGGCGCGGTTTGCCACGTAAAAGAGCGGGCCGTCTCGATATTCCTCGACATATAAGGCCGAGACCATGGTTACATCGGGCAGGTGCGTGCCACCTTCATACGGGTCGTTGAGCACAACCACGTCGCCGCGCTCGATAGCCACGGCCTCGACCGCCTTCCTGACCGACATGGGCATGGAGCCGAGATGCACCGGCATGTGGTCCCCCTGAGCCACCAGGTTCCCTTTTCCGTCGAAGACCGCGCAGGAATAATCGCGGCGCTCCTTAATGTTGGGCGAGAAGGCAGTGCGCCTGAGGGCGACCCCCATCTCCTCGGCAATCGAGCTGAAGAGCGACTTGAAGATCTCGAGTTTGATCGGATCGAATTCGGCCATTTTTATTCACAGCGGGCAGCACCGCATTGAAGTGTAGCTTTGCGCTGCATTAGCGGAAGGTTGCCATCAAGTCCTTTCATATGCTTTAAGAAATTCATTTCTCGCATTTGCACCCGGTTTCCCGCCGGATTAGGACCTTTTAGGCTCTGTTTCCACCTCATGCGATACGCTTTCCGGATGAAATGATCAAATTATCAAATACGTCTACGAGCAGCTCGTAGCCGGGCGGAACGGCCGTGGTCGCGCTGTATTCCAGGACGATCGTCGGTCCGGCTATTCGGTTGCCCGGCTCCAGCTCGTCTCGATGGTAAAAGGGGGTCTCGAACGCCTGCCGCTTGAACCAGACCGTACCCCTAGCGACCAGGGCCGAGGCTTTCGGGCTTTCGCCCGCGGGCTCGCGTCGCAAAAACTCGGGCTTGCGGGTGCTGCCGCGCGCCCTGACGCGCACCGTGACCAGCTCTATCTTCCTCGATTCGTCCGAGTAGCCGTAACGGCGCTCGTGCTGGCGGTGGAACTCGGCAATGAAGTCCTCCGAGTATGGGATCGAAAGCTCGAACGATTGTCCGGCGTAGCGCAGATCGAGATATCGGGAGAAGGACATATGCGATTCGTCGAACCCCTCGGCGATCAATCCGGCGCGCCCGCGGCTTTCCAGGAGGGAGAAATGGCGCTCGAGCGCAGCGGCCTCTATCTCATCCTGCTTGAGCATCACGGTCTGGGAGTAGTCTTTAACCACGTCCGAGAGCAGCACGCCGAGGGCCGAGAGCAGCCCGGGATTTTTAGGCACAATGACTTTCGGGATCGAGAGCATCTCGGCCAGATCGCACGCGTGCAGCCCGCCGGCGCCGCCGAAGGCGACGAGCGCGAAGTCGCGCGGATCGTAGCCGCGCTCGATTGATATAACTTTAATTGCACGAGCCATGTTGGCGTTGGCGACGTCGATTATTCCTTGGGCGAGATCGACGAGCGCCTCCTGCTCATGGCCCGCGCCGAATTTGCGGCCCAGCTCGGCGAATTTGCGGCGCGTGCGCTCCAGGTCGAGCTTCATCTCTCCGCCCAGGAAGTGGTCCGGATGAAGCCGGCCGAGCAGGAGATGAGCGTCGGTGACCGTAATCTCCTCGCCTCTGCCGTAGCAGACCGGGCCGGGGTCGGCCCCCGCGCTCTGCGGGCCGACGCGCAGGGCGCCCCCCTCGTCGAAGCGCGCGATCGATCCTCCGCCCGCCCCGACCGTGTGGATATCGATGACCGGAATGCCGATGGGCAATTCGGCGACCTTGGCTTCGTTCGTGGTCTGAATCGCGCCCGATATCAAGCAGACGTCCGTAGAGGTCCCTCCCATATCGAAGCTGATTATCTTTTCGAACCCGGCCAATCTGGCGACCTGATAAGCTCCCACCACGCCTCCGGCCGGACCGGAGAGCACGGTCCTGACCGGCTGCTCGGCCGCCGCCGCTGCCGAGATCGAACCGCCATTCGACTGCATGATGCGCAGGGTTCGTCTCGGCCGGGCTCCCGCCACCCCCTTCTCCGGCGCGCCGCCGAGACGCGCCAGCCCCTCCTCCATGCGCGAGATATAGCTGGCGAGAAGCGGAGCTAGATAGGCGTTGATGACTGTGGTCGATGTGCGTTCGTACTCGCGGTACTCGGGAAGGATTTTATGTGAAAGCGAGACCGGCAGGCCCAGGTCGGCGAGCAGCTCGGCCGTGAGCAACTCATGCTCCGGGTTGAGAAAGGAGAAAAGATAACAGACAGCTACCGACTCAACACCGAGCGCGACGAGCTTTGCTTTCAGCGACACGACGCGATTTCGGTCCAGCGGGACCAGGACCTTGGCGTCAGAGGTGGTGCGTTCAGATATGCCGAAGCGCAACTCCCTTGGCACAAGCGGCCTGGGTTTCGAGGCGCTCAGCTGGTAAAGCCCCGGTCGGTTCTGTCGCCCTATCTCCAAGACATCTTCGAAGCCCTCGGTAGTGAGCAGCACAGTGCGCGCGCCTTTGCGCTCGAGAATAGCGTTGGTCCCGACCGTGGTGCCGTGAACGATCTCGAATTCGGCCTCCGATTGGCCGATGAGCCTGCTCAACCCCTCGAGGACCGCTGCTTCCGGCTGCCTCGGCGTCGAGAGCACTTTAAAGGCGGCGATGGCCCTATCCCGTACCATAATGAAGTCGGTGAAGGTGCCGCCGGTATCGATGCCGATGCGCAACATAATCCTCAGGAGCTAGGAGCTAGAAGCTAGGAGCTAGAATATTAATTTCGAAAAGGTGCAGGCCTGGTGATGTAGCAATGAGTGAGAGGCAAAGAGCATTCCCTTAATCCATGTTTCGCTCACTATGCCTACCGATACATGCTTTATTCTAGCTCCTAGCTCCTTCATTCTAATTCCTTGCCTTTCGTTTCAGGAATAGCAAAGACCAGGAGGGCAGCGAGCGCGAAGGCGATGGTCGTCAGATAAAATGCTCCTCCCAAGCCATGGCCCTCGGCGTAGGCGCCGACGGCAAACGGGGCCACGGCGCTGAGACCTCTCCCGATGTTATAAGTGAACCCCTGGGCGGTGGCCCTGATCCTGGTCGGGAAAAGCTCGGCGGTTATAGCGCCAAAGCCGCTGAAATAACCTGTGCCGAAGAAGGCGACAAAAGGCCCGAGCAACAACAGGAAAAGCGGATCTCTGGCGTTCCCGTAAATCGGGACCAGAGCGGCCGCGGTTAAAAGATAAACCATGTAGGTCGGCTTTCGCCCCACTTTGTCGCTGACGAAGCCGAAGGTCACGTAGCCGAGCCACATGCCGGCCTGCATCAAAATAACCCAGGTTGAAGTCTGCACTATGCTCAAACCAGCCCCACCCTTTTCGGGCGGCAGGGCGAGGAACGCCGGTATCCAGGTGAAAAGCCCCCACCAGGCGAACATGGTGCTGGCGTTCATCAGGCTGGTGGCAGCAGTGTATTTGAACAACTTCCTTTCGAAGATCTGGAACAGGGCGGGTTTAGCTCTCATCGCCTCGCCCCGCACTCTCTTCCAAATCTCGGGCTCTTGCACCGATCGCCTGATCCAGAAGGTGACCAAGGCTGGGGTTATACCAAAGAAGAAGACGCCGCGCCATCCGTATCTGGGAAGGATCAGGGCGGTAACCGCAGCGGCCAGAGCATATCCTATGGCCCAGGCGCTCTGCATGATCCCGAGGGCTTTGCCGCGGTGCTCGGCGGGCCAGGTCTCAGAGACCAGCGCCGCTCCGGTGGCCCATTCCCCTCCCATCCCCAGGCCGAGCAACACTCGAAAGATGGCCAGCTGCGTCACGCTTTGCGCCAGGCCGCAGGCGCCGGTAAAAAGGGAATAAATAAGTATGCTGGCCATAAGCGCTTTGGTCCTCCCCACGCGGTCGGCCAGGAGGCCAAAGATTATCCCGCCTGCTGCCGACGAGATCAGGGTGAGCGAGCCGAGCAGGCCGGCCGTTGAGGTGCTCATGCCGAGGTCGCGCATCATGTGGGCCAGGACCATTGCATAGAGCATGACGTCCATGCTGTCGAGCAGCCAGCCGAGAGAGGCGGCGAGCAGGGCGCGGCGCTGGGCGGGCGAGACCTGCCCGATCCAGGAGCCGCATGCCGCCTCCGACCGATTGCCACACCAGAGCCTCTCCAAAGCGCGCATGCCCATAACGGGATGACCCAGCTTCTCCTAAAGGATACTACGGAGGCGGGTTTGCCGGTGAGGATTTTAAACTCAATTGTAGCAAACGGTTCGTAGTGCGCGCTTCAGCGCGTTGAAAAGGGCTAAAGCCCTCACTACGAACGGTAGATCGAGCCTCTCATTCTGGCTCCTGACTTCTGGCTTCTAATTGTCTTTCTCGTAAAGCTCGGAGTAAAACTTTTGCGCGCATTCGGGACAGAGGTGGTGACCTAAATCAGCGTGCGAATATTTCTGTAAATATGCCTCGAGCTGTTTCCAGTACTCCTCATCGTCGCGTATTTTTTTACAAGAGGAGCAGATGGGAGAGAACCCGCCGAGCATCTTGACCTTGGTCAGGGCATCCTGAAGCTGCAAAAGGCGCAGCTTCTGCTCCGCCTCGGCGCGCGTGCGCTGTGTGGCATCGCGGAAGACGATGACGCTGCCGGTGAGCTGGCCGATTTCGTTCCAGATCGGGGTGGTGGTTTCATCTATCGGGGTTTGGGTCCCGTCGCGGGCAACGAGCATGAGGTGTTCCGTGGACCCCGTCTCACTCATGACATTAAACACTTCGGTCAGGTCCATACCCAGAGCCTGTTCCTGCTTCCATCCGGTCAGGGCCTCGGCGATCGGGTTCATGAATTTTATGTGCCCCGCCGCATCTGTGGCTACGACCGCGTCGCCTATGCATCTCAGGACAGTGGAGAGCCACTGCTCGCTCTCCCTCAATTTTCTCTCCATCTTGTGCTTGTAGAGAGACATTTCTATGGTGATGTGGAGCATCCTCTCTTCGAAAGGCTTGAGTATGTAGCCGAACGGCTCGGTTACCTTGGCTCGGCCCAGCGTGATGTCATCCGCGCAGGCGGTAAGGTACACCACCGGGATATCGAAGCGCTCGCGAATCAGCTCTGCGGCCTCGACGCCGTCCATATCCCCTTGAAGCATGATATCCATGAGCACCAGATCTGGAAGCGTCCGCGAGAGCTCCTCGATTGCCTCCTCCCCTGACGAGGCCACGACCGGAACAGCGTATCCCAGGCCTTTCAAGCTGTTTTGTATATCCATTGCCACTATGGCCTCATCTTCAACCAAGAGAATCCGTGCGCTTGCCATTCTCCTCAACCTCCTTGGAATAATAGCCGGGTATTGTAAACACGATATTAAATTGCGCCCCACTGCTGCTGTCCAGCTCGACGCTGCCTCTGAGCTGATCCGTCAGGATCCTGACCAGTTTCAGGCCCAGCGACTCCGTGTTCTTAAAGTCGAAACCTCTCGGGAGCCCAATGCCGTTGTCGGCAATGCTGAGCCTCAACTTGCCATCGCTTTCCGAACAAAGGTCAATGGTGATTTCGCCTTTCCGGCCGGCCGGAAAGGCATGTTTCAGGGAGTTCGAGACCAGTTCGTTAATGATCAGGCCGCAGGTGGTGGCCGCATCCACGTTAATCAGCACATCCTGGATATTAACCCTCAGCTGCACCGTGTTGCCGTTGACCCCGTACGACCGGAACAGGTCGGCCGCCAGGCTTCGCACGTACTCTGCAAAGTCGATCCTCGACAGGTTCTTGGAACGATACAGTTTGTCGTGAATGAGAGCCATCGACCTGATGCGGTCCCGGCTCTCCCTCAAAATCTCCTGGGGCGGCTTCGCTTCCATATAGCGCGACTGAAGATTAAGCAGGCTCGAGATGACCTGAAGGTTGTTTTTGACCCGATGATGAATCTCTTTCAGCATCACCTCTTTTTCTTCCAGCGAGGCCCTGAGCTGCTCTCTCGCCCGCCTGCGCTCGGTTACCGCAGCCGCCAGGACCAGTGCGGTTGCCGCGACGGCTCCTATGAAGACCTGAAGCAATAGAAGCGACTCGTTTTCGGTCTCCCTCCGGAACGGCCCGTAGCCCATAATCGTACCCTGTATCGCTATTGCTGACAAGATAAAGACCGACGAGGCGGCCCCGCGCGGCCCGAAACGCACCGCCGCCCAGACCAGGAACGGAATGGTCAGGTGTTCAAGCGGATAATTGCCGGCCCCGCCCAGCAACCATCCTCCGAAAACCTCCTGGCTGATGACAAACAACAGCGCGAACAAAAGCAGGGCCTCGGCCACCTGAAGAGGGTCCTTGATCTCCGGTTTCCTGGCCCAGGCCAGGAGCAGCGGAGCCACCACGAGATTGCCCACGGCATCTCCCAACCACCAGGTCAACCAGAGGGACTTATAGTCCGACCAGTCAGCAAAGCCCTCCAGGCATATGGCTGTTGTGCCTATAGTAGCGCTGATGGCGGTGCTGAATATCGCGGCATAAGCTACGAATCTGAATATGTCCTGCGCCCGGTCCAGAAGATCACGCGCGCTCGTGAAGCGGTTGAGCAGATAGGCGCCGACCAGCGCCTCCAGTGTGTTGCCCAGCGCAATGCCGCAGGCTGCTGCAACTGAAACACCAGTTTGAATACTCCCGACGAAATCTCCCAAGGCAATCCCCGGCCAGACCCGATATCCCAGCAAAATAACGGCGGCCAGGGCAAAGCCGGCCGGCGGCCATACCGGCGACACTTTCGGGTGGGCAAAGGCCAGCGAAAGCCCCACTTTAGCCAGGCCGTAATAGACAGCAGCGACGGCCAAAACCAACGCCAGCTGTTTTCCGACGACAAAGAGAGACCGACGTCTCATAGTCAGCATCTTCACCCAAGCGCCTCAATCCCCACCCGGCTGCTGCTAATCGGCCGCGCTCGTGAATTGTCCTGCCTCAATGACCAAAACTTTAAAAGTACTTCGCTATTTATAAGAAAGGACTCTGGCCTCAGAGCCAGCTTTCAAGATGCCTCGCGTTTGGAACTCCCCCCCAAACTATCGCCAATGCAGGGCAAAATATGACAGATGCCAGGCAAAAAGTCAAGTGTAATTCGGATTTCGAATGGGAAACGACTCGCCCGCCTACCGATCGATGCCGTCCGATGCGATGCGCCAGGCCATGATATAGCCGAGCCTGGTTACGCGCTCGAGCTTGGCGAAGTTGATCTTATCGACGGTATCCGAGGGCTGATGGTAGTCGGGATGGAAGCCGGTGAAGAAAAAGACGACCGGCACCTGGCGCAGGGCGAAGGGAAAGTGGTCGCTGCGCTGGAAGAGGTTGAGGGCCGAGTCCTTGTCGTACTTGTAATCGAGCGCCAGGCCGACCTGTTTGTTGGCTTCCTCCACCAGCCGGCGCAGCCGCGGGCTCCGGCTGGTGCCGATCACGTTCAGCAGGTTCGAGGTATCCGGCGGTATTTCTACGATATCTTCCGTCTGCGGATCGGGCCTTTCGTTCCGCCCGACCATATCGAAGTTGAGCACGGCCTTCAAGGCCGAGAGCGGCATGGGCGGATTGTCGGCGAAATGGAACGAGCCGAGCAACCCTTTCTCCTCGGCGGCGAAGAGGGCAAAGGCCAGGCTGCGCGGCGGCCGGTTTTTACTCGTAGCAAAGGCGCGCGCCATCTCCATCACAGCAACAGTGCCTGAACCATCATCGTCGGCGCCTGGATAAACCTTCCCGTCGCGCACCCCGTCGTGGTCGTAGTGTGCTCCGAGCAGGACATATTCGTTTTTCAACCTCTCGTTGCTCCCCTCGATCATGCCCACGACGTTGTGTCCCTGCAGGTTGCGCGCCTCGGCCACGGTTATCCGGATGGAAGCGCGCAGGCCCGCGATGGGGAAAGACGCCGGTTTCAAACTCTCGTCGATCCGGCGCTGCAGCTCCGAGGGGTTCTGGTTGGCGGCCGATAGGATCGCCTCGAGCATCTGATCGTTGATATTGAGCACCGGTATTTTGATTTCGGATGAGGCCAGGGCCTGCGACGGATGTTTGAGCATGCGCTCCATGATCCCGGGAATGCGCGCCAGCCGCTCGACGTTGCTCGGGTGCTTGCGGTTGGGCTCGCCGGCCACGAGCAACGCCACCGCGCCGTGGCGCTGGGCGTTCAATGCTTTCAGGCGCGAGGCGGCATGCAGGGTGCTCGCCAGGCCGTCGAAGGGGCTGGACGAGTCGTCCTCTTGCGGCTCATGATCAAATACAAGGACAATTTTCCCGCGCGCGTCTATCGACTGATAGTCGTCGTAGTTGTACTCGGGGGCGGTGATGCCGTATCCGGCAAAGGCCACCGGCGCGGCTATATAGAGATCGCGGTGGTAGCCGCCGAAGAAATCGCGCCCGTATTTAAAGCCGCGCACGATCTCGGCCGGCTCTCGCTCCTCCAGCTTGATTTCGGTCTGCGCCGCGTCGAGACGGTACTCGACGATCGGCACCTCCTGTAAGAAGGAGCCGCGGCGTCCGAGCGGCTTCAAGCCGAGCTTCGAAAGCTCCGCAGCTATGAACTCGGCCGCCGCCTCGGCGCCGCGCTGGCCCGATCCCCTCCCCTCCAGCGCCTCCGATGCCAGAAAAGTCAAATTAATCCGCAGGTTCTCGGCGCTTATCTGATTTAAACCCTCCAGCCAGGGTTCGGCCCCCACGGCGGCCAGCCACCAACCCAGCACCAGGATCAACCCCGCTAAGATTGCCCTTCGCATTTTGGTTTGGCTCCTTGTTACGGCTAGAGCGCTAAGAAGCCGTCAGGCTTAAAAGCCGTAAGGCGTAAGGGTGAGGCGATTCACAATTCTCTCACGCCTCGCGAAAAAAAGCCTCCTAGTCTCTGAGCAGTTCATTCCACCGCTATTTTCACTTCGTCGATCAGGCCGGTGAAGCGGACCCCGATGTAGAGGTCGTCGTTGTTAGCGAAGCTCTTGACCGCAATCTCCTGCGAGCCTTCCTCCTTGCCGTCGATGAACAGCATCAACCTGGCGCCATCGTAGCGGGCCCGCAGGGCGTGCCATGATCCCGGCGCAAGCTTCGTTTTGCTGTCCACTGTCGAATGCTCGTTGCCCGCAGCCACGCGCACGCGGAAGTCTTTAAGCAAAAGGAGCCGATACGCGCAGCCGTAGCCGTCGCCCTTTTGCACTATAGCTGCGGCGAAGGTCGGCGCGAACGAGCCATCGATGTTGATCGAGGCGGCGATATCGAAGGATTTTTTAGGCAGAAGGCCCTCGCTGTGCTTGACCCGCACGAAGGTGGCGTTCTTGGGATTGGGATTGAGATCGGCGGCGTAGTCCTTGAAAGCCAGCGCCTTGCCCGAACGGCCGGCCGCCCACCTGGCCCCGACGATCTCGCCATGGTTGTTCTTGCCGCTCGAATCTTTAGCTACGTTCCCCTCCCCCTCGTCGAAGCGCCACTGGCCGGCCGTCGGCTCCTGGCCAAAGGCTACAGGCAGGATTAACAGCAAAAAAAAGGGAAGAACCGATTTCTTCATCCTAGCGTCCGCCCGGCTCAAGCGCTGTAGTCGCTGACCTCGAGCCAGTAGTTCAGAAACATGCCGACGTTATCGATTAGCGCGTCGCCCCGGTCCGGCTTGATGATATAGCTGTAAGCCCCCAGGCTATAAGCGCGCAATATATCTTCGGGTTTACCGGATGCTGCCAGCACCACCACTGGAATAGAGCGAAAGCGCGGATCTTCTTTGATCTCTTTCAAGACCTCAAAGCCGTCTTTCTTAGGAAGCCTCAGGTCGAGCAGGATCAAATCGGGCCTCTCGCGGTCTTTGTAGCGGCCTCGCCGCTTGATATAGGCTATCGCTTCCTCGCCATCGGCCACGGCTTTGACATGGAACCGGTCTTTCGCGATGCTCTGAATTGTCTTGCGCACCAGGAAAGCATGGTCTTCATTATCTTCGACCAGCAGGACATCTATGCCCTCTTCGGCCATTAAACTCCCTTCCTCCCATAATTTCTATTTATAACTGCCTTTTCGACAGCCGTCAAGCTGGGGAAGGAACAGGAGCTGGAAAGAGGAGCCAGGAGCTAGAATCTAGGAGTTAGAATAAAGCCATGCATTCAGACATAGCTAGTGAAACATGAAGTTGACATTTCACCCATTGTTACACCACCACCCCGGTAGCTTTCTCAAGATTAATATTCTAGCTCCTAACTCCTAGCTTCTAGCTCCTCATTATGCGAAACAGGGGAAAGCTGCCGAGCGTAAGTTATAATAGCTTATGCTCAAGAAAGGCATCGCGCTTCTACTGCTGCTCGGGCTCGGCGCTCTTTTCGCTTTTCGGCTGCGAGAGGCCCAGAAACAACAGGGCGGGTTGAGGCGGCCTGCCGGCGAGCAGGTTCCCCTGGTCGAGGTCGATAACGCCAAAAGAATAACGGTGCGCGAACAGCTCTCTTTGATCGGCGCGCTCAAGCCCGAGGCTCAGGTCGAGGTCAGCTTCAAGATTTCCGGCAAGTTGGGTGCGGTATTTCACGACGTCGGCGACCGGGTGCGGCGCGGCACGCTTTTAGCCCGGCTGGAGGACGACGAGCAGCGCCAGGGGGTCCGTCAGGCCGAGGCGGCGCTCGAAGTAGCGCAGGCGCAACTCAAGCAGCGTCAGGCCGAGGTCGAGAACTTCCAGCGCCAGCTCTTGCGGGCCCAGGAGCTGCACGAGCACAACCTTATCCCGCGCCAGGAACTGGATGACGTCGAGACCAGGCTCAGGACTGCCCGTGCGCAGCTTGAACTGGCCATGGCGCAGGTTGCCCAATCGGAGGCGGGGCTGGCGCAGTGGCGCATCCAGCTCGAGCATACCCGTCTCCTGGCTCCCATGGACGGCTTCGTGGCACGGCGCTACCTCGACCCCGGCGCCATAGTTAACCCGCAAAGCCCGGTCTTCTCGCTGGTGGACCTCAGCAGCATGAAGATCCTGGTCAACGTGGTCGAAGGACACTTGAGCAAGATCAGGCCCGGCCTGCCGGCGCAAATCACCGTTGATGCCTACCCGCAGCGCAGCTTCATAGGCAAGGTAGCGCGGCTCTCGCCGGTGCTGGATCCGGCCACGCGCACGGCTGAGGTGGAGATCGAGCTGCCCAATATTGAATTGCTGCTCAGGGGCGAGATGACGGCCCGCGTGGACCTGGCGCTTTCGGGCGAAAGGCAGGCCCTGGCCCTGCCGCGCGAGGCCCTGGTGCAGCGCGGCCAGCAGAAGGGAGTCTATATACTCGAGTCCGAGACCGTCCGCTTTCACCCCGTTGAAACCGGAGTGGTCCAAGGGGGCAATATCGAAGTGGTCGGCATCGGCGAGCAAGAGAACGTAGTGGTGCGCGGCGCTAATCTGCTCCGCGACGGGAGCCGCGTGCGCATCGCGCCGCGCGGCACAGAGCGCAGAACAAGCAACGGGAGGGAGAAACCGTGAAGCTTTCCGAGCGGGCTCTGAATCGCCCGATCACCACCTACATGTTTTTTCTGATAGCTATCCTCCTCGGCGTCATATCCCTTATTCGCCTGCCCGTCGATCTAATGCCCGAGATCGAATACCCGACGATCACGGTCAGGACGAACTATCCCGGCGTAGCGCCGGGCGAAATCGAGAGCCTGGTAACCCGTCCCATCGAAAGGAGTTTAAGCTCAGTTCCAGGAGTCAGAGAGTTGATCTCCAATTCAGCCGAGGGTTTCAGCCAGGTGCGCGTCTACTTCGAATGGGGCACCGACCTGGATGAGGCCGCCAACGAGGTGCGCAGCCGCCTCGACCGCATCCGCCGCCTCCTGCCGGAAGATATCGAGCCGCCTTCGATCTTTAAATTTGATATCTCGCAGTTTCCCATTCTCTGGATGTCGATGTCAGCCGATATGGACCCGAGGGAGCTGCGCCGGCTGGCGGAAAACGAGATCCAGTATCGGCTCGAGCGGGTGCCCGGCGTGGCGGCCGTCGATATCATGGGCGGCCTGCGGCGTGAGATCCAGGTCAATTTGAGCCTGGAGAAGTTGCGCGCCCTCGATCTCTCGGTGAACGAGATATTGCAGGCGATTCGCGCCGAGACCCTCAATTTGCCCGTCGGCCCGATCTACGAGGGGAGCTACGAGTTGCTGCTGCGCACGCAGGGGGAATTTCAGAGCGTGGCCGAGATGCGCCAGATGATCGTCGCGGTGCGGCGCGGCATCCCCGTCTATTTAAAAGATATCGCTCGAATCGAGGACGGCTTCGAGGAGGTGCGCAGCCTGGTGCGGGTTGACGGCAGGCCGGCCATCCGCCTGGCGGTGCGCAAGCAGTCGGGGGCCAACACCGTGCAGGTGGCCGACCAGGTGCATGCTGAGGCAGAGCGGATCCATAGAGATATCGCGGGAGTGCGCATCTGGCCGATAATGGATAGCTCGATCTTTATCAAGCGGGCCATCTCCAACGTTCGCCAATCGGCCATCTACGGGTCGATCCTCGCCGTGATCATCCTGTTTATATTCCTGCGCAATATTACAAGCACGCTGATCATCAGCCTGGCCATTCCGATTTCGGTCATAGCCACTTTCGCTCTGATGTACTTCAACGGCTTCACCCTGAACACCATGAGCTTCGGCGGGCTGGCGCTCGGCGTCGGCATGCTTCTGGACAACGCCATCGTCGTGCTCGAGAATATCTTCCGGCACCGCGAGGCCGGGCGTTCCAAACGCGAAGCTGCGCTCATCGGGAGCCAGGAGGTCGGGATGGCGATAACCGCCTCGACCCTGACCACCATTGCCGTATTCATACCGCTGGTCTTCCTGACCGGCATGTCCGGCATAATGTTCAAGCAGCTATCTTATGTCGTCGCCTTCTCGCTGTTCTGCTCGCTGCTCGTTGCCCTGACCCTGATCCCGGTGCTCTGTTCCAAGTACTTGATAGTGATCCCGCCCAACCACCAGCAGCGCTCGCTCGGCGCGCGCCTTAAGCTTTGGAGCAGCCGGGTGCTCGAAGCTCTCGACCTTCGTTACAGGAACACGCTTGCCCGGGCCCTCGACAACGGCATGATCGTGATTGCGGCTGCCCTGCTGCTGCTCGCCGGCAGCATTTATCTCACCCGCTTCATCGGCTTCGAGCTTCTGCCCGAGACGGACGAGGGGGAGATTCGCCTCACCCTGGAGCTGCCGACCGGGACGCGGCTGGAGGTAACGGACAGTTACGCCCAGAGGATTGAAGAGGTGATCAGGCAAAATGTGCCGGAGGTCGAGCATATCTTGACCGAGGTCGGCGGGGGCGGGGGCTGGGAAGCGCCGCAAACTCACATCGCGCAAATTCGCATAAAGCTGGTCGATCTCGATAAGCGCCGCCGCTCCAGCCAGCAGATAGCGGCGGCGCTTCGTCCGGCGCTTTCGGGTATGCCGGGCACCCTGGCACGGGTGCGGCCCGGCGGCGGCATGTGGATCATGCGCCTCGGGCAGACCAGCGGCGACCGCATCGCGGTCGAGGTGCGGGGCCATGACCTGGAGGTCGGCCGCGAACTTGCCGAAAAGGTGAAGAATATGGTCGAGGAGGTGCCGGGCGTGACCGACGCTCAGATCAGCCGCAAAGATGGAATGCCCGAAATGTTGATTCGACCGGACCGGGCTAAAGCTTCGCTCGCCGGCATCTCTGTATCGCAGCTCGCCTCGACGCTCCGCACCACGGTGGGCGGCACGCGCGCCGCCTATTTCCGCGACGGCGAAGACGAATACAACATACTGGTGCGCCTCGAATCGCAGGACCGCGCCCGGCTCGACCAGATCAAGCAGATACCGCTCTACACTCCTCTGGGCAAAATCCTCCCGGTCGAAAACCTGGTGGAGATGGAGCGAAGGGAGGGGCCGATTTCCATCGAGCGCAAGAACCAGGAACGGATAATCACGGTCTCAGCCGACCTGGCCGGGCGCGACCTTGGTAGCGTGATGCTCGATATCGCGGACCGGCTCGAAGGGGTGCCGCGGCCCGACGACTTCTTCATCTCATTCGGCGGCGAGTTCGAAGAGCAGCAGCGCGCCTTCGCCGAGCTTCTCTTCAGCCTGGTCCTGGCTTTGATCCTGGTCTACATGGTCATGGCGGCGCAGTTCGAGTCGTTCCGCGATCCGTTCATAATCTTCTTCGCGGTGCCCATGGCGGCGATCGGGGTTACACTGGCTCTTTTCCTCACCTCGACCACTTTCAGCATGCAGGCTTTTATCGGGGCGATAATGCTGGGCGGCATCGTGGTCAACAACGGCATCGTCCTGGTCGATTACATCAATTTGCTGCGGCGCAGCTACGGCTATCAGCTGCGCGAGGCGATAGTCGAGGCGGGACGCCGGCGGCTGCGCCCGATCCTCATGACCACGCTCACCACCATGTTGGCCCTGGTCCCGATGTCGCTCGGCTTAGGCGAGGGGGGAGAGGTCCAGGCCCCCATGGCGCGCGTCATCATAGGGGGGCTGGCCACCTCGGCCTTTGTAACCCTCTTCCTTGTGCCGGTGATCTATCAGTTATTCGAACGGAAACACGCCCAGCGAAAGGACACGGCGGGGACGGCTTAATTTACCGTGTCATTCGCGGTCCAGGCCGCCCGTCAGGTCTTCCTCAAGGGCTTCGATCTCATCGAAAAGCTGGCAGAGGCGCGCGGCAAACGAAAGGAGCGCCTCTTCGCCCATGCCTTTGATAGCGGCCGCCCAGGCTTCAGCCCCGCCCGCCGGGCCGAGAGCCCTTTTGAGGCTATTCTTTATCTCGACCATTCGGCTTATGTCGCCGATATCGAATTGCATCGCAACCTTCCATAAGAAGGAGGAGCTAGAAGCTAGGAGTTAGGAGCTAGAATATTAATCTCGATGAAGCTACAGAAGTGGTGGTGTGGCAATGGGTGCAGAAGCATAGAGTTTCTATTCCCCCTCACGGCCTTTATTCTAGCTCCTAACTTCTAGCTTCTAGCTCCTCTTTTTTCAGAATTGTAACTCGCGAGCGGGTTGTAGTAAAATCACGGCCAGGAGGCCGCTATGTCCGCTGTTATTCTCGCCTTGGTCCTGCTGCTTTTCGCCGCGCCGGCTCGGGCCGAGAACAAGAAAGAGGAGCGTGGCCTGGACTTCAAGCGCTGGCTGGAGCAGGAGGTTAAGTACATCATAACTGATGAAGAAAAGTCGGTATTTCAAAAGCTACAGACGGTCGAAGAGAGGCTCAACTTCATCGAGCAGTTCTGGCTGCGGCGCGACCCGACGCCCGGCACAATCGAAAACGAATACAAAGAGGAACACTACCGGCGGATAGCCTACGCTAATCAGCATTTCGCCTCCGGCATACCCGGCTGGAAGACCGACCGCGGCATGATCTACATCAAGTTCGGCCCGCCGGACCAGATCGAGGCTTATCCTTCCGGCGGCCACTACTCGCGTCCCTTCTGGGAGGGAGGGGGCGATACTTCGACTTATCCCTTCGAGATCTGGCGCTACCGGCATATTGCGGGCGTGGGACAGGACGTCGAGATCGAGTTCGTGGACGACACGTTGAGCGGCGAGTACAGGATAACCACGAACCCCTACGACAAGGATGCCCTGCTGCGCATCCCGAATGCCGGGTTGACCCTGACCGAACAGCTCGGCCTTTCTAGCAAGGTCGACAGGATCGTGCGCAAGACCAACCCCATGCCCGGCCATAATCCTATTTTAATCGGGTACGGCCGCGTCAAGGACCAGCCGTTCGAGAAGCTCCAGCTTCTGACCAACCTGCAGCGGCCTCCGGAGATTAAGTTCAAGGACCTCGAAGCGCTGGTCACCACGCGCATCACCTACAATCAGCTACCGTTCCGCATGACCAGCAGCTTTTTCAAGATGGGCCAGGACCACTATGTGGTGCCGCTTTCCATCGAGCTGCGCAACCGCGACCTCCAGTATATAGGAAAAGGGGGCGTGCATCGCGCCGAGGTCAATCTTTACGGCAGGCTGACCGACCTCGGCGGGCGCGTGGTCTCGGTCTTCGAGGAGACTCTGGCCACCGAGATTACCGAACAGGAGCTATCGCGCAATCTCTGGGGGACCTCGCTCTATCAGAAGAACGTCGAGGTGAGGCCCGGACGCTACAAGCTCGAGCTGGTGCTCAAGGACAAATACAGCGAGAAGGTCGGCTCGACTCAGACCGTGCTGGTGGTGCCGCGCCTGCCCGAAGAGGAGCTGGCGCTGAGTTCGGTGGTGCTGGCGCTTCGGGTCGAGGCGATTTCAGCCGCGCGCTCTACGGAACTGGTAATCGGCGGCGCGCGCGTTGTCCAGAACCCTTCGGGCGAGTTCGCTGCAGGCCGGCCGTTTGCTGCATACTTCCAGATCTACAACCTCGCCTTCGATCAGGCGAGTTCCCAGCCCTCGGCCCTCATCCGCTACGCTATCATCAAGGACGGCCAGGAGGTCTCGGTCGAGGAGGACGAGATAAATCAGGTGAGATGGACGGGCAGCGAGATCACCGTGGCGCGGTATCTTTCGACCGAGAAGCTCCAGCCCGGCGAGTACCGGCTGAAGGTCAAGGTGCAGGACCGGATAAGCGGCCGCTCGGCGGAACAGGAAGCGAAGTTTACCATCAAAGCGAGCCAGATGGCGGAAAGATAAGGAACCGGTCTCGCCCCCGTTCCCGTTCTCTGATTTTCTCAAGCTGTTTCCAGCTTCAGCGGCTTTTCATTCGCGCGGGGCCAGGTGGAGAAAGGATATTATTGTCGATCCCATAAACAAAAGCCGTTACCGATAAAAGCCAAAAGGCCAGGAACGGAATATCGGTCATCAGGCTATGCGACATAACGCAAACGACGGGCATTACCAAAAGCAGCAGTGTAGTAGCTAGTGGGCGGCGAGTAAATTTAGCCGATAAAAAATACATAGATGCCCCTATTAGCAATGGAAAGATTAGAAAAGCTGAATGCAAGTTAACTTCGGAGAATTCTCCTGGCAATAAGGCAACCAGAGCCATAAAGTAGGCCGTCAGGGGCGGATGCTCCTGCGAAGCTAAATCTTGGGCCACAATGCCTTCAAACAAGATTTGAATATCCTGCGGAAAAAAAGGCTTTTTAAAAGCCTGTTTGGCGATAATCAAGTATATAGCATCATCTATATGGAAGGCTTTATTAATGAAAGGCAGGTTTAAGGTCAGTAAAATTACAAAAATAACGATAAGATCCAGAGCGACACAGCGTATCTGGCTTTGGCCTCTTCGGAGCAGCTTAATACTCAAGCCAGTTAATCGAGCGAACCCAGAGCGATTTTAAATTGGATTTGAACTTTTGCAAAATGCTCTCATATGGGCTATGCTATGGGGTGAGGACCACTAAACAGTGACCCTCGAAGGTTGGCCCCGATCGGTCCGAGACAAGACGGTGACCTGCGGACGACCATCCGCAATATGGTGCCGCATGGCTCGGAACCGCATTTGACGCGGCAAATCGACGAGTCAGCACTTGGAGCGGTGACCACCGCAGCATTCCGTGGTTCTCGCCCCTGTCTGTCCCAGGGGGAGCTCAACGGACAGATGAAAGGCCGTTTTTTGACGGTCGAGGGATTAGTGTGTGCTCATACCTAGAAATTTGCAAAACTTCAGTTGGATGTAAGGTTCAAGAAGATATTCTTTCGCCCCGCCGGGGCCTGAACTTGAATTCAAATCGGCTTTCCTCTTGCCCGGGGCTGACGCCATTAGTTTCCATACAATTCACGGGCGGTATCCGGACCGCCGCTACTTTACTTGTGTAGAAACTAATGTCGGAACTATTCTGATTCCCGTTTTCGATGCGCCTTCGACTTAGACCCTAAAACCCTTTTCACTTCTCCCTCTTCAACTGGCGCAGCATGCTCATGACCTGCTCGCGGTGCGGCGACTCGGGGTTCTCTTTGAGGTAAGCTTCCAGCTCGGCGGTCAGCTTGTCGTGCTGTTGCCGCTTGATATAGATATTGGCCAGCACCAGGCGCGCGTCGACCATCTTCTTAGGCTCCAGCGTGTAGGCGCGGCGCAGGCTCTGCTCGGCTTCATCCAGCTCGTTGGACTGCAGCAGCGACTGGCCCAACAGGTAATGGGCCTGGGCCAATTTCTCATCGAGAGAGATGGCCTTGCGCAGCATCTCCGTCGCTTTGGCCCGTTCGCCTTTCTGAATATAGACGTAGCCGAGGTTGAGATAGGGAAAGGCGGCGTCGGGGTAGATCGAGATGGCGCGCTCGAGCGCGGCGACCGCATCGTCGAAGCGGTTGAGCTTTATATACTGCGCGCCCAGGTCGTTATAGGCCTTGTAGAAATCGGGCGAGATCTCGACCGCTTTGCGCAAGTGCTCCACGGCTTTCTCGTAATTTCCCTTCGAGCTGGCTTTAATTCCCTTCTCGTATTCCTTCTCGGCCTTAGGCGAGACCTTGAGCTTGAGTTCGCCCACCGAGACGGACTTTTCCCCGCCCTGTGGGCGCGCCGTCCTCTCCAGCCCGCTCTCCTCCGGCTCGAGGAAGAAGTCGTGGCGATAGACCGTCGAGATGCGCGAGAACAGCTCGATCTGGACGCTGGCCTCTCGATAGCCGCTGGCCTTTACGCTGAGGGTGAAAACGCCGTTGGGGACATGCCTGATCTCATAGATCCCGACGGTGTTGCTGAAGGTCTCCCCGATTACCCCCTCGGTGAAGGTCTTCAGGGTGACGCGCGCCATCTCTTCGAGCGGCTCGCCGTTGGGCTTGCGCACCGTTCCGGTCACGGTATGGGTCGGCGCCGGCTGGACGGATGGCCCGCGCGTTGAGCTGCGGTCTTGCTGCGCCATCGAGAATTGCGGAAGCAGCAGCACGGCCACAAGCGCCATTGCTCTCCTGGCTTTAAACATGGTCCCTCCTGATTATTCGCCGCAGGGCTGCCGCTTGCTGCCCTCATACTGCTGCCATCTCTGCGGCGAAAAAATATTCGTCATATAATTATGTGTTGCTCTCCGCTAGCGCGAAAACATCGTTTCGCCGCGGCTCAGGAACCTTTGAAGTATCGATTCGAGCATATCGAGGGCGATCTTGTTGTATCCCCCTTCCGGTATGATGATATCCGCATAGCGCTTGCTCGGCTCGACGAACTCCAGGTGCATCGGCCTGACCGTGGCCAGGTACTGCTCTATCACCGACTCGAGGGTCCTGCCGCGCTCGCGGATATCGCGCATCAGGCGGCGGATGAAGCGCACGTCCGGGTCGGTATCGACGTAGAGCTTGATGTCCATCATGCGGCGCAGCTCGGCGCTCTCGAAGATCAAGATCCCCTCCAGTATGATCAGGTCGTGCGGTTCGACCCGCTCGGTCTCAGCCATGCGAGAATGGGTGTGGAAGTTATAGATCGGGCGATCGATGGGAAGGCCGGCGCGCAGCTGCTTGACGTGGCGGATCAGCAGGTCCCAGTCGAAGGCGTCGGGGTGATCGAAATTGATGCGCGCCCGCTCCTCCGGCGGCAGATCGCTGTGGGCTAAATAATACGAATCCTGGTGTAGGATCACCGCGCGCTCGCTGCCGACGCGGCGCAGTATCTCTTCGGCGATCGTAGTCTTGCCCGACCCGGTCCCGCCGCATATTCCAATGATCATAAGCCGATGGCCCGAGTTATTGGAACCCGTATTTCGCAGCCCGCTCGACGAGCTTGCCGGCCTGTCGGCGGGACGCCTCAGCCAGCTGCCTCTCGTCTAAGCCGAGCAGCCGGCCCTCGTCTACCAGCAACTTTCCATCCACTATTACGGCCTTCACATCCGAAGCGCGCCCCGAGTAGACCAGAGCGGAGATGATATCGGGCGCAGGCACAGCGTGCAGCTTTTCCAGGTCCACGATCGCCAGGTCGGCCTTCTTGCCGACCTCGATGCTCCCGATCTCGGAATCGAGCCCGAGCGCCCGCGCCCCCTCGATGGTCGCCAGTTGCAGGGCGCGGCTTGCCGGCAGGGCGGTAGGCCCGCGCCGGGCCTTTTGCAAAAGCGAGGCCAGGCGCATCTCGGCGAACATCTCCAGGGTGTTGTTACACGCGGCGCCGTCTGCGCCGAGCGAGACCGGAATCCCCAGCTCGAGCATCTCAGCGACCGGGGCGATGCCGGAGGCCAGCTTCAAATTGGAACTGGGACAATGGAGCACGCGCGTCCGGCTCGCGCTCAAAAGCGAAAGCTCCGAATCGGAGGGCCAGACGCAGTGGGCCAGGCAGACGCCGGGGCCGGCGAGCCCGCAGTCGTTCAGGTACTCGATGTTCCCCCGACCGGTCTCTGCGCGGACCATTTCCACCTCGCGCCGGCTCTCGGCGGCATGGGTATGTACCAGCAGCCGCAATTCCTCAGCCAATTCTCGCGCCTTCGATAACAGCTGTTTGGAACAAGATAGCACGAAGCGCGGCGCCAGAGCAAACCGCAGTCTCCCGCCGGCGCTCCGGTGCCAGCGCTCGTAGAGGCGCAGCGATTCCTCGAGCGAGCCCTCTATCGTTTCGCGCAACGGTTCGGGCATCTCGCCGCGGTCCATCATACATTTTCCGATAACTGCGCGCAGCCCGATCTCTTCAATTGCCCGGAAGACCGCAGCGGTGTGGTTGACCGTCTCCATTGTAAGGGCGCAGGTTGTTCCGCCCTTGAGCAGCTCGGCGGCGCCGAGCAGCGCCGAGGTATAGAGTGACTCCTCGTCGTGGGCGGCCTCGAGCGGCCAGACGCGGCGGCGCAGCCAGTCGATTAATTCCAGGTCATCGGCATAGCCGCGGAAGAGCGTCTGGCAGAGGTGGATGTGGGTCTGAACGAAGCCGGGGAGCACGGCCTTGCCCGAAGCGTCGATCACCAGATCAGCCGGCGAATCGAGCTTTCCCAGAGCGGCGATGCGGTCGCCCTCGATCAAAACGTCGCCCGAAAAGATGCGCATCTGGCGATCGACAGTGACAATTTGGCCCCCCCTTATCAAAATGCTGCGGCTTTGCTCCATTTCCCGGCCAGCTATTTTACCATAAAAGCAGGAGCTAGAAGCTAGGAGTTAGGAGCTAGAAGATTGATCCAGATGAAGTTACAGAGGTGGTGGTATAGCAATGGGTGAAGGGCATATGATCTACTTTGCCCAGCCTTTCACCCCTATGCCTGTTGATACGTGCAGCTTTATTCTAGCTCCTAACTCCTAGCTTCTAGCTCCTCTTTTTGCTAATCGGTGCTATAATAGGAATCCCCGCGGGGTATGGGGCCACAGTCAAAACGATGGATCGACGGGCCTATTCTCGACGCCGCTGCTTCAGACCGGCTGATGCGAGATCAGCGCTTTCTTCGGCGAGCAGCTAGGCGGGACCAGGTCGAAATTCAGGTTCAGCCAGGACCGGCGAAAGAATTTCAGGCGATGATCAAAGGCTTTTCCGCCGATTGTTCAATCGGGTCCAGCTTGCCGTTAAATTTAACTTTTAATCTTAAAGCCTTAGCGCTCCCGGCACGCTTGGCGGTTAAAGTTGCCGAGGCGCCGCGGACGCCACGATCAAATGGGAGGTAGAATGATCTCAAAGAGGCCTGCAGCATCTGTTCTATTGCTCGCCTTGCTCGTAGCCTTTTCAGCCGTAAATCTGCTTGCGCAGTCGCAGGCGACGGGCACGATCGAGGGAGTGGTTATCGATGAGACGGGAGCCGTGATTCCCGGAGTGAGCGTGACCGTGCGCAACCTGGGCACGAACGCGGTGCGCGAGCTGGTCGCCGACGATGCCGGGCGCTATCGCGCCGTGCTTTTGCCGCCGGGCAGCTACGAGGTCAGCGCCGCGCTGGCCGGCTTCTCGCGCGCGATTTATTCCGGAATCACGGTTATAGTAGGCGGCACGGCGACCGTCGATCTGGTATTGAGAGTCGCTCCGGTGGAAGAGACGGTCACGGTGACCACCGAGGCCCCCATTACCGAGCCGGAGCGGGTCGAGTACACTTCGGTGGTCAACGAATCGGCTGTTAAAAATCTGCCGATCAACGGGCGGCGCTGGGAGAATTTCGTGCTCCTGACGCCGGGAGTTTCGCCCGACGGGACCTTCGGCCTGGTGAGCTATCGCGGCGTTTCCGGGCTGTACAACAACAATACTGTGGACGGGGCCGACAACAACCAGGCCTTTTTCTCAGAAGCGCGAGGCCGCACGCGCGTGGTCTACACCATCAGCCAGTCTTCGATCAAGGAGTTCCAGGTCGGGCTGAGCAACTTCTCGGCCGAGTTCGGGCGCGCGGCCGGGGGAACAGTAAACGCCGTGACCAAATCGGGCACGAACGAGTTCCACGGCGAGGGCTTCTACTTCCTGCGCGACGACGCCATCTCGGCGCGCGAGCCCTTCCAGCCCTTCGAGCCGCAGGAGCGGCGCCAGCAGTTCGGCTTCTCCATCGGCGGCCCGCTGATCAAGGACAAGCTGTTTTACTTCGCCACGTATGATCAGCAGGTGCGCAACTTCCCATATTTCGTGACCACCTCGAGCCCGGCTTTCCTCGGTCAGTCCTGTACGGCTCCCGGCTGCGCGGCGACGATCGAGTTCTTCCGCTCGCTGATGAAGTTCGTCCCGCGCAAGGCACACAACAATTTAGCCTTTTACAAAATCGATTGGGCGATCAACCCCAGCCACAGCTTCAGCGGCCAGTACAACTGGCACAAATGGCGTTCGCCCAACGGCATCCGCACCGCTCCGATACAGGTGGCCGCCGAGTCGGACAATGGCTTCGACGGCGTGCGCACTGATTTTCTCCTCTTCCGGCTCTCTTCGGTCCTGAGCCAAACGACGATGAACGAGGCGCGTTTCCAGTTCGGGCGCGACTTCGAGTTCCAGCGCCCCAATGCTCCAGGCCCCGGCACCTCGGTGAGCGGCGGCATCAGCTTCGGCATGCCCAGCTTCCTGCCGCGACCCGCTTTCCCCAGCGAGAAGCGATTTCAATGGGTTGACAACATCTCTTTCCTGCGCAGCCGGCACAACGTCAAAGTTGGTTTCGATATCAACTACGTGCGCGAACTTCAGATCAACCTCTTCCGGGGGGGTGGAGTCTACAGCTACGCCAGCCTGAACGCCATAGCCCAAGATTGCCCCAAAGGTTTGACCGGCTGCGTCCCATTTCAAGACGGAGCGCGCACGCGCCGGCACTACAGCTCTTTCATCCAGGCCTTCGACCTGCGCGGGTTCACCGGGGACGAGGCCGGGCGCAATTTCTTCACCACCACCGATTATAACTTCTACTTTCACGATACGTTCCGCGCTCATCCTCATCTGACCCTGAACTTCGGCCTGCGCTACGAGTTTCAGCACCTGCCGCAGCCTGAAGCCGGCAACCCGGACTTCCCGCAAACGCAGCGCATCAACCAGGACAAGAACAACCTGGGGCCGCGCTTCGGGCTCGCCTGGGACGTCGGCGGGGACCACACCACGGTAGTGCGCGCGGGCTACGGCCTCTACTACGGCCGGACATCGAACAGCGCCATCAGCAATGCCCTCACCAACAACGGCCGGGTCTTCGCCTCTTTCTTCTTCACCCCGACCACGCCCGGAGCGCCGCAGTACCCCGATGTGCTCGCCGCGCCGCCCGCCGGGCCAGGCTCGGCGCCAGACGTCCAGTTCCTTTCGGAAGATTACGTCAGGCCGCTGGTGCACATGGTCGAACTCTCGATAGAGCGCGAGATAATCAAAGACCTGAGCGTCTCGGCATCGTATCTATACAGCCGCGGGCAGCGCCTACCCTCCTTCCGCGACCTCAACCTCAACCCGCCGACCGAAAGGGTGGTTTACGTCCTGCCCGACGGCACGGTCACTCCGGCGCTTCCCTTCTTCACCGGGCGGCGCCCGGTTGCCGGAGTGGGGAGAATCATCATCAGCGAGAGCGTGGTCGATTCCAAGTACAATGCCTTTATCCTCCAGGTGACGCGGCGAATGAGCCGCGGGCTTCAGTTCAACGCCCATTTCACCGTATCCAAGGCGATAGATGACGGCCAGACCTCGCAGACCTTTTTCGGGGGCAATCAGCTTTTCAACACTTTCGACCGCAGCATCGAGCGCGGGCTATCTAACTTCGACATCCGCAAGCGCTTTGTCGCGAACTTCATCTGGGAGCCTGCTCTGAAAGGGCTGGACAGCCCGGCCGCGCGCGCGATATTGAACGACTGGCGCTTCAGCGGGATAATCACTGCTTCCGATGGGGTCCCGCTCACCGGCTTCATTTCCGGTAGCGTCTCTCCAGCCACCGGCGCCACCATCACCTCGAGCCCGAACGGCAGCGGCGGGTCGAGCCGGCCGCCGTTCATTGCACGGAACAGCTTCCGCGGCACAGGATTCGCCAACGTCGATTTCCGGGTGTCGCGCGAGATCAGGGTCAGCGAAACCAAGAGGTTCGAGGTGATCTGGGAGTCGTTTAATTTATTTAATCGTAAGAACGAGGCCAACTTCTCGACGCTCCAGTTCCGCGTCGCCTCGTCTTCGGTTGGTCGTGATGGGGTGCGCCAGGTTGTGCTAAGAGAGGATGCCGGTTTCCTGAGGGCGCGCGCCGCCAGCACCACGCTCTGGGGCCCGCGCGAGTTCCAGTTTGCCGTGAAGTTCCACTGGTAGAGCCCGAGTGACGGACGGCCGCTAAGACCGGCCGGTCGCCATTAGAGTTCAATCTTTGGAGGCGGGACCTGGACGGCGCCAGGCCTGCAACCGCGCCGGGCTGGTCCGGGCGGGCCCGCAGGGGTAGGTGGCTGCCTGTGCCCGGACGGCAGCCCCAAAGGCCATGACCAGCAGAGAGCACGCGACTATGTGCTGGACAGGCAGAAAGGCTATGCCGGAAAGGGCCTTACGAGCCCGCGCTCCCGTCTCCTCGCGGCCCGCGAAACTTGCCTGGCCCATCCTGTTATCGCGCATGGTTATGCCTCCGTAGAGTGTTGCAGGATTTTCAACCCGGCAATTTGGGCAGCCGAGGCCGATGCTGTTTCAATTATTTGGCGAGCAGCTCTTCGAAGAGCTGCAGCGCGCGCTCATCGCCGACGCGAGCGAGCCAGAAGATCGCCTGCTTTCGCACGGACGCTTTGGAATGAGTCTTGGCGATTTTAATGAGCAACGGGACAGCCTCATCTTTAGGCCGGCGGCTGATGGCAAACACTGCATGTTTCTGTAATTCGGTGTCTACGTCCCCGCTGTTGGCCGTCTCGTTGAGCAGCTCGAGGTTGCGCCTTCCTGCCTTTTGACCGAGCCAGAATATGGCCTGTTTCCTCAGCTGCCGATCCGGATCTTGGCGGGCGACTCCGATCAGAAAATTTACAGCCTCATCCTCGCTCTCGTTCATAGAGGCTGAGAAGATGATCTGCTTTTTCAACTGCGGGTCGGCAACAGCTTTGTACAGGCTTTGCAGGACTTCCAGCACGGCCGGCTCTCTGCCCATTCCGATGGCGAAGACCGCGGCCTTTCGGATTCTAAAGCTTTCATCTTTGTCGCGCGCCAGGTCGGCCAGGAGCGAGAGCTTGCCCGGACTTCGACCGAGCCAGAAAATTGCTGTTTTCCTCACCTCCCGTGAGAGGAGCTGCGGGCTAATTTTTCCAGGATATGATCCACTCGCGGATCATCGTGCAGGGCGATGGCCATAGCCGCCCTCTCCGCGGTTCCGCCCGCTTGATCCGCACGGATCAGCTCTTCGAGCAGGTTGAGACTCTCCTCGTTTCGGGCGCGCCCTAGCCAGTAGACCGGATGGCCGGCATAATCGCGGCGCCGCTCGAGATTGTAAATCTCAAGGAGCACCGGGTACTTGCTGCTCGGCTCATAAAACAGGAAAACAGCCAGATTGCGGGTTTCAAGCGGAGGGTGGAGGGAAAAGCTCGCTCCCCGAAAGACGGTCAGGGTTCCGTCCGCATTGATTACTTCAGCATCTACCGCGATACCCGGCCTGACCTCGAACGAGTAGGCCGCCCAAAATGGCGCCTGCGGCGCGCCGAAGAAGGGGGCCAGCACGACCGCGGCCTCCAGGCGAGATTTCAGGCTCGCTCCCTCGATCGGCACGAACTGTTGATCCTGGCCGGGCGCGGAGCGGACAGTTGCCATAGCGATAAAAAGCCAGATGATCGCAATCGATCCTCGCATTTCGAATGCTCCTCAGAAAGGTTCCAGCCGTTTCGTCCTATTTGAGGATCTCCTCGAGGAATCTAGCGGTTTCCGGATCCTTGCTCTTGGCAATCCAGAAGATCGCCCGTTTCCTCAACTCTAGAGAGGGATCGCTTCTCGCTATTTCCATCAACTTCCACAGCGCCGGCTTCTGTTCTGATTTAGCCAGCGAGAAAATTATCTGCTCTTTGACCTCCTCGCTTTTTTCCGCATCATACAAAGCGATCAGATGCTCGATGGCTTTCTCGTCGCCCCCTTTACCGATCCAGAAAACAGCCTGCTTGCGGACTTCGATATTGTCTGCGGTACGAGCGATCTCGACGATTTTATCTCTAGCCAGCTCGCTTTTCATCTTCGAGAGAGCAAAAATAATCTGGTTCTTGATCTCGATGTCTTGGGCCGCATCATAGATCTTCGTCAACTCATTTACGGTCGTGTCATCCGCTCTTTTACTCAGCCAGTAGATTGCTGTGCGGCGGACATCTGTATTTGGGTCGCGACGCGCTACATCGGCAAGCACCGACGCGGCCGGCTCGCCCCCATGCTTTCCGAGCAAAAGAATCGCAGCCTCTTTCACTCGCCTGCTTGCTCTGGACTCGGGCCTGAGCAGGTTGCTTGCCAGTGTGGCCGCGCGCTCTGGATCGAGCCCGAACAGGCCCTGCAAGGCCACGATTTTTATTTCATCGCTCTCCTCTCTTTTCACCTCTTCACCGATAATCTCACTGACAATCTCCTTGGCACCAAGCTGCGGGGCCATCTCGATACGCATCGAGCGGGCATCATCTACCCATTCCGAGTCCGGGAACTCGGCGGTCAAACGCTGGAGGACTTTATCGGCCTCCTGAAGCTTGTTTTGCTTCTTCAAGGCGAAGGCGAGCCAGTAGAGGGCGGCATCGACATAGTAAGCACCGCGATACTGGTTGATAACCTCCTGGAACTTTTCGACCGCCTTTGCCCACTGCTCGCCGTCGATCAAATCCCTCCCCTCGCGGAGGATTTTCGTCGCCGCATCTGGCGCGCTGGAAGCCTGCGCAGAGCTATTTAATTTCCCCGCGCTCGCCTCTGACCTGGCGACCGGGCTGTCAGCGGCCGATAACCGGACGAAAACGGCAACGGCAAGGGCAAGGACCAAGCTCGAATTCAAGCAGACATTTTTGATCGGTCTGTACATGGCAGTCCTCAATCCTATAAGGTTGGGTCGAGCGTCGGCGCCAGGTAGACCTGGAGCGCAGTTATGATCTCTTTTTTCCGTATGCGCTCTTTGATCAACTTCACCTCATCCTGAGAGACCTGGCTATGCAAATTAGCTATATCGAGCAGCAAAGGCTCTAGATTGCCGAGCAGGCTTTCGATCAGCAAGTTGCCTTTGGCTTCAGCCGCGCGCCTCAGCAGGACATTCTTGATAAGCAGATCCTGCGCCTGCTGCTTCTCGTAAGCGATATCGAAGGCGGGCTCGCCGTCTGCGAATCGGAAATTCTTGAAGGAGCGGAGCATGAGCTGAACCTTCTCGATATGGCGGATTGTTTCAAGATCAAGAAATGGGGCTGGGTCCAGCTGAGGCCGTGCCACCCATCTCGCGTCGCCTGGCTCCGACACCGCCTTACGTTCGTATCCAGGCACAGGCCGAGCAACCCGGCGGCGCGGCATGTCGGCATCGCGAAAGGGCTCTGGCTCCTTCAGCTCCGCTGCAACCCCGACGGGAGTATTTTCCCGAGCTATTTTCGCGTCCTCGTCGGCTGCCAGGCTTTCGCCGGCCGCTCGATCGGAGGCCGCTTTATCGTGATTGCCGAACAGGCCGAGCCACAAGCCCGCGGTAAGCGCTGCCAGAACCAGGCCGGCGGCAAGCGCATGCCGCGCCGACATGATGCTGCGGCGCCGCAGGGGAAGTTCAAGCTCACGCTGCTGCCAGCGGAACCGGCCGAGCAGGCGCTCTAGATATTTGATTTCAGGGTCAGGCTCTCCGGAGCCGTCCCACCAGTAATCGCCCTTCATTTCCCTTTCTCCAGCCCAAGCTGTTCCCGCAGCAGCTTTAAGCCGCGATGCAGGTTAACGCGCACCGAAGCCGGCATCAATCCGGTGCGCGCCGCGATCTCCGGACCGGTCATTCCCTCAACCAGGCGCAGGACTAATGTTTCGCGATAGGCTTCCGGCAGCCGCCGTATCGCCGCCAGGACCCCGACTGCTTCTGCCTGTTCCTGATCCTGCGATGCGATCTCTTCAGAAAGGTCCTCGACCTGCCGCGAGCGCCGGTGGAAATCGATAGCGCGATTGCGCGCAATTACGGCAAGCCAGGAACCGAAGGCGCCGCTGTTGCGCAGAGCATGGAGCCGCTTCAGGGCGATGAGAAAGACATCCTGCACCAGGTCGTCCACTTCGCCGCGCGGCACCCGTGCCAGCAAGATGCCATGCACCATCGGCGCATAGGCTTGATAGAGTCGCGCGAAGGCCTCGCGGTCGCCGCGCCGCGCAGCTTCCACCAGCGAGCTATCCTCGGACGTCTCCGGCCTGGGCGGCGCATCCGTAGATCGACGGCTTGTTACTTTCAGGATGAAAACATCGGTAAGCTCTCGAGCCTCGCCCATCGCAGCGTGCCCTTCGTTTTATCCTTGCCTATCACTACAGGCAGGTCCTGCCACCTATTTACCCATACTTGAAGACGCCCGGCAAGCACCAACCGTTAACAGGCGACTTCGGCGCTACACGGCAATCGCGCCGGGCCGGTCCGGGCAGGCCCGGCAGGGGCGAAGTGTTAACTATTGCATCAGCGCTGCGAGTTGAGCTAAGATAGCGCGCGAAGGGATAGCAGGTCGGGCGGATAGGCGAAGGAGATGGTGATGAGGTTATTCCTCGTCTTTTTGATCTTCGCGGCCGGAGCCATGGTCTTTATGCTTCTCGCCCGCCGGCGGGAGGAGGACGTCGAGGAGGAGTGGGAAAAACTACTCAACCACGAAGCCGTCGAGCTGTTCGAGGCGGCGATGCAATACAGCAAGATGCAGCTGAACCTGATCGACCTGATATTCGGGACCGCGCGCTCCATCCGCGACGAGCAGGAGGATTATGAAAGGGCCGCGCGGACGCTCTCGATGGGATACAAGTCGGTGGAGGATTTGGGGAACGGGCTGGTTGGTCAATTAGCTGCGATGTCGCGCTTTTCCAGGATGCTCGGCGCGATCACTCCCCCGCCGCCACTCCTTCCCTCGTCCTTCCGGCTGTCGCATCTTGTGCAGCTCTCGTACATGCATCGGAAGCTCGACAGCTTGATCCGAGAACCTCTGCTACGCTTCAAGCTACGCCTGTGCGTTCTGGCTAAAGCTCTCCGCCTGACGCTGTTCGTCATGGGCCGGAGAGTGGCGGAGATAGTGGCGAGGCCCCGGGCCACGCTTCATCTGTGGGACCACGTTGAAGCGTGCTACGCGGACTTTCACACTCTTCACCGCGAGTACGGGGTTTCGCTCGGGGCTTTGCTTGCCTCCCTCGAGGCTGCGCGCGCCCGCCTGCGCCTGATAGGCGATTGGCTGGCGCGGCTCGAAGGCCAGGAGGGAGGCGATGATCAGGAGGACCCAAACAATCAGAAAAATCCATAGAGGGTGCTAACATGCGCAATCGCTTTTCGTTCAGGAATATCATTCTATCGGTCCTGGTGGGCCTGGTCCTGGCGTTTGGTGTGCTGACTCTGAGCCAGCTTACCGGCGGGTCGGCGATGGCCGGCTGCAATCAGGGAGGCGCGCCCTGCCCGCCCGATGATCTTCCTTAACCGGTTGACCTGATTGGCCGCCATCGCTATAATCTTGCGCGTCAGCTCCCCGTGCCAGGCGGGGGTTTTGGGGGAGGAGCGTGAGCGCAGGATACTTGCTGATGGCGGCTGCTGATATTCTTTGGCCTCTGTATATCGTATTGACTGGCGCATCGCGCGGCCTTATCAGCCGCCACATGATCTTCTACGTTTACCTCATTCAATTGATTGCGGCTGATGCCGTGTCGTGGATGGCTTTCGCCTACTATGGCCCCTCAAGCGAATACGCCGCGGTTTATCGGATGGTAGGTCTGGTAACAGAGGTGTTCGGGATGCTAGTCGTAATCTGGCTCGCAGGTCGGATCCTGCGGCCATATCCCTCGCTGCGGCTCTCGGTCCTGATCGTGATGTTCACGAGCTATCTGGTAGCGACCGGCTGGATCTGGCTGGTCGCGTTCGATGAGCCCAACGTCCTCCGCGCCCTGCACAGGCGGGTCACCTGGGACCTGCGCGTATTCGATTCGCTCTTCATCGCCCTTCTCACGTTGCTGGTGATCGGATTCAAGCTGCCGGTCGGGATGAACCTGAGGGGCATATTGGGGGGTTACGGGCTGCATGTGCTCGGCCTCTGTCTGATCGAGACGGCCAAGCGTTTAGGCTGGCTGGTGCCGCCACCGTATTTAGGACCGGCTACATACTTCGTAATGCTCGGTATTCTCATGATAACGCTGCGCCAGTATCGCCCCGGCAATCAATACTACGTGCATCCCTTCCTCATGGACAAGATCGACGTGCCGCTCTTTCCGATCCTGGTGCGCGCCGGGATCTGGAACCGCTACACATACCGGCTGCTCTCCCAGCCCGCCCCGCCGCGGCTGCTCTCGCGCAATTAGAACTGGACTTTTGCAAATTTGAAATTAGCTACTATATCCTGGGGTCATACTTCGCTTTAGCTCCCAACTGATGGTAGTAG
>FWPU01000241.1_pt1 | contig 42381 bp, 32 predicted proteins | sample 2228361 | NCBI WGS metagenome assembly FWPU01 (sample SAMEA103939777, study PRJEB20133) | metagenome | reverse complement strand
AGCGCCCTTTGATGTCATCAATGTAGAACTCGGTGCAAGCGAGTTTATCCCGGTAGATGACGTGCAAACGCTCGATATGCTCGACTTCACTGCCCACTACCTTGCAGAGACCTATGGCATAAAACTCATCTGCAAGGTTCATTGCTCGAGCGGTCAGACCGCTCCTCATTTCGGCGGCATAAACTTCAACTTTCTGCCTGGACTAGCAGACCCTCGGGTAGGCGTGATGCCCCATACCGTGCAGTTTTATGATCTTTATCGCAGGGCTCCAACCTACGACAACCAGGATTTTTCGTTCATGAGGGACTTCCTCATCGAACAGATCTCCAAGCGGACGGTACTTTATTATCCTGAGACTGCCTATTGGTGTTCGTTCGACATAGACGTGCCACTCTTCCTACCGCACTATATCTTTTCACGATGGAACGACCTTAACAGACTCAGAGAGAGCGGCATGCATGGTCAGATCACATTTTCCAGTGGCCTTGAGTGGGGCTATTGGCTAAACGATTGGGCGACCGCCGGTTTCGCCTACGAGGCCACAACGGATTGGAAAACGTATCTTTCAAAATTCACGAGGATTTTTGGCACGGCAGCGCAGTCCATCCATGAACTGCTCGTAGATATCATCGAGGAACAAGGTCAGGACTTGCTCGAGGACAACCTCATAGCCTTTCTCATTGGATGGGACACAGCTGATGATATAGGACATATCGTTCAGACACACGCCCAACCACCACGTCCTCTTTTTAGGGAAATAAAAAGAATGGATGCTGAAGCCCTCTATGATGTGCGCCAGGAGACCGTCTCTCGACTCAGGACGCTTGAGAAGACCTACGAGGATTTTGTAGCCCGTATCGACGCTATCGCTCCAGCAGTCCCCCTCCAGTCGTTACGGTGGTTCGAAGAGCTCCAACGTGCACTAACAGTAACTGCCTTGCGCGCCGGCCACGTACGAAGACTCTATGAAGGTAGCATTGCTCAAAGGCTCTATGAACTTGGACTCGACCCTGTAGGAAACATAGAAGCTGAACGGTTATTCACTGAAGCATTGCACGCCAGAAGGATGGCAGAAGCTATCATCGCTGAACAGGAAAAGAGCTATCGTTGGCCTATAGAACGCATCGCCAGACGTAGGGAGAATCCAACGAGTTACGAGTTTGGATACCTCTATACGGTATCGGATGCCTACTACTGGCGCAGGGAAGAGCTTCAGGCGCTGGCGGGCGACACCTGTGTATGTTTGGGGAATCTAACCAATCTTCTGGACAACATGCTCGGCGAAGGGGCTCTTGGTTCATGCATCGAGTCCCTACCCCGTCTCACAAGCCCGTGTCTCGATCAATGCATCCATCCAGTAGAGCACATCCCCTATCTTTTCAACTGAGCTGGTGAAGGTATTCAGAGATACCGTAGCCTACCTGGTCTTCCCATCGATATTCGGTAAACGCCTCGTTGATCAAGGTGCGCTTTCCCTTTTCTTCGTGCACCAAGGGCACAACCGAAAGAGGCGTCCCTTCGACCTCCATCTCCCATCCAGCGCTATCAAGCATACGGAATGTAATGTGTCTTTGGGTCAATCCGTCTGGTCCGAATTCAGTTTCCAGATGAACCTTACGCAGGGGATAGTTCCTCCCTTGCCGACAGATGAACCCATTGGCAACGTCCAGTGAGCCAATGACAACCCGGCTGAGATTGAAGCCTATTGATCCTCCAAACTGAGCAGTAAGCCATGTCCACTTCGAGGGCGCCTTCCAATCCCTTTCTCCCCAAGAATGATCCCGATGGCCGCTTCCAGCAATAGGGTGGGTCATCTCCTCGATCCTGATGCTGCCCTTCCATGAACCAACCTGTTCATAATGCTCGGAGGCAATCTTTGAGACGCTCCGCAACTGACGGAAGCTACTCTGTGTGGCAACGAACCGTTCTGCAAACCCACGTGCATCGATATGTTTGAAATCATGACAAGGCGACCATCCCGTAAAGCGCAGATCCACAGCTACATCGTGGTATGAGCACAACCCTCCTGTATCCGTTTGTTCGAGAAACTCGAGCAGCTTGGCCGGACTTGCAAAGTGGAGCATTGTGCCATTGAACATCACCTTCCACTCCCATAACGGTCTCACCATCTCGTACCTGAGCAGGCCTACCGATGGATAACCCTTGTCTCGACAATCTCGATGCTCAGACTGAACGAGGAAGTCAATCCCCCCGCCGTCGAGATACATACACAGCAATCCTATTACCATCTGCTGGTTTGGCAATATACCGATCCTGGTAAACCCACCCATCTTCTTTACCGGGTCTGAAAAATTGAAATAGTAACTCTCATTCCAGTTATGGCTGTTACCATGGGGGTGATATCCTTCGGCAGCTTCTGAAAGAATACCCTTGCGTCTCCCAGAAACACCGAGTGCTGCATGTACAAGCGCTGACAATATGCGTGCCTTGATGCTGGAGACACGATCAAGGGAATACTCTGGGTAGGATCCCATATCTCTCACCTTGGCCTTTCATGAGTCTTCAAGGAGTTGTACCTCGCCGCGGTCTCCGTCGACCACTAGCTCCTGGCCAGTACGGATGATTGATGTACCGATCTTTACGTTGATCACCCCGGGGATACCGTATTCCCGAGCTATGATCGAGCCGTGTGAAAGCAGGCCCCCGACATCCACCACCAATGCAGCCGCAAGCAAGAACAAAGGACTCCAGCCCGCATCTGTGACCGGTGCAACGAGAATCTCTCCAGGTTCCATACGGGTAGCACTCCTTGGATCGACTATGACCCTTGCACGTCCTCTGACCTTGCCCGGACTTAACGGTATCCCTTTGAGCAGGCGTACCCCCTGCGTATCACACGCCTCCTGCTCTGGTTTGAGCGGCCTCGGGCGTCCCTCAAAAGACTCGGGTAGCCTCACCTGCTTGTTCCTTTCATACTCCTCTTTTCTACGAGCAATTTTCTCTCGTAACGCTCTGTCGCCACTGACGGTGCCATCTAGGAGGCCCATAATCTCTGCATCTGTGAGGAAATAGAGATCTCCTGGATCGTCGATACTACCCCGGCTGGCAAGCGCCTTGCCAATCCCCCTGAATACCATCTTGCTCTGCCCGACCCCTATCATCAGTGTGGCCTTTGTATATTCTCTCAGCATGATGAACTGCTGGGCCCGTGCCAACAGCCACCTGAATATACGCCGCTTTAGTCCAGAAAGTCTGCCTAACACTTCTTGTAGCGCCTTTTCCCTCTCTTGTGCCTGACGCAAGCGGATATGTTCGGGACTCTGATCATCGCTCTGGCAGAGAAAATTCTTTATCATGGCATACACAAAGGAGGGATCCTCTTCCCAGGAGGGGAGCATGACTTCCGCTTCAAAAACACTCCGATAGCCATACTGGGCGAGAAAGGCTTCCATTCCTGCCCTGAATGCAGCAACCTCCTCGCCACTCGTTTCGCAGAGCCTACGATGGATATCCGTGCTATCGTACGCCTCGAAGATCTTCAGTAGTAGAGGCGAACGTTTTACCATTCTGGAGAGTTCCCATATCTTGAAGGCAGGATGGGCGCTCTCTACCTCACTGAGACCGGTGAGCAATCGTGTGGTCAGCAGACGCGATGCACCACCGAGCCATCGGTCAGCGATCTTGGCTAAAAGCTCATAAAAGAGGACTGCAAGTTGCGATGCCTCTATGTGCAGTCGCATCACCGTACGGCCTTCTGAACGAGCCTGTTCTGACAGGCTTTTGTACTCGTCCAGTGAAAGCTCCCGCACGCGCCTTTGAAGACGATACTCCTCAATCCTCTCCTGCACCCGCTTCCTGCACGCACGTGCCTCTGAAGGCACCTTGCGAATCCGCTGTGCAGAGCGGTATAGCACCCGCACGAGGTACGAGAGATCGCCTGGTGAAACCATGCGTACTCTACCAAGGGGCGAGGTGCCAGGTGTTGGCGGCTGGTCACGATCGATTTCAGCACTCGTAGCCAAAGGGAGCCGAGAGGCCAATTCCCTTGCTACACTAAGGTTGAGAAAGGCCCTGCCGTAAAAGGATCCGAGGAAAAAGAACTTTTTCCCTTGTATGTCTTTTTTGGAGATAATACCAAAGGCCACATTAGCTGCTTGGAATCCATATTCCAGCACCTCTAATCCGGACTGGGTAAGTGGAGTCAAAACCCCAGGGAGCACTTCACTAATGTTGGCTGCTGTATATGCAGGATATCGAGGATCAACAGGTGTATCGAATTCAGAGATCCATTCATTTTGCTCTCGAGCCGCTGGTATGCAGTGCGTGGCAGAAGAAGACACCTCTTTGATTGCACGAGTCTGCAGCAGATAGAGCGTTTCTCCCTGAAAGGCCCATTCGATATCTTGAGGTGCACCAAAATAGTCTTCAAGCGCCTTACCGATAGCGGCAAGCGTACGGATATGCCCTGGAGAAAGGCACGGGGCAGCAGCACGCACTGGATCGACCGTTGCAAGCCTGGTACCCTGTCCCCCTCCCTCACAGCTTACTACCATGGTATCTTTGAACCCTATGCACTGATCCTCGATCTCACCACTATCCCTTTTGACCACGTACTGATCCACTGCGAACCGTCCTGAGACCACGCCGACACCAAGGCCAAGGCATGCGTTTATGACGATCTGGTCCGACCTGCCGGTCACTGGGTGAACCGTAAAGAGCACTCCTGCGGTATCTGGCTCGATCATCCTTTGGACAACAGGGGCAATAATTACTCCTTTTGGGTCTAGCCCGAGGGCCAGTCGCTGGACAACTGCTCCAACATTCCAAAGCGAGGCCCAACACCTTTTCACAGCTTCCAAAAGCTCCGATGCCCCTCTCACATTGTGATAGGTATCCATCTGGCCTGGGAAACTCGTCCTAGAGCCATCCAAGGAGGCCACAGAGGATCGAACCGCCACTGAGGGTTGAGCCTGGCCACACCGTTCACCAAGGGCACGGTAGGCTCTTGTAATTTCTTCTGATAGGGCCAGAGGGATCTCGGCCTGTACGAACATCGCCTGAAAACGTCTGCACCGTTCCTCAAGCCCCTGGTCTCCTCTTGCATCAAATGGCTCAAGGACGGTGGCCATCGCCTGGTCAAGTTGGTTGTGGCTTACAAAATCTCTGTACGCATCAGCAAGGATACAAAACCCATCTGGGACCTCTGCCCCCCCGACGCCTGCCTTTACAAGCTCGCCCAAGTGGGCGGCTTTACCCCCAACTTGGCCAACGAGTTCCCTGGAAAGCTCGCTGATCCACTTGATGGCGTGAGCCATTACTGCCCCCTGACCATGAGCAACTTCACGATAGAAAAACGCTACAGTGAAAGTCAAGGGACCAGCGCAGTGCCTCCTGTGATGGCACAAGAGGCCAGGCTCGACACTTTCTCAGGATTACATACAAACCAGCGGGAGGATCAATCTCTCAGCACGTACCAGCGGATAAATGATTGAACCATGAGAACGACGTAAAAAAAGCAAGGATTCGACATTGGCGGACTGCACATGGTGAGGGTCGAGACCGAGAACAGCTCTGGAGTAACTACAGGCCAGGGCCGTTCTCGACCTTATGAACAGAGGACTCAAAATAGCTGTCGGGTGCCGCTTTCTACGATACCTTCCTGCTTGCCGGGGTCTTCTTTCTCTTGGCCGTCTGAGTCTTGGCTGACGCACTGAGCTCTGCCTTGAGCTCGCTCAGCTCCTTTGATAGACGGTCAAACTCTTTTCTGGTCACAATGTTCAGCTTTTGCAGGCCCTTCTGAACCGTATCCTCGACCGATGTGAGAACCTGCCGTCTCAATTCTGCAAAGTCCTTGCCTGAGGGGACCTTGAGTTTCTCGAGGCGGCGAGTCAGGTGCTCATCGATAATCTTTTTCACTTTGACATTCAACTCATCGATGTCCTTCTTAGTCGGAACACTGAGCCGCTGGATCGTCTTCCTGGTATTCTCTTCTATAACAGTGTTGAGATGAGTTAATAGTTTTTTTGCCTCTGCACTCATCTCCTCTAGTACCTTGCGCTGAGCCTCTGGAAAATACCTGTCAGCTATCTCGAGCAGATGCTTAAGAAGCTTTTCCCCCTCAGCTTCTATCGCACTCAACGATCGCTTGGATTCCTCGATGCCTCCCTTGACAAAGTCGCTGATTCTGTTTTTCTGATTCCGTTGTTCCTCTGACATTGCCCTTCCCTCCTTCTTACAATTGATACCTTTTTACACCCTGACCTCTTCTTGCCCATCAAAGATCTTCGTGTCGCACTCAAAATATAACGCATTGCGTTAAACATGTCAATGACCAGGCCCTCGTTGAGAACACACAGGTCCTGTGTTACTCGTAGGCGCTCTTCCTCAAACCCTATACGTTGGGAAACCTCCCACAAAGCGTTCCCGTGGCCTGCGTGTCCACCAATCTGGGTGTGTGGGATGTGGTATCGCAGCAAGCGTCACCGCTGCCAGGGACTCGAGAAAGCAGGCGGGCGGTCGAGGGCTTTGATAGGGATAGCTTTTCACTGTTGTTGACCTTGACGACTAAGCCTTGTTGGGTTAGGTTCTATCAACAGAAGGATGACATTCTACCTCACGGAGTCCCACCTGCGTATGCATAAATATGAATTTTACCAAGAATATGCAGGGTGGAAAGAGTTCTCAGAAAAGCCCTTGTCTGAACGGCTTCCACTCTTCTCACGCAACGGTCGAATTTACGATGTCTTGTTTTCTCAACAGTTCGATAGGGCCTTTCTTGACGACCTCTATGACCTTACCAACCGGATAAGGAGAATCGCAAAGACCCGAGAAGGAACCCACTGGCTCCATAGCCTGCATAACCATCAACGAGCAATGCTGTACTTTGTACAGCCTTCCACGAGAACGTTTTTATCCTTTCAAAATGCCTGTCACATCCTTGGGTTCCATACGAGCGAAATCCGCGACCCACATACGTCCTCAGAGATCAAGGGCGAATCCCCGGAGGATTCAATACGAACCTTCAGCAGCTATGTGGACCTCATTATCATGCGTCATCCTCAGGAAGGATTTGCAGAAAAGACTGCCTGGCTCCTCAACACCTCTGAACGACCAGTTCCTGTAATAAATGCTGGTTCTGGAAAAGACCAGCATCCCACCCAAGCCCTTCTCGATGTGTATACCTTGCAGCGATCCTTTGAACATCGAGGAGGAATCGATGGTAAGGTCATCGCCATGGTGGGAGACCTCAAACGCGGCAGGACGGTCCGCTCCCTCAGTTACCTCATGAAGAATTATCGCGATGTAAAGTTGCTTTACGCTGCGCCACCTGCTTTTCAGATAGGAGAAGACATCAAACAGTTCCTCACATTGCACAACATACCCTTTGAAGAACGTGACTCGCTCGAGGATCTACTCGAGGAGGCAGATGCCATTTACATGACCCGAATCCAAGATGAACACGACGAGGGTGCCCGTTCTCAATCCCAGTATGAGGAGTTCAGCTTGCGACACAAACACCTTGCTAGGATGAAGCCTGATGCAATCATTATGCATCCTCTGCCACGACGGGGTGAGATTGAAGTATCAATAGACAAGGATCCAAGAGCAATGTACTGGCGCCAGGAACGTAATGGCATGTGGACGCGTGCAGCCCTTATGACCATAATTTTTGCTTCTGATGACGAAGTTCGTGGCGAAGGAACTCGTCGCTTTCTCAATGAAACCTCATAAATATGAGATGAGGACTGCATGACATTCTGTGCATGCCTTAGTAAGTTTTGACGCCCGATGGTCCCTGTTCTATACTGATTCGTTCCTTCACTGGTTCAATTGCCACACCCCTGTCACCATCGATCCGGGGAGCGCATATGTTGGAGAAGTTCTTCCACCGAGAATACGGGTTTTTCGATCTATTTAATCGCCATGCTGCAACCACCCTCGATGCAGCAAACAGCCTGTTGACCATCGCTGAGCAATGGCCATCCGAAGAGGCAGGCCGTGTACGGCGTATAGAAGAATTAGAACACGAATGCGATACCATTGCACACATGACCATAGACCTCCTCCACCGTACATTTGTCACCCCACTGGACAGGGACGAAATCGTCGCCCTCATTTCGGCCCTGGACGATGTTATGGACTGGATTGAACGAGCGGCACGCCGCATGCACCTGTTCGATGTGCCCACGATTCCCAAGAAGCTCGTTGAGATGATCCGCGTCCTGAGCCGAGCATTTGAGCAGGTGGTGCGCGCTGTGGAACTCATAAAAGGATTCAAGCATGGCGAACAGCTGCGAGAGGTTTTCAAGGAAATCCACCGGTTAGAGAATGAAGGTGACGGGCTTCATCACGCAGGTTTGACCCAGCTCTTCAGGGAGAACGCCAACGATCCTCTCACCGTGATCAAGCTCAAAGAGATTTACGAGGCCATAGAGCATGCGATCGACAAGTGCGAGGATATTGCCCACATTGTGGAACGTATCGTCCTGGAGCACTTCTGATGGATGTTCTGATTCTGTTGACCTTTTTTGTTGCCCTTGCCTTTGACTTTGTAAACGGGTTCCATGACGCAGCAAACTCTATCGCAACCGTCGTTTCAACCCGGGTACTGTCTCCACGAGCAGCTGTGGCATGGGCCGCCTTTTTCAACTTTGTTGCTGCCTTTACCTTCGGAGTCAAAGTTGCCATGACCGTAGGCAAAGGGGTCGTGCACACAGATGCTGTCACCACACCTGTTATCCTGTGCGGCCTGATTGGTGCTATTTCCTGGAATCTTATCACCTGGTGGTTCGGCCTTCCCTCCTCCTCCTCCCATGCACTCATAGGAGGATATGCAGGGGCAGCAGTTGCCTATGGCGGGTTTAGTAAACTCATCCCTTATGGCCTCATCAAGATAGGGTGCTTCATCATAATTGCACCGTTTGTCGGCATGTTGCTCGCTGGTATAAATCAGATCGTCGTTTTGTGGCTTGGACGCAACAAGTCGCCCAGACGCCTCAACCGTGTGTTCAAGCGTCTACAACTCGTATCGGCTGCCATCTATTCATTCTCCCACGGCACCAATGACGCCCAAAAGACCATGGGCATCCTCTTTGCGCTTCTGGTTGCGGGTGGCCATCTTTCTATGAGCGATGCAATGCCTGTCTGGATCATCTTTCTTTGTCATGCAGTGATTGCAGCAGGTACCCTCGCAGGTGGCTTTCGGATTGTCCGCACTATGGGGATGCGACTCACCAAGCTTTCGCCCATGAACGGCTTTTGCGCTGAAACTGGTGGAGGAGTTACGATACTGGCGGTCTCAGAACTCGGCATCCCGCAATCGTCGGTGTGGGGATCATGACCAGACGGAGGTCGGTCAGATGGCTCGTAGCAGCAAGGATACTCTGGGCGTGGATTTTGACTATTCCGATGTCTGCATTTATCTCAGCAGGCTGCTATTCAGCGTTTGGCAGGTATCTCCATTAGCTAGGTATCATATCGGGTCCCTCACGCGTGCATAACAGATGCATCCGGTACGTGGATCCCACGGACAACGTGCTTGCATCACACTAAAGGAGATCGACAACAGTAGGAGGCCAGCACTACGACAACCCCCTTACGTATGAAAGGAGTCGTCATGACACATGCAGCAACGACAAAGGCGTACATCTGTGCGAACTGCGGGAAGACCACTACGAAGAAAGGACATCTCTGCAACCCCATGGTGATCGAGGATACGACAGTAGCCGTATGCGAATATTGTGGCCTGGTCGCCACCGATCCCCGACACATATGCTTTCCCAAGCGACTCGATCTCAAGTATTTCTGCGAGAACTGTGGCCGAGTGGCAACGACCAAAACACTTCTGTGCAAGCCGAAGAGCATCCCGGTACCTAAGGTTGCGTCCTCACCAGGGAAAAAGAAGCGTTCGACAGCAAAACCTACAGGTACACCGCGGAAGAAAAAATAAGGATGACGAACGCTCAGGGTCGATGCCACCTGCCAGGTGGGTACGATGCAGGTGAACAGATCAGCGTGATCTGGGGCGGTGGGTGGGTAGAACCTGTGATGTGGTCATTTATTGTGAAGACGCCTGCCCGTGATTGAGCAGGCGGACGACCTCTTCGTCGCTTAGATCGTACCAATTCCTGTACGCATCTGCCACTGCGAATATGGGCCCACTACGAATATTAGGACATATGATAATATCTGCCTTTGCGACGAGCAAGGCAACTGTCCTGCGTGAGGCCGTCGGAGCAGCGACAATAACTTCAGAAGGCTCGCGCTGTCGAACAAAGTTGATCGCTGCCAGCATCGAGTACCCAGAGGCAAGCCCATCGTCTACCAGCACGACCTGTTTTCCTTTGAGTTCTGGAAAGGCCTTTCCTTTACGAAACAGTGCTTCTCGTGCTGCAAGCACCTGTTTGGTTCTGAGTATTTCAGCTTCAATCTCTTTTCTGGTGAGGTGCAAGTCCTGCACAAATCATTCGTTCAGCAGGATCTCGCCACCGGGGCCGAGCGCCCCGAACCCAGCCTCCGTGTTTCCAGGGATCTGTAGCTTTCGCACAATCAACAGATCCATGTGCAGTCCAAGGGCCCGCGCAATCTCCAGCGCGACAGGGACTCCCCCAGCAGGTATTGCTAAGAGCAGGGCTTCTGTCCCTACAACATCCGCTATACGATGGGCGAGAAATCTGCCTGCATCCTGCCGGTCGTAAAAGACGGATTTCTTGCCGCTTAACTCAGGATCCTCCAGCAAGCTTCCCATGTCCCATAGCCCCGGCATCCTAAGACGTTGCATCAGCCTCTCAGCGGTTCTGCCCCAAACACACCATTAGGCAGCCGCGTAAGCCGAAACTCTATCCCACACGCTGGGCAGGTAACGATATCTCCCTCTTTGTGACTGTCATCAACCTGGATCTGGAATTTACAGACCGGACAGAGCGCACCCACTGCACTGACGGTAGGAAGGCGAATGTTGAACATGTGGTCCATCAATTGTTGATCTGCCTGACCAACAGGTGTTCCTGCAAGTATGAGCCGCTCGAGTTGAGAAGCCTCGCTCACATCACCCACGAGCAGCGCACCAACGAGCCTTTGGTTTCGGTACACGATCTTCTTGTATACATATGGCAGTTCTGGGTACGGATAGCCGCCCGAGTCTTCTCTCATCCCTTCCTCATTGGCCTCGATAGTACCCATGGAGATTACGTCGAGATCGAATATCTTCGTACGGACAGATGGAATCCCTACGTATTCAGCTGATCCCCCAACCATATTGGTTCCGGCTATGTTTCCCTGTTTCCATGCGGGCAACCACCCAGGCTGTGGGCAATGGGTAGTGGCACCAGCGCAGAGCGGCTCAGCACTATCTCCTGCGGCAAAGACATCTTCCTTAGTTGTCCTGAGGTACCTGTCAACTACCAGACCCTGTCCAACTGCGAGATCGGTGGAACGGATGCACTCGTGGAGTGCTGTCTGGGAACCTGCAATGACCACAAGATCTGCTGGTATGCGCTCGCCGTTGGCCGTTACCACTGCTCTTACGGAACCCCCTTCACGATCGAGTCGTTCTATGGGGCTATCATACACTATTGCAATGCCTTCTTGCCGAAGGCGTGCCTCGATGATCTCCGAAGCCGGGGTATCCAGGATCCCTGGCCACACAGCACCTCCATCCACAATATAGACACAATCGATACCACAGCCGCGAAGTCCTCTTAGCGCATCCATTGCTTGTATGCCCGGCCCACAGACAACCGCCGTACGGATCTTGCCCAGCATCCGAGCAATGCTGCTCACATCCTCGAGTGAGTCAAAATATGCAACCCCTGCGGAGACGCCGTCTACCCATGGAGGTCTCACGGTCTTCCTGCCACATGCAATCAGGAGCTTATCGTAGGACAATGTCGATCCTTTCTCACCAAGCGAGACGGTTCTGTTAAAGGTATCGATCGAGGTGGCCTTCACACGGGTCAACAGACGAATCCCCTTGGCCGAGAGGGCCTGTTTCTGTGCGTTGGCTAGACGGACATAGTTCGCACCCTTGAACAGAGACGTCCCTAAAAGGGGTTTGTAGTAAAAGGGGTCTGGTCCCTCGTCAATCACGGTGATCTGAGCGTCCTGGTCCTTTCTACGTATGACCTCAGCTGCCCTCCTTCCTGCAACTCCAGCTCCAATGATGAGATACTCTGTCATGCGTCACTACCTCGTATGGGGGTACACGGTCTGCAGTTTTCCTTGAGGGACCTGCACAGGCCGTCATGCAATCTCGTAGCCAACCGATTACATCACAAGGGACGTACTACTCAACCCTCTTTGTACACATTGTCATCGTATTCGCGTTCCAGCTTGAGCTTGTGGGCCGCCTCTTCCTGGGCAAGGACCTCGAATATCTTCTTGATGTCAGGCATAGGCGAATAGGCATGGGCAAGATCAGTGTAAAGATTGAAGGCAGCCTTCTCCCGCTTTGCTGCATAAAGAAGGATATCCTGATACGTGGCGTCAGGCGTCAAAGATACATTAATCAAATAGTCGGCTATCTTGAGGTCAGTGACGGGCCGAATCTCCTGGGACAAAAAATAATCCATGTCCAGATTCTCTAGCTTGCTCTTGTGACCTTTTTCCATATCTGCCAGTTCGTTAAACAGGATCTTGCCTGAGGACGTAGTAGTTCGTTTGCTCATGTCGGTATACAAATCAATGGCTTCTTGCTCCTTGTCAATGGCAAACTGTATGATGTCATCGTAAAGTTTTTTCTTGGTCATTTGAATTCCTTCCTCCTTTCTACGACTCAGTACACACTGGATCCTTTGATCATACCAGAGTCAAGGGGTCTGTCAACCCGAGTGCAACACCTTGACAGCACACCAGACACCCACCTACAGTGTGATTGGGCAGTGTGAAATGACCGGAAGAAAGACGTGTGTTGGCGTTGTTACGTACCCGTTCCTGTTACTAGACGTACCTATTTCGCGCCATGGCATTGAATCGCCGTCTGAACTTCATGAAAAGATGGTACGATAGGGCCAAGAGCGAGCAGGACCCGTTCGACAAATTCTTTTGCCTATGGATTGCACTGGTAGCAGCTGCCCAACGCCGACGGACAACTACTGGCGTCCCCTTTCGGGAAATCTACAGCGATCGGGAGAAAATCCTCGACTATTTCCGCGTCAATTCACAAAAGGTGTTAGCAGTTTTAGAAACGTATAAGCCCATACTGGTACAACTGACGAGCCGTAAGGGACAAAAATACAAGCAAGCCATCTTGGATACAAGAAGCCTGAGGCTGAGGACTATCTTTTCTGATCTTGCTGCTTACTACAGCCAAGGCACACCATTTGCCGACGAATACATCGTCGAGGCATTCGGTGAACTTATCAACAAGATACGAATTAACCTCTTCTCAGGGTTCAATGTCTATGACGACCGCGAAGATATCGAGTTCCTCTCTCTGGTAAATCCTTTGTTAGAGGCAATCTTACAGCAATGCGAGGAGGTGTCGTCCTAGCCCCACGAGCAAAGCAAAGAGAATAGGAATCGTGGGTTCTCTTACCTGTGGGGAGATACGCTTTCTGTACACGAGCGACGAAGCTTAACGACAAGCCGGCATGAATCGCTTGTAGTAAAACTCGCTATTTTCATCATTGCTCAAACGCAGAAGGATCTCAAAAAACCATAAGTCGAGAGGAGCTTCGTGACCGTCGAGCCTGGGAAACGGGTTGTCGTTCTTACCGGAGATGGCTTTGCCAACACGATCGAGCATGGCAATGCCGAGTTCCGGTATGTCGATTCGTCGTATGCCCTCTTTTTGCATGAGCCAGTCGTAAATGTAGGACATTGCATACCCACCGGGGACAAACGAGAGTGCCTGTGTTCTCATGATGGGGAAAAAACAATCAATAACAACCCTTCCTGACCTGTATGCCGCACGCACAGCCTCTTGGACGATATCCTTTGGCAGGTAAAGACTCGTAGAATACGCACCCTGCCTACCGTATTCGGCCTTTGACGGATCCCTGCTGACGCGATCAAGCGACCCTCTCCAATCGGCAAACACAGCCGCCTCGACGGCTATTCCCTGTTGCTCTAGGCATCGGGGAAACTCGACTGCCATTGTCCCCATAATGAATTTCGTAGCCTCGATGGCCACCGTATCCAACGGTGCAAGCTGCCACTGAAAGAGGCCTTCTTCATCGATGTCCTTGACGAAGACAGGTGGATAGCCAGGCAGCACCCCTGAGTGAGCAGCTGCTACTGTGTTGATATAGATCACATCGTGAGCACCAGCTTCTTTCAATGCCTCAATGATCCTTGCGAAGTTTCTGCCTTCAAGTGAAAGACCCTCGTTGAGCCATTGGAACCGGCCTGCCATTTCAGTAGATCGGGCCCAGTTGGCACAGGCAACGGCCATTTCATACCCGAGTGTGCGGGAAAGATCACGGGATATAATCGTAAGACTTCCGGATGATTGCACGTAATCCTGAAGGGCCATACACACCGCACCACCTAAACCAGGACCTGTGCCACCTGCTACAACAAAATGTCTGCCCTTCGCCCATTCTATTTCATACGCTCCTGAGTTCAGGCACGCTTGCTGCTGTCGTCGCATCTCAGCGATGATCCTCGATGCTTTCTCAGGCAACAACGCTGCCTCTTCTTTGGAGATACGTCGCAAGGGCGGAGCCCCTTGCTTGATACGGATTCCAGGATCTGGCCTGGTAAATGGGCTCGGGCTGCTATCTCCCATGAATCGCTCCTCTTCCAGTACACTGCTCACCTGCCAACCAATCAACAGACCATTCATGCCTCCTCGATCGACCGTTGTATCTGCCTTACCCTAGCAGAGTATGCTAAACTCTGTAAATACAATAGCATCCGGGATCGCTTTCTTCTTGCAGAAGGTGCCCCACACAAGGCGACGTCCTACAGAGGCAAAAGGTCAGGAGGCACGTGGAACTATACCGGCCCAGGCCGCGATATCGAGCGCAAGGTTGAAATGGCACCCACAAGTATCCATTACGCGCGTTTTTCTCAGCTCTTCGATGAACTATCCCGAGAAAGGACCTTTGATGGCCTCCTCTACCTCACTCCTCATGCACTCTGCCTCCAAGAGGCACGAGCCTTTTTTACCAACGCATTCATACCGCCTATGAAGGTATGGAGGGAATACCTGCACCAGGCAGCTCTTGTCATGCTCGCACCAGGTGAAGCCCTCTTAAACACCCATATGGAAATGTATCTCCTGAGAAAGACCCTTTCCCGGACAAACGAATTCAAAGGTATTGCCCGGTTCCAAGGGTCGTGCAGGCGCTTCAGGGAGATCTTTTCGCTCATTACCCTCAACCCCAGCACTCAGTACACAGATCCGCCATTGAAACAGGCATACCAGCGGTATCAAAAGGCAAAACAGAAGCTTCGTCGTGTCGATTCTTACGACCTTATTGCACGACTGGCCCGAAAAAAAGATCTTGGTATCGCTCCGAGAGATCTAGTGCTCGATGGGTTTTACTGGCTCCATGAGGCAGAGTGGAGATGCCTTGCCAACCTCGTGCGTACCACCCAGTCAAAGGTGTTCTGGGTGGGAGACTTTTTCGAAGAATTCATGGCCTTCATTGATCGCGACATCCTTCCGATACTGCCCATACGAGACAGAATAGAGCAGGAGTATCGCAAAACAGTTGAGGAACTCCAAAAGAACCCCCCTTCATCGCGCCAGCTCTACCTGCTCCCGGACCGCGTCGAAGAGGTAAAGGCAGTTGCTACCTGCCTGAAACAATGGATGATCGAAGCTCATGATCGAGGAGCCTCCCCTGATCTGAAAGGGTGTGTCGTATTTTTCTACAATATTCAGACCTACCTGCCGCTGGTGCAACGGATATTTCCCAAGTTCGGGATCCCATTCCATACCCCAGATCCACCAGATTGTGCATCTCTGCCATTCTGGGGATTCCTGAAAAGAGTGATCGAACTACCTACTGACAAAGCCCTTACGTTCCAGGACCTTAAGGGGATCATCGAGTCAGGATTCTTCCCCACTACAGTCGACACGAGTGCCAGTGCGGTGCGGGAACAATGGCATACCTTTGCTCAGCTGATCCACCAACGGTACGCAATCGAGCTTCCCATCGATCTTGATCCTGCCAATCAAGAACTCAATTTCGATATACTCATCCGCGTCGCAACAGAGGTGAGTGCGGTCACCATAGATCTCGATGATCTCTACGGAAGATTTCTCGACAGCTCGGTCCGTTTCCTTCTCCATAGGATCGCAACTGCAGACTACGAACACCATAAGGAGCGCTCCCAGAACGCGCTATTGGCCTTTCTGCATCACTACTTCTTGCTTGGGATTCTGCTTGTGCACCTCAAACCCTACCTAGAGGGCACGTCATCCTCCCAAAAAATCGAGGCCCTTATAGAATTCCTAAAGAATGTAGTTCTCATAGATCCCCAGGAAGAGCGCAGCAGGCGCGCACGAGAGCAAAGTATTCTCACGCTTATCGAACTCGCCCATACACTTGCTGAACTCGATCAACATGAGGTCGATGCCAGTCTTATCGCTGAAACATTGGCTGCTGCCCTTTCGTCTGCTCGAGAGCCACTCGAACCCATAGGCAACAAGGTCATGGTCACAGGCTCTCTGGCTGTTGCAGGTCTTGAACCAAAAAGGCTCTACATCGGTGGGCTCGTCGAAGGTGAATTCCCTCCACAGCTGGTGCGATCGTTTCGATGGCAGCTCGTCCGAGAGCTCGATCCTCTCGACAACATCGTGCAGTCGCGCTACCTCATCACCCGTTTTTTAACGCAGATCCCTTATGTGAAGTTCTTCTGTCCACGTGCAGATCACGACGGACCGCTCAAGAAATCGCCGTTCCTCATCGATGGCGACTTTATCGAACTACCCGGAGGAGACCTTTGTCGGCGGCTCTCACATGAAACCGCTACCTACCTATTGGACGAGGAAACACTCTATAAAGAGGCTGGCACGGCACTCAGATCAGGTGGCGCGAGCGGAAATCCAGCAGCACTCTTGGAGCTTTCAGCCTTCAAGCAAGATCCTACCAGGCTCAGAAACATCATCACCATGCAGGCATGCCGAAGCGAGTATGAACAATTCTCCGAGTACGAGGGTATCATTGGTCCCTGTTTTTCAACGTATGTGAACCATAGTTTCTCCGTGACAGCCCTGGAAGACCTTGCAAAGTGCCCCATGCGGTTCCATTTCAAGGAACATCTGCGATTGGAGCGGCTTGAACTTCCCTCACCGGTCCTTCGGCCCACACGTGCGGGAAGTCTGCTCCACAGGATCCTGGAACGTTTCTTCAAGGAAAGAGGCTTTGAACCTGTCACGCAGCAACATCTCGACACAGCGCGACAGTTACTGGCACAGATCGCCCAGGAAGAATTTGCTGCCTTTGGGGCCACTGACCCTTCTTGCTACCAGGACGTCGATAGAACCACACTGGTCTCAGGACTGAACGATGGTGGAGAGAAAGGGGCCCTCTACCGATGGCTCGAGCTGGAAGCAATGCACTCTTCGATCTTTTCTCCAGCTCGCAGCATTGGAGGCGTCCCTGGCATCGAGTTCAAATACCCTCAACCCGGAGAGCAGTTCCGTATTGGAGGATTTAGGCTTGCCGGTCGGATAGATAGGATCGACCTCCACTGCCAAGGTGACTATGTTGCAGTCTTTGACTACAAGAGAGGGGCAGCGCCTGAGATCGCGAATATGGAATCGCACCTCAATCTTCAGCTCCCTACCTATGCGTACTACGTGGAGCAGAAAACAGGAAAACAACTTCTTCTCGGCGGCTACATATCATTCAAAGGGACTCCTTCTTACTCCATCCAATTGGTTTCCCTACCTGAGGACAGCCTCGAAGGACCACTCTTGGGGATCGAGCTCGGACAGCAGTACGGAATGCTCAACAAGAGGAACAGTCCCCGCGCCGTACCTCGAGAGGGTTACCATAGGGCCTATAAGGCCTACCGCGAATTGATCGCAGAAAAAGGCCTCGAGACACTCTATGCAGCGCTCAGGAGCATCTATGAGCAAGGTCACTTTCATTACACCATTAAGGACCCCGAGCTTCACGTATGCACCTACTGCGAGTACGAGCGCGTCTGCAGAAAAGACCTCGAAAAGGCAAAAAGGATCCGTTCCCTGGCCAATAGGCAGCGCGCCCGAACCGGTCTCAGCGAGCTTCCTCCATTACCACCACCTCCCGACCTAGTAGGCTCGACCACCCCCCTCCCAGGCACGATAACGCCCCAGCAAGAAGCTGCATTGGATCTCAACCGCAATATAGTGGTGACTGCTGGTGCTGGGTCGGGAAAAACAGAGGCACTGGTCGAACGAGCCCTAGCGATGTTTGAAAGCCGTGTGCCCATCGATCGTGTCCTCATTATCACCTTCACCAAGAAAGCTGCACAGGAAATGCGGGAGCGTATCTACAGCAGGCTCTCGCGCGAAATCAGGATGCGAGGAGACAAGGTTGCCCCTGGCATCAGGTGCGCTTACGAAGGATTCGTTGATAACTACATTTCTACTATTGACTCCTTTTGCCTAGCCGTATTGAGGGAATTTGCCGACCGAGCAATGGTAAATCCGGATCTAGAACTGGCGCACGATTTCCTACTGCGAGAGCTCAGGGAAGAGGCGCTCTCACGGTATATTGACGGCCTCGCCCGGCAGGGGGATCAGCGTCTAGGGCTCCTGCTGCGGAAGTGGTCCCACCAGCATCTAAAGGAACTTGTTGGGACCTATGTGGAAGAAGATCGGATCGTGTCGTGGATCGACCAGGTCATCAATACTCCCTCATACCTCGCAGGAGGTGAAGGCAGCGGTCATGATCCACAGACGATCCAAGTGATGCACTCATGGTATCAGGCCTTTGCACGTCTTGTGCGAGAGTGCCGGATTCGCTACCTCGCCCTCAAGGACGTGCGAGGTCTGTATACCTTTACAGACCTCAAGAGAAAGACCCTGAGCCTCCTGGAATCATCACCAGAGACACTGAAGATCCTGAGACAGCGATTTCGCTACATCATGGTGGATGAATTTCAAGATACCGACGAGGTGCAATGGAAGATCGTACGGCTGCTCGGATCAGACGATACCTCGGGAGGGGAACTGGCAGGAGACAAGTTGTTTCTGGTGGGAGACGAAAAACAGTCGATATTTCGATTCCGGGGCGCTGACCTTCCTGTTTTCAAAATGTCAAGCAAAGAACTCGTGGAGGCAAACCGTAAGCATAACAGGAGATCTGTCCCGTTCGTGCTCAGGCAACATTCGCACTATGTCCCTTCTGAGCTCGAGATGGATGGTGACATCAGGTTTCGGGAAAACTTCCGCTCCGACGGAAACCTTATCACGTTTTTCAACGAGTTTTTCGACTGGCTCTTTACAGAACCTATTCCTCAACCATTTCACGCAGCTCCTGAACACATGATATGTCCTCCAGAAAAAGCGAATCGCGGGGCTGTCCACGTACATATCGTGCTTCAGGACAAAGGCGACTCGACTGAGTTCGATGTAGTTGCCTGCCTCGCCCGAGAGCTTGCCCGCACATGGAAAGATCACACAACGGCTATACTCATTCGTTCACGGACGTCACTGGAGCAGTTGGAGCACTCATTGCGAGCCGCCAACGTCCCTTATAAAGTGTATGGCGGCATCGGTTACTACCAGACCACAGAAGTCAAGGATATCTGGCTCGCCCTCTCCTGTATCAATGACCCCCACGACGACATGTGTATGGTAGGACTCCTCAGGTCACCCCTCATCGGGCTGAGCGACCGGGATATTTGGGAGATAGCGTCCTCGCGCACCGATCCTGCTGCAAGCCTCTTTTCCACTATGAAAGGAATGCCTTCCTTGAGAACAACCTACGAGATGCTAAGCCGCTGGGTCGCACTCAAAAAAGAAACCCCTCTCGAACAACTCCTCCAGGTGGTAATCGAAGACGCTGGATATATGCTGCCATGTGCCAGTATGTACGACTGGGAACAACGTCTTGCAAACATAGAAAAGCTCTTCCGTATCGCAGCTGATGTGTCCAGGATACAGCCGTCTCTGGGATCCTTTGTCAGCTACCTCGACAGACTGATCAAAGAGGAAGACCTGGAACAAGACAATCCTGTGTATACGGAAGATCCAACGCCTGTACAGGTAATGACGATTCATGCTGCAAAGGGCCTCCAGTTCTCCCATGTGATCCTTGCTGATGCCTTTCGACCGACACGATCAGAGCAAGAACCGTTACTGGTCAGGATGGATGATGGCCAGCTGCGACTTGTGTTCAACATACCAGAAGACATCCTCACAAGAAAAAAGAGGGACATCCCGTATGTTGCAGAGGCACGGGCATGGAACCGTCTTCACGTCGAGGCTGAAACAAAACGTCTTCTGTACGTTGCGTTAACAAGGGCCATCCACAACGTTATCATCGTGGGCTCGGACGCTCCTTTGCGATCCTCTTCCTCCAAGCGCTCTTCCCTGTTCAAGAAATGGTTGTACCAATTCCTCGATCTTCCAGAGACGCTCGATGAAACTATGGTCGGAACCAGAACAGTGAAAGGTGTGCAGGTCTCGATTCACGGACCTGGGTCGCGGTTTCTTGACGAGGATGTATGTCGAATCGGACTGCCTTCGTGGGAAAAGGTGAAACGTCTGATCCCTACAGCGCCCTCGATCACCGTCCGCCAGGTCGAGGTCAGTCAGCCGATCCTTTGCACACCATCACACAAAGCGCATGCAGCAGCGATCGGCCGTCGAGTAAAGCTCAAGCAGCGATTCATTCCATTTGAACGCACACTCGGTTCGAATGAACCGTGGATAGATGCGGATCTCAGGGAAGCCCTTTCTCCAAAGATTGGTGAAGTCGTACACCGGGCCCTTGCAGCCATGAAGTGGGAAGAACAGGCTATACGGGCCTCTATTTCGAGTATGGTAGGTAGCCTTCTCTCGTCTGAACGACTTGAGACGGTCACAGCAGGCGTTATGGCTCACCTTGAGAACGTTCGACGCTCCTCCCTCTGGCCCATGCTGGAACAAGCCCACGAACGATATCCTGAACTAGATTTCTCCGTGCGAATCGACGCCTACCTTGTGCAGGGGACCATCGATCTTTTGTGCAGATTCTGTGACGGCTGGCGCATCTACGAGTGGAAAACAGTAACTGTGGATTCCCAGGAACATGCCGAACGACTGATCCAGGAACGTGGCTACGATAACCAGATCGCTACCTACTTCCTGGCTGTTCAGGAGCTCACAGGAGAAGCACCGCTCAGTGCCTCTGTCGTGCTGACTGGCTGGGGGATCTGCGAAATGACACGATAGCAGGGGCAGTCGTCCTACTTCATATGAGCCACGGAACACAATGCGTGGGCGATTTCTTCTAAGGCCTCAATCTCCTCTGAATATCCCACTGCTTCGAGGTGCCTGCACGCCTGCTCTGCATACTCCTGTGCACGAGCGATACTGCGATCTACGTACCCTCGGGAAAAAAGTACACTACATAACTTCTCGAGCTGAGCAGCACCTGTGGACCTGGCCATGGTGGTTTCGGTAGTTGCTTCCTTGCCATACTCACTCCTCAGAAGGAGCAACGGATAGGTAAGCATTGGTTCTAGTGGTGGCCTCATCACTCCTTGTGCGACACTTCTCCACAATTGCACATCTTCCACAATCTGCATCGTCCTGCCGAGCACCTCGCCGTAGCATGAAAGAACCCTTCGTTCTGTTTCAGGGGCCTTTCCCAACCAGGCACCTACGCGAGTGCTCAATGACAGCATGAGCGAGCATTTACCGGAAACGATCCCAAAATGCTCGTCCAGATCGGGCACAGGACCCTCTGTATCCAAAGAGAGCACCTGTGCCTGCACCTCTGCTGACCGTAATGAAGTCGTTAGCATATCCTCAATGACGTCTCGATCGCCATCGGCGATTATCAGCGCTGCGGCCCGGGCAAAAAAGAAATCGCCAAGCAGTACATCCATAGATTCCATCTGATGAGTAGTCCCACTGCTATCGCAACCATGTAACGTCGATCCGCTTATGTTGCCCAGGCGCTCGTGAAGCAATGAGGCGCAATGAATCATCTCCATCGCCGCCCCCATGGTGACCTGCCTCGCCGCAGAAGCGCCGTACCTCCGACTCGTAAGAAGCACAAGTGCTGCCCTGACTGGAAACGATGCTTTTGGAAGCCAATACCCACTGGCACCAAGATAATCGATGACCTCTTTGGGCAGCAGCGTGTCGATCAAAGCCGTTGGCTTCTCGATATCTGTGCCGAGCAGTCGCTTGCACGTTGGACACCTTTGGAAGATATCGAGCATTCACATACCTTACGGAGACGCCCCTTGCAGCAGCGTCTCTGTGGTGAAATCAAACAGCATCTCATTCGCATTGCCTGAAGACAGATAGAGCTTTCTTTTGGCGTGCACACATCCTATGCGACTTGCCCATATACCCCTGGCCGTAAATCGTGCGCTACATGCTTCAACGTATCTGTCCTCAACGCTTAAGACAAACCCATAACTTGGATAGATCCTCAGCCAATCCTCTAGTAGAAGGCCGTCAGGTACCTCGAATGCATCGAGGTCAACGGTCCCTCCGACCCCTGAGGCCTCAAGCATCATAGCGACAGTACCCACTATACCACACATGCTCACATCCCGCGCAGCACAGCACAGTCCATCTTCTGCCAGCGACACCATGACTTCAAGATCGCCGCAGATCTTTTCGCTGGTCTTCTTGTAGTGAGAGTCCCAGTTCAAAATGAAGTCTCCCCAGCGTGTACCGTCGAGATCGACTGCAAGCACTATTGCCTGACCAGGCTGCGCTGTAGTTCCTCGCAACAGCGCCTTGGCCTCGCCGAGGACACTGACCACCAGGCACAAGGATTCCTGTTCAGGGATGATATGGCCCCCTACCATGGGGATCCCGAGACGAAGACATTCTTCTCTCATCCCTGCCACAACCTCTGTCAAGGGCCTGCCGGAGAGGCCACCTATGGAGTTGACCATCGCCAGGGGTCTTCCACCCATCGCGTAGATATCGTTCGCATTAACCAGCACAGAGGCTCTTCCTGCCTCGCGAGGGGCCAGCCTGAGGAGCGATGGAACAATCCCATCGGTGGCTAGCAAGAGATACCTTCCTGACGACAGCAATGCCCCAGCGTCATCTCCAGGCCCTATGAGGGTGCTTCCAAAATCCGTCACCCCCTGTAGGCCGCATACCACCTCTCCAATTGACCGTTTTCTCGTAATACCAGGAAATGTTCTCAGTGTAGTGACAAGCCGACAAAGGTTCATACGGTCATTGGCCTACATCGACTTCCATGAGCATATGGGGCCTTCCACAATAGTCAGGCACCTTGCCGATACATCGCCATCCGCAGCGCTGGAAAAAGGCGACCCTTTGCAGCTGGACATATGCCTCGAGGCGCTTTCCACCGCGTGTACCAACCTCATGCTGAGCCTTTGCAACGAGCACACGACCCAGCTTACCTCTGAAGCCGCACCTCACAGCCAGCCTGCTGCCCTGCCAGGTCCCTTTCTCCTTGGTCGGTGTGATCCGCACCGTCCCTACAGGGACACCATCGAGCTCGGCCAGGATATGCACAGAACCTGCTTCTCCACCGTTTTCTGTATCATCGAGCCTGAGCCCCTGTTCTTCGACAAATACCTCCTGCCAGATGCGCACACATTTCTCCACGTCCCTCGGGTCAGTAACAACCTTGCAGGTTATGCCCTTTACCGAATGTACGTTATGTCCCGCCCCTCGACCAAGGTCTTCAAAGTCCGGAAGCGCTGAACAACCCCTGCACCTGACACAGCCTGCTGAGACCTGCTGCCACGTAAGACCACAGGCTTTGAGGATATCAGCAGCGTATTCATATAGATCGATACACTCGCCAGGACCAGGTGGCAGACGTTCTTTCCACGGGGTACCTGGGAGCGGCCGCAGAGGTACCAAAAAAGGGTAGACCCCCAGTTCAGCGAGTTCTCGTATGCCGTGCTTGGTCAGACCAGGGTCTTCTCCCAAACCCATGAGGATGAAGCTACTGACCTGACCCCACCCGAAGACCTCAACAGCGTTCTTCCATGCGTCTCTGTAGGCATCGAGCGGTATCGCAGCCTTGCACGGGGCGGTTTGCTCGAGGACCTTTGGATCGAAACTCTCCCTATGGATGCCTATCGAGCATACGCCTGCGTCCCTTAGGTCTTCAAGACTGGCTCGTGGTATTGGTGGTAAAAGCTGTACATGAATTGGAAGCCTTGCTGCAGACCATATTGCCTTGCTCGCTTCACAGTATGCCTTTGTTTCTTCCTGTCTGTCCCTTGTACTTCCTGAGGTCAGTGTCACGTGCACGACCCCTTCGTCCTTGGCAGCACATGCGGCGGCCGCGAGATCCTCTGCCCGTTTTACGGCAACGGTTCTGCTCTGCTGCAGAGAAATCTCTATTCCGCAGAACCAGCATCTCTGTGACGTATGCCAGTACTGGCAGCTCTGGAGCACTGTCGAAGCCAGACAATCCGTGCCATGCAGAAGTGCAACATGCCGATAGGGAATACCTTCTTGGGTCATCATTGCATAGAATCGAGGTGCTCGAGGAATATCGATACAGAGGAAGGGCTCGCCGTGCTTGTTGAGCACCCATCGATCGTGTTCCCGTGTAATGGAATACGGCGAGGACGCAGCACAGGGTGCTGTAAACGGAACGCATGCAGGCGTCCCATCTAAAAGGAGCGTTATCCCCTCGGCAGGGCCTGCTCCTCCTGTACGAACCAATGGCCGTAGATCGTCAGGCAGTCCCACAATGCGCACCCCTTGTGACTGCAATTCTGCCTTCACCAGTGCAATATGTCTTAGAGCCATACGATCGACGTCTCCTCGTCCAGGATGTGACCGATCACATCATGAGCCACCTCAACCCCTTCGATGAGGTCATCTTCAGTCAAGGAGAAAAGCCGCATGGGTGCTGCACATGCCTCCACTTTTATCCCCTCTTGGAGGAGCCCTCTGATATGCGCTTCGTAGTCACCCACGGTGGTACTTCCTCTGCCGACACCACGACGTACACAGTGGATCCCTTCGGCAAAAAAAATCACGCGCGTCTCGAGGCCTCGGCTGTGGGCCGATCGGGCGTAGCGAAGTGCGGTATACGGTTTCAGTGAGGTGTAAGGCCCTTCTGAAACCATGATAACGACGCGAGTGACCTTGGCCATGGAGCGTACTCAGTCAGATTTCATGCGGGGTCGAGCCTTGAGCCGTTCAACAGAGGGAACGAGGGTGTCGTCTTCCTTCCTGGTCCTAAAGGTAATCGTGGTATGTATCTCCAAGGAGATGCCATCCAGGACATCCTTTGTCAGTCGCGTGGGATCAATTCTCGAGAGAAACCGCTGAATCTCTCGTTGAAAAATGGAGAAGAGCTCCTTCTTGCTCTTGTCGCTCTGCCTGATGAGGTAATTGACCGCCTCCCTGGGAATGTTGAACTCTGTCATGGTCTTTCGAATGCTTTCCTCAGTGAGGAACAGCATCCCGGCGCCCATGAAAAGAGCCCGCTTGAGCGTTTCAGGCAAAAAACTGTCCAGTAGTTTACCGAGAGAGTGCTCTTGACCACTTACGGGCTTTTTTTCCAATGAGCGCTTTTCCATGGAAGATCTCCTTGCCGGTGATGAGGGAGCATGTGTTTTCCTGCACTCGACATGGCCATATCCACATACGACCTGACATTTGAAGCATCCGATGCCTGTACCTTCACTCTCGGACCAGAAAGGAGCGTCTACTCAGCCACCTTCGAACTGAGGCAAGAAGATGACCTCGTCCCCTGAATGTAGCTCTGTAGCAAGCCCCTTGAGCCGATGTATACTCGTTCCGTTCACCATTATCGTAATGCCATTCACAAGACCGTGGCCGTCAAAAACCATCGTCCGCCATTTTGTACCATAGAGCTCGCTCAGTTTCTCAAGGAGGCCCTTGACGTCAGGGGCAGCAACATACTGCTGTCGTACGCCCGCAATCTTTCGGATATAGCCTACAAACGTTACCGTCGTCATTGTCCCCTCGCGTGTAAAAGGCAGCACAGCCGCTCACCATTGCAGGATGCAAGTATTGATACTATACTTTTGTCTTTACGCATTGCAACCAGCGAGATACATCAGGAGAAAGCCACATGAAAGCATATAGCGTACGTTCTTACGCTCATTCCGAGGCCTACCGCGGATATACCAATCAACTCCTCCATATTGACTTGAATACTACCTCGGTCTCGGTTGAAAGGATCTCTGATGAATTTCGCCATAGTTTTGTTGGCGGCCGTGGATATTGCTTGAAGCTTGTATTTGACGGTACACATGCTGAGACCCGTTTTGACAGCCCTGAAAACGTAGTAGCCTTTGCAGGTGGTCCCTTGTGCGGCGAGACCGCCTGGCCAGGAACAGGTAAATTCATTGTCGGCTCCATCTCTCCCCTTACTAGTACGTTCTGTGACTCCAATGTCGGTGGCCATTTCTTTGCCCTTGTAAAGCTCGCTGGATTCGACGCACTGTCTGTCACCGGCATCTCCCGACACGATGTTATGGTACTCATCGATGGCGATGCGTGCACCGTGCACATCCTCGAGGCACCGCCAGAGGAACCATCACTCCTGAATGCTCACGAGATCCTCGAACGCTTCAAAGGCCCTGGTGATATACGCAACACTGCGTGTGTGTGTGCAGGCAAAGGGGCCCGCACCACCTATTTCGGGTGTATCAACAGCCTCTACTACGATGTGACGCGAAGGCGTGTACGATCAAAACAGGCCGGAAGGGGTGGTATGGGAACGATCCTGAAGGCCAAAGGCCTGTGGGGTATTGTGGTTCGTTGCAATCGTCCCAAGGCGCTCGCCAACCACCCGGCTGATATCGATCGTATTCGAGCGGCGGGAAACAAACTAAGAAAGGTCATCCAGGAGGTCGACCCAAAGGCCATGCGCATGTATGCCCAGGGTACGACCTCATTGATCGATATGATGAATGCCTCGGACATCCTACCCGTACACAACTATCAATATGGCCGGTCGGCAGATGCCCCCAAGGTCTCAGGCGACGTATTCGAGAAGCACTATTTTGCCCAAGGGGTTCCAGATGGTTGTTTTTTCGGCTGTACCTTGGCATGCACCAAAGGGTGCGACCGATATACCCTCAGGACCGGACCATATAAAGGGACCTCTGTGGCTGTTGACGGTCCAGAATACGAAACTGCAGCTGCAGTGACCAATATGGGTATATTCGACCCTGACTTTCATATGGAATACGCATGGTACTGCGACCAGTACGGTATCGATACTATCAGCACGGGCGTTACCTTTGCGTTTCTTTGCGAGGCCTTTGAAAGGGGATACCTGACCCAGGAGGATACTGACGGTCTGGAACTGACCTTTGGGAACAAGGATGCAATTGCCCGATTGCTCCACCAGCTACCCCAAGGAGGAGGTTTTGTATCCCATGTCGGACGTGGCGTCCGTTATCTCACATCATGGATCGCGAGCAGATGTGCAATGCGCACCGGCAGACCAACCGAAGAAATCTACAAGGAACTAGCTGCGTTCGGGATGGAATGCAAGGGCCTTGAATTTTCCCTTTATGTGACAAAGGAGTCGTTGGCACAACAAGGTGGATACGGCCTTGCCCTCAAGGGGGCTCAACATGACGAAGCATGGCTCATCGCACTGGATCAGATAAAGGGCGAGCTCCCCACTTTTGAGCATAAGGCAGAAGCATTACGATGGTTTCCTCTGTGTCGGACATGGTTCAATATCATGGGCTTGTGTAAACTGCCGTGGATTGACGTTCGCCACCCTCAGGCCCAGTTCACTGCTGAACCTGCAAAGAACCTTCCCACCATCGAGCTCTATTTGGAACTGGTCAATGGAACCTTTGGAACGGAAAAGACCCTCGAGGACCTTCTCAAAGATTCTGAGCGCGTCTATACGTTCCACAAGCTCTTCAACCTGCGTCAAGGAGTTGGAACTCGGGTCCATGACCTTATCCCGTTGCGGGCCATGGCCCCTGTCTTCATGAACGAATATCTCTCGAGAAAGGAATTCTACGAACGACAACTCGCAGGGATCATAGGCCCTACCGTGGAGAGCCTTTCAGATGAAGAGAAATTAGCCCTGCTGCAGGAACATCGCAAAGCGCACTACGAACAGCTTCTCGATGTGGTGTATGCTGAAAAAGGATACGATGCGCAAGGGATTCCTCGTGAGGAAACGCTCCGCTCGTTAGGCCTGACCGATCCTGCACTCCTTGCAATAGCAGAACAGGCCAGAGCTCGCTCAGTAGCCCACCGGGAGGCAGCCCCACCGCAGAAGGAACCACCTCGAAAACTCGCCAATTAAAAAATCCCCTTGTGCGCGTGAGGATCGCCTTCGAGTTTTGACCATGCGATCGCGAAAAAATCTCTTTGGGTGAATATTCGATCATCGAGTCGGGCTGCAGGCATCACCGGCATGAGGGCGTTTGTAAATAGCACCTCGCTGGCCATCGTCAGATCCGCATACGTGACAGGCACTTCCTCGACAGTGCCCAACGCCCTCATCAGTCGCAGCCTGGTAATGCCCGGAAGTGCTCCTTCCTCCAGCGGAGGCGTGGCGATCCTGCCATCCTCATACCGGACAAAGACATTTGCTACATCTGCCTCTGCAATCCTGCCGAACTGATTCAGCATGAGCCCAATATCTGCTGAGCGCTGAAACGCTGCTCGTCGTGCAAGGACAGAGGACACATAGGAAGTGGTCTTGTGACGACTGAGAAACCCTGCGAACCTCCGCGGCTGATCGACCACAGCAGCCACAAGGCCCCGAGCAATTAGCTCCGGTGGGTAGGGAACGCCTTCGCTGCCAGAAAGGAGGACCACGGGCTCAGGATCTGGGTCCCCACAAGGCCACAATCGTCCTGCATCGCTCCTTGTGAGCATCATCCGTAGCGCCCCCTGCTCCAAGGAGCTTGCACGCAAAAACCGATACGCCATATCGTACAGATCCTCAAAACGAGGGACCGGGAACCCAAGAGCTGCTGCAGAGGAGCGTATTCGACCAATATGGTCGGCCAGAAACTCCGGAACCCCTGCTCGCACACGGATCGTCTCGAACAACCCGTCGCCCCATCTCAATGCCCGGCTAAAGGGCTCCAGTGGCACACGACGGGCTTCGACAATCTCACCATTGAAGCATACCGTCGTCAGTTCTCTCATTTGAAGCCTGCCTCGCTATCATCCGGCCATCTAAGTCCGAGCGCCATCGCCATACCTTTTGCCTTATGCAACGTCTCTTCGTATTCTTTCTCAGGAACACTGTCAGCCACGATGCCGCAACCAGCGGGGAAGTATGCCCTTCCAGAGGCCTCCCTCATGATGGTACGTATCGCAATGCTAAATTCTGCATTTCCCTTTGCATCCCACCACCCAATGGCCCCGGTGTACACACCACGGCGCATAGGCTCGAGCTCCCCAATTATTTCCATGGCGCGTACCTTTGGTGCACCGGTGATCGACCCTCCTGGCAGCGTAGCCTTGAGCAGCGCACCAATACCAGTATCGTGGCGTAGTTCTCCCCTTACCGTCGCTACGAGGTGGTGCACATGGGGAAAGGTCTCCACACGGTAGAGGTCAGGGACGCTCACGGAACCGGGAACACACACTCTGCCTAAGTCGTTGCGCTCTACGTCGATAATCATCGTAAGTTCAGCGCGCTCTTTGACATTCTGCTTCAAGAACATCTGAAGGGCTCGGTCTTCTTCTGGTGTAGCCCCTCGAGTCACTGTCCCTTTAATGGGCCGGGTTATGACATGACGTCCCCTGACCCGCAGGAAAAGCTCCATAGAAGACGAAAGCACGGCATTGCCGTGACCCAAATCTATCCACGCAGAATACGGTGCAGGAGAAACCTGGGACAGCCGTTCGTACACAACGTCAGGAGAAGAAGTGCTGTCAATAAAAAGCTGTCTCGTAATATTGGCCTGAAAGATATCGCCTCGCCGAATGTACTCGATTGTCTTTTCGACTGCCGCTATATATGCATGGCGCGAGAGCGAGCTCCGGACCTCGGAACCTCGTCGCTGAGTACACTCGGCCTGGTGATCGTCCATGCTGGATTCAGTAAGCGACTCAATATTGAAGGTGCTAGATGCTCGTGTGTAGATCGTGGTCGTACACGCTACCATGTCTGCAATGATGATGGTCGTTGGGCAGATAAAATACATGTCAGGGAGGTTCGGGCCTTCAGAAACCGGAGGAGGCATGCATTCAGCGAAGCGCCCAGCTTCATAAGAAATGTATCCCACCACTACCGGTGGGCTCAGCACTGTGTCGTCGTGGCTGCTCGGATCCGTGCACGTAAAAAGTCTCTCCAGAGCATCAAGCGGATCGCCAGGCAGCACACGAGGAGCCTCTCCCGGCACAACCACTGTAAGCTGGTCAGCACCTCGTGGAAGGACTATCGTCAGACATGGATCAAGGAACAACAGATCTCGTTCGCCATAGCGTGGCTGTCTGAGCGATGATTCCAGGAAGACGGCACATGGAGACGATAGTGCCATGCGACGCAAAAGACCTGGTCGAGGCACATGCGGTACATCTTTCCTCGTGAACGCTGCTGAACACGGCACCATTCCGAGCTCGGCCTTTGTATGCGGTATGTCCCCTTGTGGTATGCAGGCTGTCGGTGCAGCAGCACGGAGCAGAATCCCCTTGGGGATCCCCCACAGCTTTCCAGCCTCTTTCAGATCGTTTGTTCGCCGAGGCCCAACATAATGATTTCAGTGATGTCCCGCATCCGGATGGCCGCCCCTTCTGCAAGTATACCGACGAGCAACCCCTGATAGCAAAAAGGACAAGCGGTTACAAAATCTGTGGCCCCTGTTGCAACTGCATCTTTGACCCGGGCCCGGGCCATCTTCTCTTGAACCTCGGGGAACCCTGCCTTGAGGCCTCCTCCAGCGCCACAACAACGAGAGTCCTGGTGATGTCGCTCGATCTCTATGAGTTTAATTCCTGGTATAGAGGTCAATATCTTTCTGGGCGCCTCGTAAATACCCGACGCCCTTCCCAGATGACATGGATCATGGTAGGTCACTGTGAGAGGTACTTCTTTCTGGAACGTCAACCTCCCTTGATCGATGAGCCGTGCTATGAATTGCACCATATGGAGGATCTCAAAGTGCATCTCTGCCACCCTTGGGTAGTCCTGACTGATGGTTTTATAACAGCCGGCACACGAAGTTACCAGGGTACGAATCCCTAGTCTGTTAAACGTCTCTATGTTTTCTCTGGCCAATCGCTCATATTCGGGATCACCTACTCGAAGCAGCACACTACCACAGCATTTCTCCTGCGTACCCAGTATGCCGAAATCCACACCACAGAGCTCGAGCATACGCGTGGTACTGACAGCAACACTCTTGATATTGACGTCAAAAGACGCCGTGCACCCCACAAAGTACAACGTCTCTGCCTTTGTCTTTCCGAGTATCTTCGGAATCGATGCAATCTGCTTTTGTTTGTGGGCCCTCCTTGCCCATTTATCCCTCGTAGAGCGCGGCTGCTGCCATGGATTGTCGTACGCCTTGACACTCGAAGTAAGTAGCTTGTGGTTCTCCAGTGGACCGTAGCCTGATCGTACCATGGACTTTCGGATGGATTCCCAAAGCTCTACGGTATCGATGTACGATGGACACTTGTAGTGACACTGGCCACATGTACTGCACTCGTAAAGACTCCTGACAAATGCTGCTATTCTTCTCTTTTGCCGCTGAGGTGGGTTGAGTCTCCTTCCCAGCCAGGTGACCTGAGGAAACAATGTGGCTACCAGACCATCTTGGGCCCTGAGGATCTTTCGGAATGCCCGAGCCTTAGCTCGAGGTGTAAGTTCGAGTCTGGAGTCCTGGGCATAGACAGGACACCATGTGACACACTCCCCACATCTGGTACAGGCATCGAGCTCGAGCAGTTGGCGCGGGCTCAAGTTGTCGATCAGGATCTGTGCAGGAAAGTCTGTCGGTGTTTCCAGCAACCCTGGAGCAGTATGCATATCAGGAGGCTGATGTGCTTCTTCCACGTCAGCCGCAGCTTGGTCTTTGCCGTCCCTAGCCACATCTGACCGCCCACCGGAAACCTCTTCTTCCAAAGACCAGACCGCTCCTGGCTGCTCCCCGTTTTTTCTGGCGGCATCGGATTCGGTCATGCCCTTGCTCCTCTCCTACCACCGTAGCCCTGTCTCGCGGGTGTCACGCTGCCGTGGCCGGTCGATCATCCTTTAGTATTCGATGCTGTCCGCGCTCCCTGGATCCTCACCCTTTGCATGTATCGTACGACACACTTCATTGGTGCTGTTTGTAAGCTGCCTCTGATGCAGATGCCACAATCGAGACTGGACAGGCGATGACATGGAAAAGCTTACTAAAAGGCATATACGCAAGGAAAACGAACGCAAGTACTGCATGAAACAGCCATACGTATAGCCTAACCCCTGTCCAGGCCACATCAATTGACCTGAGGATGCGTGCACCACCAAGTCCTACAAAAGACGCATAGGTACGGCCCGTGTGAGGGACGACGGCCAAACGACAGGCCTCGAGAAAAAATCCGCTTGCTATAATCCCCACCAGCAACCAAAGCACAATAACATCGCCTGACTCTAACACCAGGTGCGGCTCTTTGCGCACATAACGCCGGTACAGCGCAAGAAGGGTCCCAACGAAGATCATCAGGCCACAAAGGTCGGCGAGAACATCCAGAACGCCAGCTCCGATACCCGTAGTAAAGAATGGGGTAGGATAGACATATCGCGTCACCACCATGATGAGAAAGATCACGAATAGCGCGATAAAGGTGATAGAAATCGAGAAGAATATTGCCCATCTGAGACGACTCTGCCGCCAAATTCTTCTTCCTCCTATCACTTCCCATACCACAGCCCTGACAACAGACGGCCAATGAATGGGGTGCCTCAGTGAGGGTGCCTTGCCTTTGCGCCAGAGTGAGACTGCGCCATAGATGCCTGTCATCATTACCCATGCAGCCACGGAAAAAGACATCCAGTGAATGGTCCATTTTGTCTTATGTTCCCACCTGAAAAAATCTCCCCTTGGATACCAGGCGTTTGTGTGACACTCCGTACAACGTTTGTCTGACAATCGTACAAGATCCTCACCCTTTGGGTGGAATGAGCGTGATGGCATCGCGTAGAGGACCGCACATTGGTTCTGAGGTATACCAGAGTTTTGTATGGTCTTCTGATCACCCATGCTCGATGTCATCCAAGTATCTTCTGCAGGTGAGATAGCAGAGAGACATCCTGGCAGGGCCAAGATCAGCAATAGAGAAGACGAGCAGAAAATGGCCATATGCGTTCTCGTATCTCGGCTCGACCTTGCCGTTTGCAACATCTCCACATGCTCCTCAGCAAACCTACGGTAGGTGCGGTATACGTTCCTTTTCCTCTACAATGAGTATCGGAAGTGGCTCCATCTGAGCATACTCATCTTTTGCCGCATGGTAATGACACTCGGCGCAGTAAGCCATTCGGGGCATATAACGTATGCCTTCGTCACCCCTGTCGTGAGCCACGTTTCGGTGGCAATCTGTACATAGACAGATCCTTTTCTGGAGGTGCCAGGTATACATCACATCCCTAAGTGGCCAACGGTAAAGGATGTGTTCAGTTCGATCTCTATCCCTGCCATCAGCCTCTACTACGACAACTGTTTTCTGGCTGATATTGGCCTCGAGCACTGTCCAGTGGCAACCCACACAGTTTGGATGTACGGTGTCCGGCCTGGCAGAGATGGGACCGGATCTGGACTGGCCAGGACGCGTATGACAAAAGATACAGGGCATCCCCTCAGGATGCATCGGGGATACATCCCAAAGCCCCTGTGTGCCGAAGCCCTTATCATGACATTGGAGACAGAAGCTCCTGCTTTCCCGTGTGAACCTCGCGAGCCCGTAGAGGCTGTTCGCAGCAATGACCACTGCTCCCATAAGGGCCATGGCCATAAAAAGACGGACCCGAGCTCTTTGGACCTCTCTCATCACACTTCGTAGCCCGTGTACATGTGGCACGCTTTCTGAACACTACAGGTTCCAATGAAAACATCCAACGGCCTGGCGTAGTACCCTTCCCCGTACCTCACCCTGTGCATTGCACGCCCTGGATTCAATCCTTCTCTATGGTAACGAGCGTCTCCATCAATCGTGGACCTGTATGAACCGGATCCTTGCTCCACGATATGAGGATCCGTGGATTCTCTCCTGAGACCTCCTTTGCCCACCATAGGAGCATGGTATCAGGATCCTCGCTGCTAAAAGGCCGACCTTGGAGCAGGGGCCCAAAACCACTATGACCCTGAGTAGCGCTCATTGCGACCACATCAGGATGTATACCTTCGGTAAGCTGTACGCGAACTGTTATTGCTCCCTCAGAGCTTTTGACCCTCACCACATCTCCCTGTGCGCACCCAATCTCTCTTGCTGTTGCTGGATGCACAAGAAGAGGAGCAGCATGCTCGATTTCGCCCAACCACTTGCACCCTGCTGTCCTGGATCCGTGGACAGGACCAGAGAAAAGCACCAGCACCTTCTCGACTGTGCGCTTACGTAGCGCAGGCGTAGAGTCGATATATGTAATTCCCCATGTGACCGCAGGAAGCAGCATGTTCCGTGCAGTAAAGAAACCACTCCTGCCCTCTTGAGTTGCCACAAAAGGAGACAATGGTGAAGACTGGGATACAAATAGATACCCTTGTGTCCTTAGTTCTTGCCAGGGGTCGTTCTGGGTCATACCACGAGAGAACTTTCTTACGAGCCATTCGTAGTATTCCGCAGCGCCCTTGAACTTCATGTGCTGGATCAGTTCAGGCCCCATATGTGCTCCGAGCTCAATGAGCACATCTTCGAGTGGCCTTGCTTCACCGAGGGGAGGTACAACGGGCTGTCGAACGCTTAGGTACTGCGTGCCTGGCAGCGACCCTCTGTGCAACCCCCAGCGCTCCAAGTAGGTGCATGACGGCAGCACGAGATCAGCCAGGGCTGCTGTCTCTGTCATGGACGAGTCCATAGCGACGTGAAATGGTACGAGATCTTCGTTCTTGAGCAGCTCGCCGACACGCCTCACAGATGGGCATTCGTACGCAGGATTAGCCTCAAAGGTAAACAGCCCTGCAATCTGCCTCCCACCCTGCTCGAGTTCCCACAAGAGAGTGCCTGGTAGCGTTTCAATCTGGCCCTCTGACAAAGGATGTGCAGGATCAAAACCAGGGATCTCTGCCACGCGAACGTATCCACCTTTTTGATCAAGATTGCCGACAAGCACGTTCAGGAGCAGCACGCATTGTGCATTGAAGCTCCCGTGTTCGTGTCCGAGGACCCCGCTACCATAAATAGCAACGCTTCGGGTGCTTCCTTGTGCAAACCGCTCAACCAGACGTCGTATGGTGAGTAGATCAACACCAGTAACAGTCGCGGCTCGGCGAAGATCGAAGCCCTTGAAGGCCTCTTTCAATACTGCTGCACTCGCATCCGCACTGCGGGCGAGAAAGGCCTCGTCAGCCATCCCTTCTTCGAGCATGACCTTTGCCATGGCAAGGGCCACAATATAGTCGGTACCGGGCTTCAGAGGAATCCACTCATCGCTCACTGACGCAGTAGTCGAATGCCTTGGATCCAAGGTAACAAGGTATGCCCTGCGCTGGGACCGCGCTTCAAAAAACCTCACCCCACATCCGACGAGGCGTCGGTGGTTTCCAAAGAGATCGGCACCAAAGTTAAATATTGTGTCGGCGTGGCCGAAATCCGGGATACCTCGTTTGAACCCGCACACCGTTTGATGTGCCTCTTCGTCGGCCCGAGCCCTCTGGCCATCGACCTCGTCCAGCACTACAGAGTTACCAAGGCCTGCGAGGAACCTACGCAAGAACCACGCCTCCTCAGCATATTCGTGAGAAATAACAAATGCCCACTTGCTCCCGCTACCCCTCAAGGCTTCTGCGCGAACCTTGCCGAGGCGGGTCGCCAATTCAGCAATAGCTTCTGCCCAGGTTATCTCCCTCCACCGTCCTTCTCCCCGGCCACCAACCCTTCTAAGCGGTTTTGTGAGCCGTTGGGTATCTTTGAAAAGATTGACTCCTGCTGAGCCCAGTGCACATATCTTGCCACGATTGTACGGATGCAAGGGATTGCCCATGATACTCACTATGTCCCTTCCATCAACATACACCAGGATCCCACACCCCGCAGGGCACATACCACACGTGGTCACTTTGGAAGGAAGGTCTCTGCCTGTAGTCAGAGAAACAGCGCGCTGGGGCTTGAGTGCCTCTGCCTCGGTGGCACTTCTACCGTGACCAATGGCAAGACATGCAAGACCTGCAATCCCTGCCTGAAGCAGCTCTCGTCTGCTAAGCTCACTTTTCATGGACAAACTCGTTCATACAAGTGCATAGTACTCACCCGCAAGGACAATGTTGAGCCGCATCAGTAGGATCCCAGCTACTACCAGGGCAGAGGCTGCTAGCACGACCCATGTCTTCCTCCATCGTCGGACACCCAATAGTAGGACTGGCACAAGCTTGCCAACTACTATCTCGCCACCGATAAACGACATGCGAAACGGTCCTGTGAGCAATAGGTTCAGTGCCTCTCTCTTGTGTCCGGCGCTGACCACACCGGTAACAATCTCGCACGCCGTCAGCAGCATATCGACCACGAGCACCCATGCGAGAATCCCAGCAAGACCTCTAAGGATGTGTTCTGTGTCGCTACCGAATACGATACTCCTTGTCCTGATACCCTCGATCCCTGCATATACGAGCGTCATCAGGGCAGTGCCTGAGGCAACTGCGGAGACGAGAAACAGGATAGGCATAAGTGCTGTGTGCCAGAGTGGCCTGCACGCACAGAATGAAAGTATGAACCCCGTATATGCGTGAACCGAGACCGCCAGTGGAATGCCAGCAAGACCAAGCCAACGCGCCTTTTGTACGTCACCCTGCACGGTCACATATCCATACAGCACGCAGACCACGGGATAGAGAACAAGCAAGAAGGATCCCCAGGTAATTGGGGACCGAGGGTTCAAGAAGAAGAACAGATGCCATGCGCGCAGCGGTTGTCCCACATGGATTAGCAGGAACACAGGGGCGACAGCGAGCATGAGTCCTGCAGTGACGATACCTGGCAAGGTAAGGGCCTTATAGCGTTCCACACCGAATCCATATGAAAGGGTGGAAAGGAGAAACGACCCGGCGCTCAAACCTGTAAAGAAAATGTAGAGCGCTATAGGCACTCCAAATGAAGCATGATGCGGTACGGTATACACTACGGTCGTATTCACAGTGCTCCCTTCACGGGATGGGCAGCGACCGCTGACCCGTCGAGCCCCAGGTAGTACACCTGAGGCCTTGTCCCATGTTCAGGATGGATCACCTGAGCAGACTCACGCGCTAACAGTCTTGCGATGGGGCCTTGAGGATCCTCACGATTCCCAAATATCCTTGCACCTGTCGGGCATGCCTCCACGCAAGCTGGCTGCAGCCCTGCATCCAGTCGATGGTGACACCAAAAGCATTTTGAGATGATATGGCGCAGTGGATCCATGTGTCTGACCTCATAAGGACATGCAGCCTTGCAATACTGGCACCCTATACATCGATGAGGATCCACTAGGACGATGCCGTCCTGACGCTGATACGTGGCCTTGACCGGACACACTTCCACACAGACTGGTCTTTCACAATTGTTACAATTGAGCGGAATAAAAATCCGCCTGATGTCTGGATAGGTACCTCTCTCTGCAATCTTCACCCATGTGCGGAACACACCAAGGGGTACCCTGTTCTCACGTTTGCAGGCCACAGAACAACTATGACAACCGATACAACGTCGGAGATCTATCACCATCGCCCATCGGATAGAATGGGCCTGAGACTGCTCAGCTCTGGCCATGGAGATGCCTCTGGAGACAGTGGAAATACCTGGTGAGAAACGCTGCTGTCATGTGTTTGAGGAGTGAAAACAATGCTTCTGCAAGAGGGGTCGTATCATCCCCAGCGTTACAGGATTCAGCGATACACCGCAAGTAGTGGTTACACGCCTGAGCCTTTTCCGCAATATCGTACCATCCGTCCACTGGTCCTGCCGTATTGTCTGTGCTCAATGTAATCCCCTTCCGGCGTTTCCAGACTGCCTCAAGAAACACAAGGATCTTTTCTGGATCATAGACCTTTGCACCGATACGCCAGGACAAGGAACGACGTTCCAATGCCCAGGCCCTGATCCGTGCATTGCTCATCTCTCGTATAAAAAGCTCCCATTGAGAGTTCCTCTGTAGTCCATCCACACCACCGTCCGCGTGCATGGCTGTCGATACTGAACCCGTGCAGGAATACCTATGTGCACTTTTGCGCTCGATCCAGCGCACCACGACCGCATTACCCTCTGGGAACCCTGGGTGTTCGAAATGTGGCCCAAGCAGAAGGAAATAGCCGTCGCCCATCTGTTTCTCGCAAGCAGCAATCGCGCCAATATACACTGTACGGGCAATTTCAGGATCAGTGAGAAACACACTCCGCTCAGTAAATCCGCAATAATGAGCTATGGGCAGCACGTCAGGGGAAGGTCTCAATGGAGGGCCGCCAAATATAGGCACGGTGATTTCTCTTCCACCATCACAAGGAACTTCATCCGAAATCCGGACACGCACCTCGTCTCGCACCGGGTGGACGATGAAAGAGCACCCGTAGGGGGTACAAAACTTTTCCGGTAGGGTCCTCACCGCAGGAAGTGTCTTCGTAATATTGTTGATCGTGGCCTGAACAAAATTGAAATGGCACAGTGGCTCCCGAGAGGAACGAAGCGGCAGGTAGGCCCCTGCACATGATCCAATATAGAGACCGCCTGCTTCCACAAACGCTTTGATTCCATTTCCACCCTCCAGACCGAGCGCCTCTGCGACGGCAAAGGTGTCACCACCTGAAACAACAAAGATGTCGAGCTCGCTGCGACCTCGACGCACATCCTCCTCGTCGAGGAAGATGATACGTGAAAATCCATGTCGTTCCAGCATGTCAACGAACCAAAGCCAGGAGTGGGATGCACCTTTGCCCACATAGATGCCAATGCGCTGCTGCCTGGAGGCCTCGCTCTTATGAAGCGCACGGTTCGATCCCATTCAACGCCTCGATGGATCCAGTGTTCGTGGTAGGGCTGCTGAGGAACACCGCCGGGAGCGGTCAATAATTAGCCGATGCTCACACATTGAGGAGCACCTTCAGTGCTGACTCGTCGAATCCATCGGCCTTCCACGAAGCAGGGATCTCCCATCCTTGAGCACTCAGTCCCATGGTCTCGGTCAGGCTGCTTCGGGCCACGTCCCCGAGCTGAGCAGCATCGAGTGTTTCACTACCACAGGCAACTGCTCCAAGGGATGCCATACGGTCAAGGGTGAACTCAGGGGACAGTAACACAGCAAGTGGACAGAATCCCATGATCAAGGCGGCAGCCTGCACCTGTATCCACCACCGCGCCCTTTCTATAGGATCTCCGGAAACCCCGAACACTTCGTAGTCGTGAAACACAGGGGATGGAGGAACGGTATGACTGAGCAGTGAAAGTGCCTGTACGAGGCGTACCTCTGTAGAATCTGAAAGCGGCCAGAGAGCAATACCGTGTATATGTTCCAATCCTTCTTCAATAAGACCACTGCCTTGTTCTGCGATTTTCTTGAGGTACGCATCTGCCTGGCGAGAGTCGGTGATGCCGCGTGCAGCTAGGATCCTGCCGCAAGCGACCGGATCAAGCCCTAAGCGGTTGGCCCTCCTGATCACCCCGGCCATAGCCTCTTTGAGAAATGCAAGAGAGGCTGCAGCAGCAATGTCGGTGACCAGCACCCCGGGTTCTTCTAACTCTGATTCCTGCAACAGACCTGGATCCTGATCGATCATGAGGAAACTATTAGATGGATAAAATCCGTTGAACGAGGCCACGGAACGGTGGACCTGCTTCTTCATAGCCTCGACATACAGTGGTTCAAGCCCCAGGGCCTCGAGTATACTGCACACGCCCTGCGGATATGGACCTATCTCAGCAGCCTTTATCTTTTCCTTAAAATCAACGCACGCGCTAAAGAATCCCTCTGCGACACCAAGACTGCCCAGCCCTCTCATGGCAACTGCTTTAAGACGCTTCCTCCCAAAGAGGCCACCAAATCCTACGACGTCTTTGCTTCCCCAATAATTCTCAGACACCTGTCCAATCGCATGGCCCTTTTCGCCCGCTGGACCTATAGACAACACCTGCACATAGTCATCGCCATGTTCGACCCGTAAGCCGTCTGTTGTCTCCCAGACATCCTTCCCCCAGAATGCAGAAGCGTCGGCAAGCTCAGCGATTTCATCGTGCAGCCAGAGTCGTACCGGTCGGGCCGAGGCACCAAGAAAGACCATGAAGTCGTAACCACTATATTTGAGTTCAACGGCTGTCTGCCAGGTCAAGGGAACATGACATACTCGGCCGCTCCGAGGACTTTTTGCAGTGATGGCGGCTGAGCTGCTTGCTGGCGCAAACGTGCCGGTTAACATTCCGGTCCCTACTACAATAGGCTCCCGGTCCTCAAAACGTTTATAGAGTGTTACATTTATGCCGATTCCCCCAATCCGCTCCTCGACAAGCTCCTCAGGTAACACCTCTTCTATACATGTGCCTTGATCCAAATCGACAATGAGTATCTTGCCCATATAGACATTATTCATATCCATGACCATGCCTCCTCCAAGGAGTTACAATGACGCCTCTCTTTCTCCTGTATCCTACCGAAAGCCTCACCGAGTGCGGGACGATCGATCTCCTCAGGAGATATGGAGGGAGAGGCATCCGCTTGGACAAACCCTCACACAAAGGGGTCCGCCTGGTTCATCCTCGCAGCAGTCGCATGGAGCTCTCATAAGGATCGGCTTGCTGCTGGCACCAGCACCCTTTGCCTGTCCACCCGGAGCGACGATCTCCGGCCCTTCGGGCCTGGCGAGTAATAGGTTCTTGTCTCGCTTTACCATCATGCCAAAGTAGTTCTTCTTCTCAGCACGGTGCAACATCAGACTTGCACCAATAGCCGAACAATCACCGTCGTGATGGTAGTTACATGCATACTCGCACACCCTGCATCCAATGCATCTAAGAGAATCAACCGCAATTTCCATCACCCCGTACTCCTACCCGTAACAGACTGCTCCTTACGTGTCCTGCTGGTACCACGAATGCTCGGTCTCTTTTCCCGCCTTTATCACCAACGATTGAACATGAACAGTTCTTTCGCTCCTCATCCCTGTTGTGCCCTGTTCGGTCAGGGACCCCTCAGGGAGCTCACGAGGAACCCATTCCCTGTCGCCGGGCACGGATCTGCTCCTTTTTTTGCTTTGCCTTCTCAAGCTCCTCCATCACTTCTTGCTTGAGCGATGCTGCAATTGCAGGATCCCGTGGGGGCTCAAGCCCGCGATACTTGGGCCCGGTCCACCAATCGTCCTTCCATTTGATCTCGTTCTTTCCGCTGCCATAAAAGGCTGCAAAGTGACACGGAAATGCCTCCACAAAATTGTTCATGTAGAGATCGTAACTCACGAACTCCTGGAAGGCGGATCTGCTGTACCAGAAAAGGTCCTCGCACGGACCCAAAGGGAGCCCGAGCACATAGTTGCATTCAGGCATGTAGCCAATGTGACGGGCGGCCATGCCTGAGGCTATTTCGATGCGGTTGGTTACATTGTGATACCATGCAGTTGCGCATGCCCAACAGCAGCCTGCTGAAAAATCCAGGTTCAGCCAGTGGCAGGTGGGCCCGTCTCCCATCAAGAGTGGATCTGGTGGATGCTTCTCAGCATACCGGTTCATCTCTCCACAGGTGGCAAATCCACATGCACCACAGTTCCAATTGAGATCCGAATGCCGTGCATTGGCACCGATCAAGAGCAGGACCGGAGGTCTACCTTCGTAGTAGGCCTTGGTCCAACACATTGCACTGGCCATGTTGAAGAGGTCGAGCTTCCCTAACGCTGCAAGTGCACTCATGATAGGTTCGAGGTCTTCCCCGGTAATGATTTCAAGATGAAACGTGAGTCGACCAGTAATCTGGGGGCTCTTGAGAACTGCCTGGGCACACAGTTTGGCAACAGCGAGAAGCGCCTCTCGAGCCATTGCTACTCCATCGTATACTGCCATGACTCATCCCCCTTCATTGGGCTCATCGCTGCCTGGAGACGTTTTTTTCTTCTTCTCCTTGACCCTTTGCCTAGCGCGCTCATACCCTGGGTCCGATATACGATAGTCTGCACCTGTCTGTCGCGCGAGCGCATACTGTTTCCGGACCGAATCGATAAGACGGCTGAGATTGTTGAGATGATAAT